>MDTC01221764.1_pt1 | contig 19142 bp, 18 predicted proteins | sample 811181 | NCBI WGS metagenome assembly MDTC01 (sample SAMN05326644, study PRJNA326480) | marine metagenome | isolation source: seawater | place: Pacific Ocean: North | collected 2011
ATTCAGTGATATAAAAAGAAATAAAACTATTTTTTTTGACATTTATTGCTGTTTTCTTATGTTTTTTGCTCAATTATTTATCTTTTTTATAGAAAAAATAACAAAATTGGATCTTTTTTTAATTTATTTTAGAACACTATGTTGACAATTTTGTTTGGTACAATTATAATTTTCTTAATTTTTTTAGAATCCAGGTAGTGTATTGTCCTTGTGTTGGAACTTACAATTTCTTTTATTTTTTCATTTGAAAGAGATCGATCGATTTCTATATTAAAGCGAAATTTCCCGTTAAACGAAATTGGTAAATTAATTGTTTTTTGTTCTCCAATATTCATTTTATATTTTGGCCACTTGGCGTCATTTATATAGCCGTCTTCGCCAAGCATTTCCCAGACCTCAGATGAGATAAATGGTGCAAAAGGGAAAAGTAATATTGTAAAGTCTTTGACTACCTTATATTTATTACATCTTAATTTTATTAAATTGTTTAAAGCTGTCATAAGATGACTCACACATGTATTGAACATCAGTTTATCTAGGTCTCTAGTAACGTTTTTAATACAATCATTAATAACTATTTCTTCATCTATCGTTGGTTTCTCCTTTTTGATATTAAATTTTTGATTAGGGTGTAGAAACTTCCAGTATTTTTTTAGAAAACTATGAACACCACTAATTCCGTTGGTGTTCCAAGGCTTAAATTGTTCAATTGGACCTAAAAACATTTCATACATTCGAAGAGTGTCAGCACCATATTTTTTTATTAATGAATCAGGGTTTTGCGTATTGTATTTTGATTTTGACATTTTTTCAACTTCAAATCCACACTTATATTTGCCATTCTCGTTAAGCAAAAAATTGGAATTTTGATACTCCGACCTCCAATTTTTAAATTTTTCGATATCCAGAATATCATTTTTTACAAGTTCTATATCAACATGAATTTTGCTAACATCTAACGTATCTATTTTTTCGTGAGTTATAAATCTATTAGTTCCTTTTTCTCTGTATACGAAGTTTGATCTACCAAGAATCATGCCCTGATTTAAAAGTTTTTTAAAAGGCTCGTTAAAATTAATAAAACCTCTGTCATTTAGAAATTTAGTCCAAAATCGAGAGTAAAGCAGGTGACCTACTGCATGTTCAGCTCCTCCAACATATAAATCTACTTGGTTCCAATAGTCAGCTTTTTTAATATCGACAAATTCAGAACTGTTAAGCGGATCCATATATCTTAGAAAGTACCATGATGAACCTGCCCATCCAGGCATTGTATTGTACTCCATTCTGTCACCCTTGAAAATATTCCAGTTATTTTTTCTTGCTCTTGCAAGTGGTGGTTCACCATCCCTTGTTGGAAGATATTTGTCTATATTTGGCAACTCGACGCACTTTTTTTCTTCAACTAAATATGGTGTATTATTTTTATAATATACAGGGAAAGGTTCACCCCAAAATCGTTGTCTACTAAAAACAGCGTCCCTCAGCCGATAATTTGTTTGAGGGGTAGCCAAACCTTCATTATCCAAATAAGATATTGCTTTTTTAATTGCTGATGGAATATCTAAGTTGTTGAGAAAATCAGAGTTAATTATTGTTGCATATTTTTCAGTATATGCCTTTTCATTAATATCTATGTTAGAAAAGATGTTTGGAATTTCAAGTGTGAATTTTTTGGCAAATTCCCAATCTCTTTGGTCGCCACATGGTACTGCCATTATTGCACCAGTTCCGTAAGATGCAAGAACATAGTCAGAAATCCATATAGGCAATTTCTTTTTTGTCATCGGGTGGATAGCATAACTTCCTGAGAAGATTCCGGTGTATTTTTTATTATTAATCTGTCTGTCCTTCTCACTTTTTTTAGCTGATTTAGCACAATATTCCTGAATTTCCTTTTGTTGATTTGTTGTAGTTACAATTTTAGTATATATACTTTCAGGTGCAATCACAATAAAAGAAACCCCAAATATTGTGTCAGGTCTAGTTGTAAAAATTTCAATGTTTTGACTTTCTAATCCATGGATTTCGAAACTTAATTTCAAGCCCTCGGACTTCCCAATCCAGTTTCTTTGCATTTCTTTGATTGATTCGGACCAGTCTAATAAGTCTAAATCCCTTAAGAGACGTTCACTATATGCTGTAATTCTTAAAGACCATTGTTTCATTTTTTTTTGAGTTACCGGATAACCCCCTCTTTCAGAAAACCCATCTTTTACTTCATCATTTGCCAAAACGGTTCCTAGCTCTTCACACCAGTTAACTATAGTTTCCGAAAGGTAGGCCAGTCTATATTTTAACAAAATACTTTGTTGTTTTTCCTCACTCCACAAATTCCATTCCCTTGAACAAAAATTAGGAGTATTTTTGTCGCATGGAGAATTTACGAACTTGTTGCCGTTAGTCTTGAACTCATCAATTAGTTGACGAATTGGCATAGCTTTGTTCTCAATGTTACAATAATATGATTCAAAAAGTTGTTTGAAAATCCATTGAGTCCACAAATAATAGCTGGGAGATGATGTTTGGATTTCACGACTCCAGTCAAAACAAAAACCGATTTTGTCAAGTTGGATTCTGTATTTTGATATATTTTTTTTAGTTGTGATTGCCGGATGTTGGCCCGTTTCAATGGCATATTGTTCTGCAGGTAAGCCAAAAGAGTCATAACCCATAGGGTGAAGAACATTATACCCATTTAGTCTCTTATAACGTGCGATTATATCTGACGCAATATAGCCAAGGGGATGACCAACGTGAAGTCCAGATCCAGAAGGGTAAGGAAACATATCAAGTACATAGAATTTTTTTTTGTTTGGGTCCTCCCTCACTTTATAAATTTCTGATTCATCCCAAGCTTTCAACCATTTTTCTTCGATTTGTTTAAATTTATAATCCATGTTATAATTTCATATAGTTTTATTAAATGTAAATATTAATAAATAATTTATTACATTCAATACAAAATATTTGGAATCAAATAATTTTTAGCAATGAGTTTGAAAACAGAAACATTTTTTAAAAATAGAATTTTTAACTACAAATTATCAATTTTTTTTGCCTCAACATTTTCTATATTAATAATGGGAATTCTATCTCTTGTTTACATAAATTACGATTCAATTAATAAAACTATAAAAGAAAATATAAGTTATAATCTGGTGTTAAAGGATTCAGTTCCTGAAAGTCAAATTCAACAAATGATAAAGTCATTGGTTCTCATGGATTCTGTCAAATCAGTCAATTTTTTGTCTAAGCAAAACTCAGCAGATAATTTAATTAATGACCTTGGTCAAGACTTTTTAAATTTACTAGGATATAACCCTCTATCAAACATTATAGAAGTAAAGTTTTTTGCAGAATATTTTAATAGTGTTGATATAGTAAAAAAAATGGATGAATTTAGTAATTATGTAGAGGTGGATAGTGTTGTTTATGATAAAGACATAATTAATATTATAGAAAAATATTTAGCAAAGATAAGTTTAATTCTTTCAATTTTTGCAATTTTTTTTCTTATGGTTGCATTTACACTAATAAATAGTAACATTAGATTAACAATTTATTCCGAAAGGTTTAAGATTAAAACAATGCAATTGGTTGGTGCAACTAAAAAATTCATTCAAAGACCTTTTATCCTTTCTAATCTTACTATTACTATTGTAGCTTGTTTTGTAGGTAATACAATCATGGCATCCTTAATTTTCCTGTTGACAAAAAATTATAATTTTTTTATCAATCTAATTAACGTTTATGATTTTGTTTTAATTTTTGTCATTACATCACTTGCGAATCTTGTTATTTCGTTTTTTAGTACGTGGATATTTGTTAGAAAATATCTAAATTTAAACACTGATGGTCTTTACAAGTGAAATTTATGTCTGAAGAAAAATTTTTTTTATTTAATAAATTCAATTATTACATCTTTTTAGCTAGTCTTTTAATTATAGTCATTGGATTTATTTTAATGATTGGTGGTGGTGGTAGTAATGAATATGATTTTAACCCCGAAATATTTTCAAAGACAAGAATCATAATTTCTCCAATTCTGATAATCATTGGTTATATAGGCCTTGGTTTATCCATATTTTATGATAGAGGAAATTAAATATTTTTTGATTGGGATTATTCAAGGTCTGGCTGAGTTTTTCCCTGTCAGTAGCAGTGGACATATTGTTTTGTTATCCTCATTTCTTGAAATTACTGAGCAACACCCATTATTGCTGTCAATAACAGTTCATTTCGCTACTACATTAAGTACAATAATTGTATTTAGAAAGAAAATTTTTGAAATAATTCTTGAGCTAACCAACGGTAAGCAGTTTTTTTACCAATCTATGTTTTTTAAAATATTAGTTTCTTCAACTCCGATTTTTTTGGTGGGTTTTTTTTTAAAAAACAATATTGAATCTTTTTTTATTGAATCTTACCCTTTTGTCGCAACTATGTTGATTATTACCGGAATAATATTACTAACTACCAACTTTACCTCAGATGGTAAAAACTCAATCAGCTTATTTAGCGCATTCATTATAGGCATTGCCCAAGCAATTGCCGTTGTCCCAGGCATTTCTAGATCTGGTTTAACAATTTCAACAGCATTATTTCTAAAAACACGAAAAAAAGAAGCGGCTGAATTTTCTTTTATAATGGTTTTAGTTCCAATTATTGGCATTACAATTCTAGAATTTATTATACTTCTTAATGATTCAGAATCAATCAGTTTAATAAATCAAAAAACATTAATAATATCTTTTTTAAGTTCATTTTTTTCTGGTTTACTTGCATGTAAGTACATGATATCTATTGTAAAATATAATAATTTAAAATATTTTGGTATCTATTGTATTTTATTTGCTTTTGTTGTGCTTCTAATAATTTAAACATGAACATTAATGACTATTCAAAATTATTTTTAGTTAATAAACCCATTCGTTGGACATCATTTGATATTGTCAAAAAAATTAGGTCATCAATTAAGAAAAAATATAATTTAAAAAAATTAAAAGTAGGTCATGCAGGAACACTCGACCCACTAGCGACAGGCTTGATGATAATTTGTACAGGGAAGAAAACCAAAATAATTGAAGAATTTTTAAATCTTAATAAAAAATACTCAGCTACAGTCAAGCTTGGCGCTATAACTGATAGTTATGACAGAGAAACCATTGAAAGAGATAAGAAAAGCCTTACTGATCTAGAATTAAAAAAAATAAGAAAGATTGTTTTAGGTTTTGTCGGCGAATATGAACAATCTCCGCCCATATTTTCCGCAATAAAATTAGATGGAGAACCGCTCTACAAAAAGGCTCGAAGGGGTGAAAGAATTTGTGGTGTGAAAAAAAGAAAAGTTGTTGTCAAAGATATAGAAATCAAAGAAATAAATTTACCTTTCATAAGTTTAAATGTGCATTGCTCTAAAGGTACTTATATAAGATCATTAGCTAATGATATGGGTCAAAAAATGGGATGTGGTGGATATTTATACAGTTTAATTAGAACGGAGATCGGTGATTTTAATTTAAATGATGCAATTGAAATTTCACAAATAGAACACTTTATTTGATGTGTTTAATTAGTTAATTATCCTTTTATAATTTTGTATATTTGCCGACAACCTACATACAAACTTTGATATGAAACTAAAATTATCTCATTTTGACTTCAATTTACCACAAGAATTATTAGCAACGGATCCAATTATTAATCGTGATGATTCAAAAATGATGGTTATTCACAGGGATTCAGGAAAAATTGAGCATAGAATGTTTAAAGACATTTTAGACTATTTTGAAGAAGACGATGTGATGATTTTAAATAATACAAAGGTCATTCCTGCTCGACTATACGGTAATAAAGAAAAAACAGGGGCAAAAATAGAAGTCTTTTTAATGAGAGAGTTAAATAAGGAAAGTCGTCTTTGGGATGTTTTGGTTGATCCTGCTCGTAAAATCCGGATTGGAAATAAGTTGTACTTTGGGGAAAATGACGAATTAATTGCTGAAGTCATTGACAACACAACATCTAGAGGAAGAACCCTCAGGTTTTTGCATGATGCACCTTATGATGAGTTTAAGAGAACCATTGAGAAATTGGGACAAACGCCACTACCCAAATACATTAAACGTGAGCCAAATTCTGACGACGAAGAAAAATATCAAACTGTTTATGCTCGACATAAAGGCGCAGTAGCTGCACCAACAGCAGGTTTACATTTTAGTAAAATAATCTTAAAAAAATTAGAAATTTTAGGCGTTCACTTGCCTGAACTTACTCTGCATATCGGTTTAGGAACATTTCGACCCGTGGAAGTGGAAGACCTTTCAAAGCATAAAATGGACTCAGAGGAAGTATTCATCAACGAAAATGTTGCTAAAATAATAAATGATGGTATTAGAATGAGAAAAAGAATTTGTGCGGTTGGAACAACTACAGTTCGTGCAATTGAGACGCCAGTTTCATCATTTAAAACTTTAAAATCTTATGATGGATGGACAAATAAATTCATATATCCCCCATACGATTTCCAAATTGCTAATTCTTTGTTAACTAATTTCCATGCTCCCAAATCAACAGTCCTAATGCTTGTGGCAGCTTTTGCAGGACATGACTTAATTATGGAAGCGTATAGGCAAGCTGTCAAAGAAAAATATAAATTTCTTAGTTACGGTGATTGCATGTTGATTGTATAGCTATGGCTCATTACGTTATAGTTTTAGGAGGAGGTATTGGGTCTCGAACAAGACAACAAACCCCAAAGCAGTTTTTGGATTTAGGAGGTCTTCCAATTATTATGCACAGTATTAAGATGTTTTATAATGCGGATCCAAATTGTAAAATTTTTGTTGGTATTTCTGAAAATAGGTTAGACTATTGGTCTTCACTAAAAACTAAATATAGTTTTGATTTTCCACACTTTACTTTTAAAGGAGGAACAGAAAGATTTAATACTGTCCATAACGGAATCCAAGAAATTAAAAATATGTTCAATATAGAAAATGAAGATATTCTATCTGTCCATGACGGGGCAAGACCTTTCATTAAAAAAAAATTTATTCGAAAATTACTAAAACATGCAAGAATATATGGCTCCGCTGTACCATGTTTACCTGTAAAAAGTACACTAATTAACTTAAAAAAAAGCAAATCACACACTCAGAAAATCTTTAATCCTATTGATAGATCAGATTATATTTTGACACAAACTCCACAGTTATTTCTCTTTAATAAAATATCTGCTTGTTATAATAAGTTTTTAAATAGTCTAATTTCAACAAGTAACCTCAAAAAAAATAGCTATTTGACCGATGATTCATCAATATACAAAACTTTCAAAATTTCAACAGATTCTGACGTGGCTCTTGTCATGGGTGAAGAGGAAAATATAAAGATTACTACACCTTTTGACATTGAAAATGCTAAATTCATTTGGAATAATACACAGAATAAATGACCAATAATTTAAAAAATATAAGAGAACTGACATTAGAACAAATTGAAGATTTTTTTGCTGCTCACAAGAGGCCAAAGTTTAGAGCAAGTCAGGTTTATAAATGGTTGTGGAGTAATTTTGTTTATGACTTTAATCAAATGACTAACTTATCTTTTGATGATAGAAAATTACTAATTTCTAATTTTATTATCAATAGTATTTCAAAATATGAAATCAAAGAAAGTAAAGATGGGACTACTAAATTTTTGTTTAAGATCGATAATGAGAAGGTTGTTGAAGGGGTCCTTATACCACAAAAAGATAGGCTTACAGTATGTATATCTTCTCAAGCAGGTTGTAGTTTAGCATGCAAATTTTGTGCTACTGGAAAATTGAAGCTATTACGAAATTTAGCTTCTTGGGAAATTTTTGATCAGGTATATTTAATAAATAAATTTTCTTTAGATAAATTAAAAAGCAAGATTACAAATATAGTATATATGGGTATGGGAGAACCACTATTGAACATTTCAAATGTATTAAAAAGCATTTCTTTAATTAATTATACTCATGGATTAAATATTTCTCAAAAGAGAATAACCGTTTCTACTGCTGGTATAACCAAAATAATAAAAAAAATAGCTGATTTAAAACCAAAATTTAATTTAGCAATCTCTCTACATTCTGCGAATAATAAAAAAAGAAGTGAGCTTATGGAAATTAATAAAACAAACAACCTTAACAACTTATTGGCTTCAGTAAGCTATTTTTATAATATTACTAAAATAAAACCAACTTATGAGTATGTACTACTTAGTGGAATTAATGATTCTCAAGATGATGCAGAGGAACTAATAAAATTTTGTAAAAAATCACCGTCAAAAGTTAATTTAATTGAATATAACCATGTAAAAGATATACCATATAAAAAGTCTACAAAAGAATCAACTCAAAAGTTTATTGACATTTTGGAAAAAAATAAGATATTGGTTAAACTAAGACGAAGCCGTGGTGAGGATATTGGTGCAGCTTGCGGTCAACTTGCAACACAAAATAAAAAGTGGTAAAAGGAATCAAAAAAATCAGAAAAGAAGTAGAATTATTTGATAAATATTTCTCCCAAGCTTTATCATCTAAAGCAAATTTATTACATAAAATTACGAAATACGTTGGAAAAAATCCCGGAAAAAAAATTAGACCAATTTGTGTAATTTTATCTGCGGGTTTATTAAATAATTTAAATGAGAAAATATATAGAGGAGCTGTTTTAATTGAACTTTTACATACTGCAACTCTCATTCATGATGACATTGTTGATGATGCTCAACTAAGAAGGTCTAAATTTTCCATTAACACTATTTGGAAAAACAAGATTGGAGTTCTTGTTGGGGATTATTTTTTGGCACAAGGGCTGAAGCTATCAGTTAAATACGATGATTTTGATATTCTTGAGCTAGTTTCAGATGTTGTACAAAAAATTGTAGAAGGAGAGCTAATTCAAATACAAAAAACTAAAAGACTTAACCTCACAGAAAAAGACTATTATGAGATAATTTCACTAAAAACTGGAGCTTTATTTGAAACATCCTTCCAAATTGGCTCATTAGGGCTTAAAATAAATAAGGACCAACATAATAAATTAAAAAAAGTAGGCTTAAATCTAGGAATGCTTTTTCAAATCAAAGACGACATACTAGATTACACTAGCAAAAGTCTTGTAAGCGGTAAATCATATGGAAACGATATCAAAGAAGGTAAAATAAATTTACCATTATTATTAGCTCTTAAAAAAATGACATTTGCTGAGAAAAATTTTACTTACAAAGTTCTGAGAAGCAAAAAAACAAAAAATGGCGATATTATCAAGGTTTTTAATTTAATCGAAAAGTACAAAGGATTAAACAATGCAGAATTAATTTTAAATAAATTTAGTGAAGATGCAAAAAAACTACTATTAACTTTTAACAAAAACAAATATAGAGATATAATCATGTCGTTTATAGATTATTTAAATCAAAGAAAAAAATAATGCGAATATCTAAAAAGACAATAGAAAATATTTTTAGTGTTGCAACAATCGAAGATGTAATTTCAGATTTTGTGTCTTTAAAAAAAACTGGAGCAAACTACAAGGGTCTAAGCCCATTTAATGAAGAAAAAACCCCCTCTTTTGTTGTTTCTCCGACCAAGGAAATTTGGAAAGACTTTAGCTCCGGAAAAGGTGGTAACTTAGTTTCGTTTTTAATGGAACACGAACAATTCTCTTACCCCGAAGCACTAACATATTTAGCTAAAAAATATAACATTGAAATTGAATATGATAACATTGGAGAATCTGAGAAAAATGCTGCATCTGAAAGGGAATCAACAATTGCTGTTCTCAGTTTTGTTAAGTCACAGTTTTGTGAAAATCTGATAAATGCTATAAATAATCCATTAAATTATTTACTAGACAGAGGTTTTAAGAATTCTACAATTCAGGAATTTGAAATAGGTTATTCACTGAACAAAAGATCTGATATTGCTGATAAAACAAAAAAAGCGGGATATAATATTAAGTTTCTACAAATGGCCAATGTCGTTAATAAAAACTTAAATTGCAGATTTTCGGGTAGAATTATCTTTCCTATTCATGGTATTACAGGCCAAGTTTTGGGATTTGGAGGAAGGTTGATTGACGATAAAATTAAAGCAGCAAAGTATGTTAACTCAGATAGCTCTGAAATATATCAGAAGTCTAAAATATTATATGGGTTTCATATAGCAAAATATCATATAAAAAAACTTGATTTTTGCTATATTGTTGAGGGTTATACTGATGTCATGGCGCTCCATCAAGTTGGCTTTAAGAATACTATCGCCAATTGTGGCACTGCACTTACTAAAGATCAAATTAGACTAATAAAAAGATTTACCAATAACATTGTGATTTTATTTGATTCAGATTCAGCGGGACATGCTGCCACATTAAAAGCAATTGATTTAATTCTTGAGGAAAATATGACACCAAAAATCTTGCAATTACCAAAAAATAACGATCCAGCTTCATTTGTTTTAAATAGTTCATATGAAAAAGTAAATAAATATTTTAGTGAAAAAACTTTAGATTTTATTGAATTTAAATATAGCATGTATGATAGTGGCGATGTTCTTAACCTTGTCAATTGCTCTAAAGAAATTTTAAAGTCAGTTGTTTTGATTGATGATATGATTTCACAATCTCTTCATGTTAGAAGGTTGTCAAAACTTTTAAATCTCCCAGAAGATGATTTAATTAGTGAAATTAAAAATCTTAAAAAGAAAACTTTTAGTTTTAGAAAAAAACCAATCACCAGCAAAGACGATATCTTTTTAGATTATAACAGATTTAAAATAGATTGCCCGGAAGAATTTCAGTTAATTAGACTAATTATAAATTATGGAACAAAAAATTTCATCATTGATAATGGTGAGTGTTTCAATGTTGTTGGTTTGATCTGCAATGAATTAGAAAAAGATAATATTTCATTTAGTATAAAAATTTTTGAAAATCTGTATAGAGAAAGTAAAAAGTTAGTTAAAAAAAATGAAGATATTGATAAGTCAACATTTTTATCAGGACTCAACCAAAATTTTAGAAGTCTTGCATCATATGCCTTTGGAGAAAAACATATTCTCAGTAATTGGAAGCAAAAAGATATTACAGTGAATGAGGAGGTTGATAAAATTTATGAAATAACAAAAGAGTCAATTTTGAGATTTAAATTAAAAAGAGTAAGAGAAATGGTAAAAAAGTCACTTGATAATTTAAAAAATGATAGAACAGATGATGAAGAACTTTTAAAAAAGTTCACTTTCCTAAGCAACTTAGAAAAAAAAATACAACAAGAGCTAGGCAGATTATTTTAAATCCGATAGGAACTTTTTAAATTCAATTAAATCAAGTTGTTGCATAGAATCACTCAAGGCATTTTCTGGATTTTCATGTACCTCGACCATAAATCCGGACACATTTAGTTTGAGTGCTTGATTAGTCACTTCTTTAATTAGGCTTTTATTGCCTGAAATATGACTAGGGTCACAAATAAGAGGAATTTTAGGATACTTTTTTTTAAATTCTACTAGTAAATCCCATCTTGGAGGATTTCTATATTTTTCTTTAATTTCTGAAAAAAAACCTCTATGAATTACTTTAATATTTGAAATTCCTTTATTCTTAAATCTTTCAATTGCCCCAAACCAGAGTTTCATGTCAGCAAAAATGGGGTTTTTAATCCATATTTCAACTTCCTTATTTTTCAAACAGTTTGAAATTTGTTCAACAATAAATGGGTTACAGGTTGTCCTTGCTCCAAGCCACATAGTTTTAATTTTATGTTTTAATGCAAGCTGAACGTGTTCTGTGGTTCCTACTTCAATTGCACATTGGATATTATATTTATTCTGAATTTCTTGAACCCAATCAAGTGCTTTTAAACCAATACCTGAAAAACTATATGGGTTTGTACGTGCTTTCCAAACACCACATCTGAGAAAGTCAATATTAGAGTTAATTTCTTTTGCTATTGAAAAAAACTGTTTTTTAGATTCAATAGCGCAGGGACCAGCGATTATTATTTTTTTATCTTTTTCCATCCAAAACAATTATAAATTCTCCTTTAAGGACAGATTTTTCAATTTTTAATATGACTTCAGAAATAGACCCTCTGTATGCTTTTTCATGTAGTTTTGAAATTTCTTTAATTACAGCAATTTTCCTGTTTCCACAATACTCATATAAGTTGTGGAGTGTTTTTATAATACGGTGGGGCGATTCGTAAATAATTGTAGTGTTTCTATTTTGAGAAATATATTCTAGAGTTTTTTTTCTTTTTTTCTTAGTTGGTATAAACCCTTCAAATGTAAATTTCTCACACGATAAACCTGACTTAACAATAGCGGGTATGCAAGCTGTTGCACCTGGAAGGCAAATTACATCAATATTTCTCTTAATACACTCCCTGATTAAAAGATATCCAGGGTCAGAAATACCAGGTGTTCCTGCATCACATATTAAAGAAATTGTTGATCCAACATCAATTTTTTCAATTATTGATTTAAAAATTTTATGTTCATTAAACGAATGATAAGGAGATAATTTTGTTTTAATATCATAATGCTCTAGGATTTTTTTACTGACTCTTGTATCTTCAGCTAGAATTATGTCAGATTCTTTCAGAGCTTTGATTGATCTTAGTGTGATATCTTCCATGTTTCCTATCGGTGTAGGAATTATATAAATAACTCTTTCCATTCTAAGTATGAAATTACTAATTTTAAATATATTTTTTAAAAAATGAAAGAACTTCAGGTAATAACAGGCTGCATGTTTGCAGGCAAAACTACAGAGCTGATTAGAAGATTAGAATCTTACAATCAGAAATTTTTACTAGTTAAACCAAAACTAGATAATCGTGACAAGGGAGATATTATTATAACTCACAGTGGAATCGAAATAAAAGCAAAAAGAGTCAAGGATTTATCAGATATTTTTGCTATGGTAGAGGGAGTTAAAATTCTAGGGATTGATGAGGCACAATTTTTCGATAATAAAATACTTGATCATTTAATTTATTTGAGAAAAAGTAATATAAAAATAATTTTAGCAGGTTTAGAAAAAGATTATTTAGACAATTTTTTTGGAAGCATGAAGGAAATTATAAGTATTTCTGATTCAGTCACTAGGCTCAAAGCATCTTGTACAAGATGTACTAACAGTGCAATACATTCTTACAGAAAAATAAAAGACGCAAATAATCAGTTTTTTATTGGAGATAAAAACTCATACGAGGCACTATGTACTGAATGTTATCTAAAAACAACCAAAATTGATGGAAAATAAATTATACGGAACTAAATTTTATATTGATTTATCTATTTTAGAATCAAATCTGAAATTTTTTAAAAAAAAAATAGGAGAATCAAATTTCATTGCAATTGTAAAAGCAAATGCATACGGTTTCGGAGATGTCACAATTGCAAATAAATTACAAGATCTTGGTGTTAAAAATTTCGGTGTTGCTGATTTTGACGAGGGTATTAATTTAAAAAAAAATGGAATCAAAGGCTCAATTATGGTCATGAATCCAGGAATAAATAATATTGAAGTAATTCTTAAAAACCACCTTGAGCCAGTTGTTTATAACAAGGAAATTTTATTAAAAATCTTAGATTCAAGATTTAAAAGCATTCATGAAAAAAATATTCATATTAAAATAAACTCTGGTATGAACAGGTGGGGCTTTGATTTAAATGAAGTTGACTTCGTAATCAATAAAATTAAAAATAAAAAAGATATAAAAGTTAAATCTGTTTACTCACATCTTTCTTCTCCTGATAATTTAAAAGACCAACAGTTTACTAAAAAACAACATGAAATTTTTAAAACAGTAAAAACAAAGTTTAAAAAATATTTTAGCACTCAAACTAAATACCATATTTTGAGTTCAAGCTCTATTAAAAATTACCCTAAAATTATTAATAATAGCCAAATTAGAATTGGAATATTAATGTATGGTTCAAAAAAAATTAAATCATTAAGGCCTGTCGGCGAATTGAAATGTACATTGTCTCACATAAGAAAAATTAAAAGAGGACAATCAATTGGCTACAAACGATCATTTATAGCTCCAAGGGATATGATTGTTGGAATAATACCAATGGGCTATGCTGACGGTTTGCAAAGATCGTGGGGAAATGGTTTGCTAAAATTTATATTTAAAGGACAATACCTCCCTACAGTAGGTATAATTTCAATGGATAGTTCCATTGTTGACTTGAGTGAAGTCAACAATATTTCTACAGGCGATGAAGTTACATATTTTGGTCAAGAAAGAAACCTTTGGGACTTAGCGGACGAACTTGATACTATTCCATACGAGATTACATCCATATTGTCAAAAAGAATCAAAAGAGTATATTTTTAACTTTTCTTAGAGTAAATTATAAAACTAAAAAGGCAGAAAAAAACCAGAGTGTTGTGGTTAAGAAAGTAGTTATCTAAAAACATAATCAAAATGAAAAAGAGAGGAAATATCAGTTTCAAAAATTCTTTTTTTTCACTTTTAAAGAAATCTAGGATTTGATAGAAAAAAATTAATAAAAGAAAAAACAATCCAGCTAGTCCAAGCTCTATTAAAACGAATAGATAGTTATTGTGTGGATGTTTAGTTTTTGTATCATTAAATTTATAAGAGTAAATTTTCTGAAACTGATTTGCTCCAAAACCGTATAAAGGTGTTTCCTTAGATAACTTATAGACATTCATGAGGTAAGAATATCTCTTGCCTATACTTGTTTCGTACTCAGGTTTTTTTTTGTCTATGTAATCCACCCATAATTTGTCATTAAGTATTTTTTCAATATAGAACTCTTTAGATTCTGAATTCTTTTGACTCAGATAAGTTGCATCTAATTCAATTTTTTGCTCTAAAGTTAGTGGTGACTTTATAAGTTTTACATTTTCAATAGTTTGATTAATTCTATTTTGAAAGGGGTTGAACATTTCAAAGGAAATGACAGAAATTACAACGAATGAAATTAATAGTAAAATCCGGTTTTTGCCCTCTGAAAGTGTATAAATATAAATTGGAAAAAAAATGTAGAATGATAGAATTCCAATCCTACCATATGAGTTAATTAATGTAATTATAAAAAGTAAGATTACAGGTACATAATATTTAAAGTTCCTTGAGTTAATTAAAGATAGTATAACAAATAAACCAAAGCATAAAAAAATTGAATAATCAAAGTGATCAAGAAATCCATGTGCAAAATTTACGTCTTCATAATGTCCCTTTTTGAAGAGAAAGTTTTTAGGAAAAATTATAGTGAAAAATGATAATATTACATTACAAAATAAGCCAAAAATAAATCCGTATTTAACTAAATTATAATATTTTTTTTCAAAGTTTAGAGTCCAAAGAATAGGTAATAAAAGAATTAATATTTGTTTTTTTGTAGTTTCATTAAATATGTTATCACCACCCCAAAAATGGCTTATAAGAAAGTACAAAAGAAATAAAATACATGACTTTAAAATTGGATTATTAAATATAATTTTGATTTTCTCCTTAATTTCTCCACTCAGAATCCAAATGGTAAATAAAATTATAATTATTAAATCAGTTAAATAAATCGAAATAGGTAGGAATATTGAAAGAGAAATTATGAGGTAATTTTTTAGTCTTTCTAGTGTAATTTTTTTTTCCAATTCTACTGGATTTAGTTAATTCCATTTAAAATCTCAGAATAATTTTTTTCATTCTTAAGTAGCCTAACTGCCTCACTGACATATTTATCATTTGTCAATTCATATTCAATTCTTCCTAAATCATAAAACTTTCTTGTTAAAATATTACCTAAGATTCTTTTTGTAATAAGCTCTTTGTTTTCATGAATTTCTTTAATTTTTTTTGTTTGAATTTCCTGGTCAAGTGCCATTAACTCTTTTTTTAGTTCTTCAGTCAGTAAATCTTCACCATTTAATTCAGATATTGAGCTTTTAATATCATTAATTATACCGTCACGATAGTCCTCAAATGAAAATTCATTTCGGTCTAAATAGTCAGCAAATTTATCATAGTTAATTCCTTTTGAAATACACTTCTCAACACTATTAATATTTTCAAATTGATTAATAATCTCATTTCCGTATTTAAATATGTGATTGTTTCTAATTAAAGAAATTAATAAGCTGGGGAATGTGTCTAATTCAATTTTTATATCAGGGTCAATACCTCCTCCGTCGTAGACAATCCTTTTATTTTTAGTTAAAAATTCGCGCCTGTTTATTATCACACTATCTTGATTTTCAGATGAAAGATAATCATTGTATTTTGAAGTTTGATTTAAGTCTTGAATACATCTACCTGAAGGAGTATAATATTTTGCAACTGTTACTTTTAATCTGGCATTGTAGTTCAATTTTCTACTTTGTTGGACTAATCCTTTGCCAAATGTCCTGTTTCCAACTATAATTCCCCTATCTAAATCTTGAATGGCACCAGCTACAATTTCAGAGGCTGATGCAGAAGATCCGTTAACAAGAACTACAATTGGTAGTTCAGGATATTTTGGGTCTCTTCTCGTCTTGTAACTTTTTTTCCATTCGGTGTTTCTTCCATTTGTAGTAACAACTATCTCGTCTTTAGGTATAAATAAATTTGTTAAACTAATTGATTCATTTAAAAGTCCTCCAGGGTTTGATCTTAAATCCAGAATTAGCCCGTTTAAATTAGATTTTTTTTCAAGTTCATTAAGTGCTTTTTCTACTTCAGATGAACAGTTTTTAGTAAATCTTCTCAGTTTGACATATCCAATATTGTTATCAACAAAGTTATAATATTTAACACTTGGTACATGAATCTTTTCTCTTTTAATTTCTGTTATAAACACAGTATCGAATCTATTAATTTTTACATTTACATTTGTGCCTGGTGTACCCTTGAGAAGTTCACTCACATCCTCGGTTGATGAGTTAATAACAGATTTATTATTTATTTCTAGAATAACATCTCCCATTTTTAGACCAGCCTTATCAGCAGGAAAATCCTTGTATGGTTCAAAAATAACTACAGTACTATCAATTTTTCTTATAGTTGCGCCAATTCCCCCATAATCACCTGTAGTTTGAAATCGGAAATCCTCTATCTCCGATTCCGGTATATACTGAGTGTATGGATCTAATCTTTTAAGCATTGTATCAATAGTACTGTGCATAAGTTCACCTGGGTCAACGGGGTCTACATAATAAGAGTTAACTTCTTTATAGACGTTATTGAAAATTTCAAGATTTTTAGTTATTTCGAAATAGTTAGAAACAAAGCCTGTTGTTAAAAGGCCGGCAATTAAGACCAAAAGAACCCTACTTAAGTTTTTCATGAATATAAATTTTATGGAACGGGGTCATAACCTGATTTTCCCCATGGGTGACAACTGAGAACTCTTCTCAGAGAGAGTAATCCGGCATATACAAAATTATATTTCTTAAAGCAATCCACAGAATAATGGGAACAGCTTGGATAGAACCTACAATTTTTCCCCAAAAGCGGAGACAAATAGCCCTGATATAATTTGATAAAAAATATTATCAGTTTGTTAAATACTTTCATTCGCTTTACTACGTAATTTATCAAATAAATTTACTAAATCTTTATTTATTTTTTGGAAGTTTAAAACAGTATTTTTCGTGTAAATAAGAATAAAACTTATCTCTAAATTAAAAATTGAATAAGCTATTTCATTCTTTGTATAAAGAATTTCTTTAATTCTTCTTTTCAATTTATTCCGGTCTACTGCTTTATTGATATTTTTTTTTGGTATTGATATGATTGCCACGGAGTCATTAGTTTTATAGCTGTTATATTCCCAAAACAAGATAAATATTTCGGACTTTATTTTTTTTTCAGATGAATATATCTTTTGTATTTCGTTTCTTGAAATTTTCTTTTTCATTTTTTAAAAAAAGAATAAAATTAAATGTGCTTAAAATTTAGTTTTTTTCAAAAAACTATCTAATGCCATACTCATAGATGGGAATTCCGTGCTAGGTGCTTTTATATCAACTTCAAGTCCGTTCTCTCTTGCTCTTTTTAGAGTAGATTCGCCAAATACAGCAAGCTTTATACTGTTCTGTTTAAAATCAGGAAAGTTTTGGAATAGTGAATCAATATCTCGTGGTGTGTAAAAAACTAAAATTTGGAAATTGTTTATTTTTATTTTACTAAGATTCGATGAAATTATCTTAAAAAAAGGTCCGTGATCATAGTTGACATTATTTTCCTCAAGAGCAATTTTGAAATCGTTTCTTATTTTATCGGAAGAAATAAATAAAAAATTTTCTTTTTCGTGCTTACTCATCATTTCAGCTAACTCTATAAAATTATTATTTGCAGAATATATTTTACGCTTTCTGTAGGCAATATATTTTTGCAAATAATATGCTACTGCCTCAGAAATACAAAAATACTTTAACGAGTTTGGTACGGTTATTCGCATCTCGTCACAAATCCTGAAGTAATGATTAACTGCGTTTCTGCTCGTTAATATGAGTGCACCATATTTTGGAATGTGGATTTTTTTTAACCTAATATTTTTTACAGTTTCACCTTCAATATTAACAAATGGATTAAAGGTTATTTTAATTTTATGTTTTTTTTCAAGATCATGAAACGGGGAATGCGTACTAGTCGGTGTAGGTTGAGAGATTAGAATTTTTATTGGTTTTTTCAAGGCAAGCTACGTTAATTAGAACCTAATATATACTTTATAAAAGATACATAAGGCAAAAATTCAATAACACAAAGGTACAAAATATTGTAAAATATTAATCTTAGTTTAAAAACTTTTAAACGAAACAACAATAATAACTTTAAAAAAAAATAAAAAACTAAGTATAAATAACCAACATATACTGATAAGTTTAACATTAGATTACCATTGTACGCGAATGAAATAAGCAAAATTATTGGCAAAAAAAATATTCCTAAAAACAAAATACTATTAAATGAATCGTTGATGTACCTTTTCGATAATTCAACTAGTTCAAACAAAAATCCAGACGATAATATTACCATCCACTTTAATTGAAAAAAAACACACGAAATCAAAAAAATTTTTAAAAAATTAATAAATTCTAATATGTCAAATTTATTAAATGATAAAAATGATACTGATAAAGCAAAAATAAACA
>MDTC01255674.1_pt1 | contig 19142 bp, 20 predicted proteins | sample 811181 | NCBI WGS metagenome assembly MDTC01 (sample SAMN05326644, study PRJNA326480) | marine metagenome | isolation source: seawater | place: Pacific Ocean: North | collected 2011
CGGTTTGGAAGTAAAATATTATCTTTATAATTTTTCTTACTATTAAAAAAATGCGAATTATACCAAGACTTGACATTAAAGGATCGAATTTAATTAAGTGTATAAACTTAGAAGGTCTTCGAATTGTTGGTGATCCAAATCAATATGCTATGGATTATTATAAAAATGGAGCAGATGAATTAATCTTCTTAGATATAGTTGCTAGTTTGTACAGCAGAAACAGCCTACACGATATTATTAAAACTGCTTGCAAGAATATATTTATACCTTTTACTGTAGGAGGTGGAATTAGGTCGATAGATGATGCGTTAAAAATTTTTGACTCAGGAGCAGATAAAATATCTCTGAACACTAAAGCTGTACAAAATCCAAAATTAATTAACGATTTATCAAAAAAATTTGGATCCCAGTCAATTGTGGTCTCTCTAGAAGCAAAAAGATTTGATAAAAAATGGAAAATTTACATAGAAGCAGGTAAAGAAAGAACAGAGCTAGATGTTGTTGATTGGACTAAAAAGATTTCAGATCTAGGAGCGGGAGAAATTTTATTAACCTCAATAGATAATGAGGGAACCTGCGTGGGCTACGACCTAGAATTAATCCACAAAGTATCGAACTCAACATCAGTTCCAGTTATCGCTAGCGGAGGTTTTGGTAAGTTACAAGATTTGGATTTAGCAGCAGATGCTGGAGCTGACGCTATTGCTGTAGCACATATGTTACATTATAAAAAAATTCAAATTCAAGAAATACGAAAAAAAGCAATTAAATCAAATATGAAAGTAAGGAAATTTAATCAAATTTCGAAATAATAACTTTGATTATAAAAAGGGAATAATTTGATTTATAGTTTAAAACAAGATAAATTTGGAAATCATTAATAAAATAAAAAAAATTTAATTATGAATGTTGCAGTTAATAAAGATTGTATAGAAAGTTTAAAAAAAGAGGGAAACCCGATCATAATTGCGGCTGCATTAAAAGAAAGCGAAGCAATAGTTAATGCATGTAAGGAAAATGGAATTAAAGCTTTAGCATTTTGTGATAGTGAAAAAAGAAAAGATGGAACAAACTTTCATGGATTAGATGTAATACATACACCTGAATTAAGTAAAAAATTTCCGAAAGCGAGAATACTTATAGCTACACAACAAGTGCAAGATGTCGTAGATCAACTTAGTGAATTAGGTTATGATGAGTTTTACTCCGCGCTGGAGTTAACAAAAAACTATGATGTAAATGTTTACAGTCATAAAATATCTAATTCATTTATGGAAACTAGATTATCTATATATAACAAAAGTCATGAGGCTTATTTTGATTTTGATAAAACTTACATGAGAAGTGTAGACGTAATGATAACTACAAAATGTTCTTTAAAATGTGAAAGTTGTTCAAATTTAATGCAGTATTATGATGATGCTAAAAATACTGACTCAAATCCAACATTAAAAGCTTTAGAAGTATTAAATCAAAATGTTGATCACATCTCTGAGTTTAGAGTAATCGGAGGAGAGCCATTAATGAACAAAGATTGGCACAAAATTGTTGAAGGAATAATAGAAAAAAATCCTGGTAGGCAAGTTTTTATTTATACGAACGGAACAATTTCCCCTAAAGATGAATTATTAAAAAAATTTGAAAATAATAAAAGTGTAAATTTTGTTATAACTGAATATGGGAAGTTATCAAAAAATTTGGAAAAACTTCAAAATCAACTTGATAAATTTAATATAAGCTATTCTTCAACACCAGCTGGCCACTGGGTCGATTGTAGTACTATAAAACATCACAAAAGGTCGGCAACACAACTAAAAGAAGTTTTTAAACAATGTTGCGTCAAGTACCTTTACACGTTGCTTAATGGAAAACTTTACAGGTGTCCTTTTATTGCTAACGCTGCAAATTTAAATGCTATACCGGATAATCCAGCAGACTATGTAAATTTATTTTCTGATAAGGATATTGATAAGCAAATAAAAAGACTTGTGAAAGGCGCTAAATTTTTTCCTGGTTGTGATTTTTGCGTTGGAAGACCATACGATCCTTCTAGCAAAATTGGTTATGACGGAAGAGGTATGATCAAAGCAGGAATACAAACAAAAAAACCTTTAGAATATAAGACATACAAATAAACTTTTAATTACCGATTTTATTATGAAAAATAACACTAGAATTAGTGTGATTATCCCATTTTTTAATGCAGATAATCATATCCTTAATTGCATCGACTCATTAAAAAATCAATCAAACTTAGATGGCGTAGAAATAATAATGATTAACGATGGATCAACTGATCAAACCGAACAAAAAATTAAAAATTGCAATTCAATAAAAATTAAACTAATTCAAAATAAAAAAAATTTAGGCCCAGCTTCTGCTAGAAACTTAGGAATTAAAGCCGCAAGCGGTGAATATATATATTTTTTTGATGCAGACGATGAGTTAGATAAAAATACTTTTTATAAATTTGAAAAAATTCTAATTCAAAAAAATTATGATTTAATATTTTCTGATCGTAAAAGAGTATTAAACACAAAAAATTTAAGAGAAAATATTAATGAATATGATTTTGATAAAATCATTAACGATAGTGAAATAATTGACTTAATGAAAAAAAGATTTTTTAATCCCCACAAAGCACATAGAATTTTTGATTTAACAGGAAAGCTTATAAAGAGAGAAATAATTATAAAGAACAACATTTTTTTTGAAGATCAACTTAGGTACTTAGAGGACGAATGTTTTATGTGGAGAGTTTTAAGTAATATAAATCAAGCAAAGTATATTAAAGAACAGTTGTATACATATAATATAAGGCCTAATGTAAGCTCTGGTATTTCTGACGCTTTTAAAAATAATTTTGATTTAAAAAACTATCAAATAGTAAGAGAGCAGCTCAAAAAAAGTTTAAAACAAAAAGGTTTGAACGAAAAAGAAATTTATAAAATTATTGACCAAGCTTACATTTACTTAATTATTGGCTCGCTAATTTCTTTAACACGATCAATAACTTTAAAAAAAATTGATGAGAAAATGGGCGTTAAATACTTAAAGAATTTGATAAAAAAAATTATAAAAGATAAAGAAATTCCGTTAATAACAAATAATTATACACCATATAAAGATGAAAATCGCTGGATACCTAGAGCGATCAGGTGGAGATCCTCATGGTTGCTTGAGTTTTTTTGTAAAAGAAGAGTAGAAGAGATTTTAAAAAAAAGAAAAAATTAAAATGTTAAATGTCGCTATTATTCCTGCAAGAGCTGGATCAGTTAGATTAAAAAATAAAAATAGGAAAAAAATAAATGGAATTTCCTTAGTGAATTGGTCGGTAAACTTTGCAAAAAAATTAAATTTTTTACATGACATAGTCGTGACTTCCGATGACAAAGTTATTTTAAAAGATGTAAATCTAAACAATAAATCCGTTATAACAATCGATAGACCAAAGTCATTAGCAAAAAAAGAGACTAAATCAGAAGATGTCATTTTTCACGTGTTAAAAAAGTACGAAAAATTATATGGGCAGGTAAGTACAATTTTGCTTTTACAGCCAACATCACCAATTAGATCTGTTAGATTAGTTCAAAGTGGCTATAGAAAATTTGTTTATTATAAAAAAAAAAAAAGTGTTGTGAGTGTTTCAAAATTCCACTCACCCAACAAAAGAAATTTTAAGATTAAAAATAAAAAATTAGATATATCAAAAAAAAATAATAAAAATTTATATCAGATGGATGGAAACTTCTATTTTGCTAATCCTCTATTTTTAAAAAAATATAAGTCCTTTTTTTACAAAAATAAAACTCATCCAATAATTTTGAAAAAAAAAAAACTTTCTATTGATATTGACACAAAAGAAGACTTCAATAGAGCTAAATTTTACTTAAAAAAATGAAATTTAAGAAAATCTCTATAGTTGGACTTGGTTTTGTAGGCTTGCCATTAGCATGCATACTTTCTAATAAATTTAAAAAAAACACTAAAATAATTGGCATAGATAAAAAAATTAATGACAAGAATCTCAATAGTAAAATTTTTTTAAATACTTTTAAGAAAAAATTAGTAGATAAAAAGATGATCTCAACAATCAAAAATATAGAAAATAATAAAAACCTTTATCTCTCTGGAGATATTAAAAATATAAAAAATTCAGATATAATTGTGGTAAGTATAAATTTTGATTTTAAAAGTAAAACAATAAAAAAATCATTTAGTAATTTAAAAAAACTATTTTCAAATATAGCAAAAAATATTTACAAAGATACTTTATTAATTTTAGAAACAACTATTCCGCCAGGCACTTCTGATAAAATTATTCTACCATTAATAGATAAAGTTATAAAAAATAGAAATTCAAGAATTAGAGTTCATTACGCCTATAGCTATGAAAGAGCAATGCCCGGGGATGGGTATTTTGACTCCATCGTGAACATGAATAGATGTTATGCGGGAAAAGATATTAAATCTTCAAAATTATGTTATCAATTTTTTAGTTCCTTTATTAACTCAAAAAAATATCCGCTCTTTAAATTAGATAGTATTAAGGATTGTGAAACTTCAAAAATTTTAGAAAATTCTTACAGGGCAATAAATATTGCATTTATTGATGAATGGACGAAGTACGCAAACACTATTGGAGTAAATTTAAACAAGGTAATCAAGGGAATAAAACAAAGAAAAACACATAATAATATTATGCGACCTGGATTGGGAGTTGGGGGATATTGTTTAACAAAAGACCCAAGTTTTGCAAAAATATCTTCTCTACATCTATTCAATAAAAACATAAATTTTCCCATCACATCAAAATCTACAATTATAAATAAAAAAATGCCCTCAACGACTGTAAATTTTTTATTTGATAATCTGCCAAGAAAAAAATTAAAAATTTTAATTCTTGGTGCCTCCTACAGGGAAAATGTTGGTGATACTAGGCATAGTGCTTCGATAGAGTTGTTAAGAATATTACAAAATAAGGGACATAAAACATCTATTCATGATCCAATTGTCACCAATTTAGCGGCAGGTAATTTAATTAAAAGAAAAATAGATAATTTTAGTAAATATGATGTAATAATTTTTTGTGTTGCACACAAGCAGTATAAAAAAATTAATTTTAATAAAATATCAAGAAAGCCCCACTATTTTGATGTAAATATGGTTCTTGATGAAAGAATTAAAAGAGAAATGATTAAAAAAAAATATAAACTTAAGGTACTTGGTGGAGAGTAAAAATATTATAATTACTGGTGGAGCCGGGTTTATTGGTTATCATTTATCAAAACAACTGATAAAAAAAGGTTATAAGGTTAATATTATAGATAATTTATCTCGTGGGCAACATGACAAAGAATTTAAAGCGCTACTAAAAAGTAATAACATTAAATTTTATAAAAAAAATTTAAGAGAGAAACTAAAACTAAATATTAAAAATCCAAAATATATATTTCACCTAGCTGGATCTGTAGGTGTTCAAAATATTAACAAGGACCCCTATAATTCTTTTGTAAATAATATTATTACACTAAAAAATATTTTAGACTTTAATAATAAACAAACTAAAAAAGCAAAAATAATTTTATTTTCTACCAGTGAAGTTTACTCCCCATTAATTAAAAATCATAAGGTTAAGTTTCCCCTTAAGGAAGAAAATAATATAATTCTAGAAAATAAAGTTATAGATAGAGATGCGTATTATATCTCAAAAGCTATTAATGAAAAACTAGTTCAATTTTCTAAAACAAAATACTTAATACTTCGACCTCATAATATTTATGGGCCAAGAATGGGCTATAGTCATGTGGTACCTGAACTAATTAAGAAGATTTTTCGAGAGAAAAATAAAAAAACGTTCAAAACAATAATTTTTTCACCAAATCATAAAAGAGCTTTTTGTTATATAGATGATGCTATAAATCAAATAATTAAACTATCGTTTAATAAAAAAACTGATAATTCTATATATAACATTGGCAACATGAAAAAGGAGACAAAAATCATGGATTTAGCTAGAATTTTAAAAAAAGAAATTTTTAAAAAAGCGAAATTAATAAATGGCGAAATCACACCTGGATCTCCATCAAGAAGAGTACCAGATATGAAAAAAACACAAAGAATTTTAAAGAATAGTCAATACACTAGTTTAGAAAATGGCTTAAGAAAAACTATTGAGTGGTATTTAAAAGATTTAAAAAATTAACAAAAAGTTAAAATTAGATATTATGAAAAAATTAATTATCACTAACTCGATTTCCATAAAAGAGTCCTTGCTACGTTTAGAAAAAAATTCTCAAAAATGTCTAATGGTTGTAAACAATAATGGAAACTTTTTAGGAACACTTACTGATGGAGATATAAGAAGAGCTATAATAATGGGCGCAAATATTGATAATAAAATTGGACCATATATTAAAAAAAAATCTTTTATAATAGATGAAACAAAATTTAAAAAATTATCAGAGGATAAAATAAAAAAAATATTCAAAGAGTATGCCGAGTCAAAAATTGACTTGATACCTGTACTTAATAAAAAACAAAAAATAGTTGATATTTTGGAGACTCAATCAGGCATTAAAAATGAAATAAAAATTGAAAATAAGTTAAGCAAAATTCCACTTGTTCTTATGGCAGGAGGCAAAGGAAATAGATTAAAGCCATTTACTGACATATTCCCTAAACCATTGTTGCCTATTAATAATTTACCAGCAGCCGAGCATATTTTTAATTTTTTTAAAAATAGTGGAGTAAAAAAAATATTTATTAGTGTAAATTTTAAAAAAGATTTAATCAAATCTTATTTTAAAGACAAAAATTATTCTATCCAATATATTGAAGAAAAAAAAAAACTTGGAACCATTGGTTCAATTTCATATTTAAATAAAAAAATGAAAACAGATTTTTTTGTAAGTAATTGTGATACTCTCTTGGATATAAATTTAAATAAATTTTATGAATATCATAGGAAGGGAAAATTTTATATTACTTTAGTATCTGCAATTAAGAACTACCTATTACCCTACGGTTCTTGTGAATTAGACAAAAGTGGAAATTTAAAAAAAATTACAGAAAAACCAAATTTAAACTATTTAGTTAACACAGGTTTATATTTAATGAGACCAGAGATAACAAAATTTGTTCCAAAAAATAAATATATGGATATGGACGAACTGATACAAATTTTAAAAAAGAAAAAAAAAAAAATTGGAATTTTTCCTGTATCGGAGATGAATTGGACTGACGTTGGAGAGTGGTCTGAGTATAATAAAATGATCTTAAAATCATAAGATTTAAATTTTTTTATTTTAATTTAATAAAAATTCTAAAATATGAAAAAAATAGCAATTATCGATTATGGTGTTGGAAATATTTTAAGTTTGTCACGTGCAATTGAAGAAATAGGTTTTAAAGCTGAATTAACTAAAAATAAAAAAGCTATTTTAGATTCAGAACTTCTTATTTTACCAGGCGTAGGTGCGTTTGATAATGCAATGAAACTTTTAAGAAAAAATAATTTAATTGAAACTTTAAATGAATTTGTAAAAATAAAAAAAAAACCCTTAATTGGAATTTGTCTAGGCATGCAAATGTTGTTAACAAAAAGTTATGAAATGGGTGAGCATCTTGGTTTAAATTTTATACCTGGTGAAGTTGTTCAAATTAAAAATTTGGGAAAAAAAGAAATTAAAATTCCACACATAAGCTGGAGCGAAATACTTATAAAAAATGATTTTAGTAACAATATTCTTCCAAAAGATTTGATTAATAGAAGCTTTTATTTTATTCATTCATTCATATCCGTGACAAAAAACAAAAACCATACAGTTGCTTACGCTAAATATTTAGATATTGAGATACCAGCCATAATTAGAAATGAAAACGTTATAGGTTTTCAGTTTCATCCAGAAAAAAGTGGAAATAATGGCCTTAAACTTTTAAAAAACACATTAAAAATAATATAGAATTTATGAATTTAGGAAATAAATATTGGACATATAAAAAGGTTAGATTACTTAAATATAAGGCAGAAACTAAAAGATCAAAAATTGAAGGGGGAACAGATCTTAATAATTGGCTTATCCAGCCCTATAGTTATCTTAAGGCAATTTTTTATATAGAAGGCGGGATATTATTGGCTTACTTATTGCAACGCACAAGTATTACACCAAATTTTGTAACTATTATTTATATTCTTCTCGGTTTTCTGGGTGGAATATTTTTGTCAATTGATAATCATAATCTTATACTCGCTGCTACAATAATTTTTTTTAGCAAAAGTATTATTGACTTTACAGACGGTTTATTAGCTAAAATGAAAAAAACAACTTCAAATTTAGGTCACCTTTTAGATACTTGGGGCGGTGTTGTAGGTGATTATAGCTTCATTGTAGGCTTAGGATTTTATTTATTTAATAAATATCAAAGTATTCACTTTTTATTTTTAATAATTTTAATTCTAATTTTTAAATGCCTAGATTTTAAAAGTCACTTTTATATAATGAGTTTACATACTTTATTAAGCGATAATAAAAATCAAATAAAGTCACAAAAATCAAAGAAAAAATCTAAATTTAATACTTCAAAAACACTACTAAACATTAAAATATTTATTTCCAGTTTATTTGACAGTCGGTCGAGGTCGGTAGATTTTATTTGTCTATTGATTTTGATTGATACTTTTTTTTCAGAAGTATTTTTTATAAAATATATTTTTTATTTCATCGTTTTTAAAACTATAGTTTTGTTTTCAGGAAGTTTTTATATATTATTTTTTAAGGACTACGAAAAAAATATAAAAATTTTATGATAAATCCTAATTATTTTTTCGATTTTTTAAAAAAAAATAAAGTAACTTTTTTTGCAGGGGTCCCTGATAGTATTTTAAAAAATACAAAAAATTATTTGAATAAAATTAACAATAAAAATCATATAGTAACTGCAAACGAAGGATTGGCTGTATCTGCATGTGTAGGATATCATCTTTCTACAAATAATTTAGCATGCGCTTATATGCAAAATTCGGGATTGGGTAATGCTCTAAATCCATTAATATCGATTGCCCATCAAAAGGTTTACTCTATTCCAATGCTTTTACTAATTGGATGGAGAGGTTCTCCGGGGATGAAAGATGAGCCGCAACACGAGCTAAAAGGAAAAATTACACCTGATTTACTGCAATTGCTTGGAATTAAATATTGTACACTTAGTAAAGATAAAGATTTTAATAAATTAAAAAAACTTATCTTACACGCAAAAAGAAATAAACAACCTGTTGCTTGTTTAATTAAAAAAAATACTTTTGAAGCATTAAACTCAAAAAAAAAAATAAATATTAAAAAAAAAATTAATTCATTAAAAAGAGTTAATTTTATTAATGAATTGCTTTCTCAAATAAATAAAAAAACAAAAATAGTTGCAACAACAGGTTTCACTTCTAGAGAGCTTAATCAAATTAGAAATGATAAAAAAATAAAAAAAGGATCAGACTTTTATATGGTGGGTGGAATGGGACATTCATCAATGGTGGCACTGGGTGCGTCTTTAAAATCAAGAGAAAATATAATATGTTTAGATGGTGACGGATCTTTTCTAATGCATCTTGGTGCAATTGTTAGTGTAGCAAAAAATGCAGGAAATAATTTTAAGCACATATTATTAAATAATTATTCACATGAGTCGGTAGGAGGTCAACCGACAAATATTGAAAAATTAAACTTAAAAAATTTGGTTAAGTCCGCAGGATATAAAAAATTTTATATCATAAAAAATATTAGGCAAACAAAAAAAACTTTAAATAAATTTATAAAGTCAAAAGGACCATCATTTCTTGAGGTTAAGATTAAATCAGGTTCAATGGAAAGTCTTAAAAGACCTAAAGACTTTTTAAAAATTAAAAAAAATTTTATGAAAAGTTTTAAATGAAAAAAAAGTTTTTTCTTAAAATAAAAAGACCTTATGTTTTTGTGCCAATGTGTTTAGATTTTATGCATCATGGTCATGTAAATATTTTGAATAAAGCTAAAAAATATGGAAATATTATTTTAGGTTTAATGAAAGATGAAGCTATTAGTAAATATAAAAATAAACCATTAAATAGTTTTAAACAAAGAAAAACTATTGCATTATCACTAAAAAATGTAAAAAAAATATTACCAGTAAATGATTTAAATGACTTTCTAAAATTATCACAAAAATATAAATTCGATTATTTTGTGCATGGAGATGATTGGAAAAAAGAACCGCAATCAAAAACAAGAAAAAAAGTGATCAATTTGCTTAAAGAATGGAAAGGAAAAGTTATAGATATCCCTTACACAAAAAAAATTTCGTCTACATTAATTAAATCAAAATTAAATAAACATGGAAAATAAAATAGATAATTTTCAAGAAGTTGAAAAACTTTTAAAGAAAAAAAAACTGCAAAAAATATTTGTAATATCTGGGAAAAATTCATTTTATAAAACTGGAGCTGAAAAATTATTTTTTAAAATTCTAAAAAATAAAGAGCACTTTTTATATTTAAAAAAAGGATATTTACCCGAGTTTTCAGAGCTCATAAATATAATTAAACTAAAAGATAATTATAAACCTGACTTGATAATTGCCATAGGAGGTGGGTGTGCTATGGATTTAGCAAAAATTTCAAGTGTATTTGATTATGGAAAAGATTTAAAAAAAAGAGTTTTAAATAATGACTTTTCAAAAACAAAAACAAAAGTTTTAGCTATTCCAACAACAGCTGGCTCAGGTGCAGAAGTTACCTCTAATGCAGTTATTTATATAAATAATCTTAAATATTCTGTTGAAGGATTAAAATTGAAGCCTGATTTTTTTAGTCTAATTCCAAAATTATTATTATCTTCAAAGAAACCTTTGGATGCGTCAGCTGGTTTTGATGCAATAAGTCAATCTGTTGAGTCTTTATTTTCGCAAAAATCAAATAATGTTAGCATTTTTTTTGCCCGTAATGCTCTTAAGGTCCTTTTAAAAAATACTAATAACTTCATAAAAAATAAAAATATTTATAATGCATATCAAATGGCTTTAGGAGCAAACCTATCTGGGAAAGCAATAAATATTTCCAAAACTATTGCTCCGCATGCTCTCTCATACTCATTTACAACAATGTATGGTGTGCCGCATGGCCATGCTGTTTCTTTATCTTTAAATAAAATTTTAAAATTCAATTATTTTAATCAAGATAAAGCAAATTGTAATTTTGATATTAAAAAAAGATATGAGTATTTATTTAAACTAACTAAGTCTAAAAATATTTATGAATTAGATTTTTTTTTTAAGAAATTAAAAAAAAACATAAAATTAGAGCAAAATTTTGATAAACTAGGTATAAATTTAAAAAGAGATTCAAAAAAAATATTTTCTAACGTCAATCAACAAAGATTAAAAAATAATCCTGTTAAAATTTTAAAAAGTGATATACCTATAATATTCAATAAATACTAAAAACATGAAAAAACAAAAAACTGTTTATATAGGATTAAGTGCAGATGCATTGCATCATGGTCACACTGGTTTAATCGAAAAAGGAAGAGAGCTTGGAGACGTAATTATTGGACTTCTTACCGATGAAGCAATAGCAAGTTTTAAGAGACTACCTTACCTAAATTATGACCAGAGAAAGAAAATTCTGTTAAATTTTAAAGGAATTAAAAAAGTAGTTCCTCAATCAGTGCATGATTATTCAATTAATTTAAAAAAAATAAAACCTGATTACATGATACATGGTGATGATTGGAAAACTGGTTACATGGGTGAGTTTAGAAAAAATTGTATAAAAGTTTTAAACTCTTATGGAGGAAAATTAGTTGAAGTTAAGTACACTAAAGGAGTTTCCTCAAGTGCATTTATTGACCAATTAAATACTATTTCTATTACTCCAGATATAAGAAGATCAACTATGAAAAGGTTAATTAATACAAAAAAAATTTTAAGATTTATAGAATCCCATAATCCAATATCTGCCATTATAGCTGAGACAACATATCTAGAAAAAAAAGGAAGAAGAGTTGGTTTTGACGGTTTTTGGTCAAGCTCTCTAACAGATTCAACAGCACTAGGAAAACCTGACAATGAGTCTTTAGCTAATTCACAAAGACTCGGAAATATTGATCAAATATTTGATGTTACTTCAAAACCTTTAATTTTTGATGGTGATACAGGAGGTCAAATAGATCATTTAGATATGAAAATAAAATCAATGGAAAGACTTGGAATTTCAGCAGTTATTTTTGAAGATAAGACAGGTTTAAAACAAAATTCATTATTTAAAAATACATCTAATCAAAAACAAGAAGAAATTAAGAAATTTGCACACAAATTAAAGGTTGCTAAAAAGGCTCAAAGAAGTGAGGATTTTATGGTGATTGCTCGTATTGAAAGTTTTATTTTAGGAAAAGGCTTAAACGATGCGCTTGTAAGAGCGGATGCCTATCTTGGTGCGGGAACAGATGGAATAATGATACACAGTAAATCAAATACGCCTGAAGAAATATTTAGTTTTTCAAAAAAATTTAAAAAAAAATATCCTAATACACCTCTTGTTTGTGTTCCATCTACATACAATCAAGTTAAAGAAAATGAATTGGAGGATGAGGGCTTCAACGTCGTAATATATGCAAATCATATGTTAAGAGCGGCTTATCCAGCAATGAGAAAAGTTGCACTTGAAATTCTGAAAAATAGCAGGTCAAAAGAAGCTAACAAATATCTATATTCTATTAAAGATATTTTACATCTTATACCTGGCGCGTAATAATCTTAAGCTCAATTATATCAAAATGGACAATAATTTTACTGAGGTCATTCAAATATTGAATAACAAAAAGATTAACTATTGGGTATGCCATGGCACTCTTCTAGGTTTAGCTAGAGACGGTAAACTAATTGAATGGGATCATGACATTGATATAGCTCTATGGGACGATGAAGTGTCCAAAAGCAAGATTATATCTTTAATGGAAAAAATGAATTTTAAATTAAGAGAGGGATTTGGAGTTAAAAATGATTTGGTATCATTCGATAGAGCAGGGGGAAGAATAGTTGATTTTACTTTTTTAAGAAAAAAAATTAAAAATCAGGAAGAAATAGCTTTTGTATCTTACTATATGCCAAAAAATTTTATTATGAAATGTTTAGATGGATTATCAAATGCAGACAAATATTCAGGAAAGTATAAAATAATTATTAGATCTTTTGCAATTTTTAAATCTTTATTTAAAATCTTAAAAAATTTAGTAATCAGGAAAAATTTATTTTATAAAGAATACAATCTATATACGCCAACATCTTTTTTAAAAAAAACAAGTTTTTTACCTATTCAAGAATTGGCAATTAAAGCCCCATCTGATTATGAAGGATATTTAAAATTTATTTATGGAAATGATTGGAAAATTCCAAAAAAAAATTACGTTTTTCCAAGGAATTACAAAACATTTTAATTTAAAATTATGAAAAGAAATAAAAAACCAAAGATACTTATAATAGGAGGAACAGGTTTCTTAGGTTATCATTTTGCTAAACTGTGCTTAAAAAACAAATACTATGTTGTTAGTATATCAAGAAAAAAACCAAAAAAAATTAGAAATTTGAATAAAATAAAATATGTCTATGTTGATTTAACAAATAAAAAAAAACTTTTTAAGAAAATAAATGAATTTAAAGATATTAAACATATAGTAAATTTTGGAGGTGAGGTTGAACATAAAAAAATTAAGGAAACATTCGCAAGCCACTATACAGGGGTGAAAAATATTTCAGAATTTTTTATAAATAAAAAAATTGAAAAATTTATTCAAATCGGCACAAGCTTAGAATATGGAGATAGTAAATCACCTCAAAAAGAAAGTAGTAAAATTAAACCTAGTTCAAATTATTCACGAGCAAAAGCTTTATCAAGCGAGCACCTATTAAAATTATTTAGAAAAAAAAAATTTCCAGTAACAATAGTTCGACCTTATCAAATTTATGGACCAAAACAGGATCTCAACAGATTTTTGCCAATTTTAATAACTAGTTGTTTAAAAAATAAAAAATTTAAATGTTCAGAAGGAATTCAAAGCAGAGATTTTTTGTATATTGATGATTTTACTCGACTAATTCTCAAAATTATAAAAAAAAAAAATATGAATGGTAAAATTTTTAATGCTGGTTTTGGAAAACCTATAAAAATAAAAGATATAATTTTAAAAGTTTTAAAGAAAATTAAAAGAGGAACACCAATTTATGGCAAAGTTCCTCTAAGAACAGATGAAAATATGATTACATATCCTGATATTTCAAATTCATACAATTTATTAAAATGGATGCCTAAAATAAATTTTGATAAAGGTTTAAGCAGTACAATAAAGTTTTATAAAAAAAAAAAATGAAAGTTGTTATTTTAGCAGGCGGATTAGGAACAAGGTTATCCGAATATACTCATTCGATACCTAAACCCATGGTGAAAATTGGAGGAATACCAATTATAGCACATATAATGTCACATTACTTAAAATATGGGTTTAATGATTTTATTTTAGCAACTGGTTACAAAAGTCATGTTTTCAAAAAATATTTTAAAAAATTTAAAAAAACAGGTGAAAATTTTAATACCCAAATAATGAAAAAAAAATGCAGTATTACTATTGTCGAAACTGGTATCAACACCATGACAGGAGGAAGATTAAAAAAAATAAAAAAATATATTAATGATAAAAATTTTATGTTCACTTATGGTGACGGTATTTCTAATATTGATTTAAAAAAGTTATTAATTTTTCATAAAAAAAATAAAAAATTAATTACAATTTCTGCAGTACGGCCCCCAGCACGTTTTGGAGAAATTATCTTGAATAAAAATTTAGTTACCTCATTTAAAGAAAAACCTCAGGTTACAGACGGTTGGATTAACGGTGGTTTTTTTGTAGCAAATAAGAAATTTTTAGATTTTATAAGAGGTGACAAAGAAATTTTAGAAAAAAAACCCTTAGAATTAGCATGTCAAAAAAAACAATTAATAGCTTTTACTCATAAAGGCTTTTGGAAATGTATGGATGTAAAAAGAGACAGAGATGAACTGCAAAAAATTTATAAAATTAATAAATTTTTTTCTAAAAATTAATGAACAATTATTTTAAAAATAAAAAAGTTTTAATAACTGGTCATACAGGCTTTAAAGGTTCATGGTTAAGTTTGTGGATGCATTTTATGGGAGCTAAAGTTTTAGGTATTTCAAATGGCCTCGTTTCAAATCCCTCAAATTTTAAGATTTTGAATTTAAATACAAAAATTATGAGCAAAAAAATTGATATTAAAAATTATGAAAATCTTAAAAAAAAAATTATTACGTTTAAACCAGATTATATTTTTCATTTAGCTGCAGAGGCAATAGTTAAGAAATCTTATGATAATCCTCGCAATACTTGGTTAACAAATACTATTGGCACAATGAATATCTTAGAAATTATTAGAAATTATAAAAAAAAATTAGTTGTAGTTATAATAACAAGTGACAAAGTTTATAAGAATATTGAAATAAATAGAGGTTACAGGGAGACAGATGTTTTAGGTAGCTTAGACCCTTATAGTGCCTCAAAAGCATCTGCAGATATTGCTGCTCAATCTTATGTTAATTCATATTTAAAAAAAAAAAAAATTTAAGAATAGGTGTCGCAAGAGCAGGAAATGTAATTGGAGGAGGAGATTGGGCAGTTGGTCGTTTGATACCTGACTGTATTAGGTCATGGTCAAAAAACAAAGAAGTAATCTTGAGAAACCCGAAATCTACCAGACCGTGGCAACATGTATTAGATGTCTTAAGGGGCTATATAATTTTATCAATTAATTTAAAAAAAAAATAAAAATATTAATGGGCAAGCTTTTAATTTTGGTCCTAAAATAGAAAAAGATAGAGAGGTTTTTAAAGTTGTAAAAAAAATGCAAAATCATTGGAGTGCAGCTAAATTTAAATTTAGTAATAAAAAAACTTTTTTTGAGTCTAAACTTTTGCAACTTAATTCCAATAAATCAAAAAAAAATCTAAACTGGGAATGTATGTTAGACTTAAAAAAATCAATTTACTTCACCGTGTCTTGGTACAAGACTTTCTACAGCAAAAAAGAAAATATGTATAATTTTTCTTTAAAGCAAATTGAACAATATTTAGAAATCTGTAAAAAAAAAAAATAACTTTCTAATATATTATGAAATACAATCCATTAGTAAGCATCGTTATGAATTGCCATAACGGAGAAAAATACTTAAAAAAAAGCATTAACAGTATTATTAATCAAACCTATAAAAATTGGGAGGTTGTTTTCTGGAATAACAACTCTAAAGATAATAGTAAAAAAATATTTAAAAAATTTAAAGATAAAAGGTTAAGATATTTTGAAAGTCCAATTTTTAAAAATCTTTATGAGGCTAGAAACCAAGCAGTTTCAAAGTGTAAAGGACAATATATCTGTTTTTTAGACGCAGACGATTGGTGGGTAAAATCAAAAGTTTATGAACAAGTTTTAACTTTTAAAAAAAATAAAAAAGTTAATTTTATTTATTCAAACTACTATCAATTTAATCAAAAATTTAAAAAAAAATATTTATTTTCAAAGTCTGATTTACCAGATGGGAAAATTACACAACAACTACTCGATAGTAATAAAATAGGCATAATAACAGTTATGATGAAAAGAAGTATTTTTAAAAAACAAAAATTTGATAAAAGATTTAACATAATTGGTGATTTTGATTTTTTTTTAAGACTAAGTCTAAATCATAATTTAAAAGTTATCCAAAAACCTTTGGCCTACTATCGGATTCATTCATCTAATTATTCAAGATTGCACTTATCTAAATATATTAAGGAGATCCAACAATGGATTGAAAGTAATGAAAAAAAGTTTGATCAAAATAAGTATTCTTTTAAAAGAATTAAGATAGAAATTTATAAAATTAGAATAAAAAAATTTTTAAGTTATTTTGCCGCTTTTTTTAAGTATTGAGCATTAATTTGGACGCCTGAAAATTAATTATCATATAAGAACAATGCCCAGTTAAACTGGAAGAACTGGGTCAAAGTTTGGGAAAAATCAATAAATTTATAAAATCTATTCCTTGATTTTCTTTTATAAATGATTATTTTGAGAGGAATTTAGTATTAATATATAATCTTATGGCACTAAAAGTATTATTCGTAGTTTATGACAATGGATCGTATGATCAAAACTTTCCAATGGGAGTGGGCGCACTTGCGGCTATATTAAAAAGAGATGGACATGAGATTTCTTCTTGGCACCAAGATATTCACCACTATCCGGATGAAGCATTAACCGAATATTTAGATAAAAACAAATTTGATGTTTTGATATTAAGTTTGATAGCAGGTTATTACCAATATAATAAAATGAAAGGTTTATCTGCAGCAATCAATAAATCAAAAAACAGACCCATTTATTTAATGGGTGGCTATGGACCAAGCCCTGAACCTGAATTTTTTCTAAAAAAATCTGGATGTGACATTGTTTGTATGGGAGAGGGTGAAGTTGTTATAGAAAAATTAATGAAAGCTATTGAGTTTAAAACTCCTTGGAAAGATGTACCTGGTATAGCTTGGCTTGAAAATGGCAAACTTCAAAAAACAATGAGACCACCTTTGGTACCTAATTTGGAAGATCTTCCGATGATACCCTATGAATTATTTCCAATAGATACATATAAATTATTGAGAACCACAAAATGCAAATTAACTGATTTCTGCTTTCCAATGATGTCGGCAAGAGGATGTACATTTAAATGTACATTTTGTTACAGGATGGATCCTGGTTATAGAAAAAGAGATCCAGAATTACTTTTAGATGAAGTAGAATATTTATACAAAAATTATGGTATCAATAGAATTTCATTTCAGGATGATCTTTTAATGTCTTCTGTTGAACATACAGAGGAAGTTTGTAAAGCATTCCTAAAAAGAAATTTACCCGTCTCATGGGATTGTTGCGGAAGACTAAATTATTGTAGCAAAGAATTATTACAATTAATGAAAGATGCTGGATGTGTATTTATTTTTTATGGAGTCGAGTCTATGGATCAAAAAATTTTAAATGTTATGAAAAAAGCTTTAAGACCTGAAATGATTATTAAAGGAATAGAAGAAACACTTGAAGTCGGCATAAGTCCCGGGTTTGGTTTCATTTTTGGCAATAGAGGGGACAACAAAGAAACTTTGAAAAAAAGTGTAGATTTTTTGATCAAGTATGATGATTTCGCAGAAAAAAGAACTATAAGACCTGTTACACCTTATCCAGGTTCACCTCTATATACAGATGCAATACAATCAGGTCTTCTTGATAAAGATAATCCCGCAGAAGACTTTTATGAAAACAAACATTTAAACTCCGATCTACTTTGTTGTAATTTTACAGATATGAGCGACAAGGAATTTTACGAAACACTGAAATGGGGAAATAAAAAATTAATGGAAAATTATTATGAAAAGCAAAAAGAAGGCACACTGAAACAGATAGATCATCTTTACGATAATTTAGATGCTACATTCAGAGGCTTTAGACAAAATGCAGGTACATCAGATGGGGAAAATCCTGCTAATATGGAATTTAATAAAACTAACTGGGAAAATACAAAAACAGGTGATGCAGATGCATTACGATTCTCGCTTTCTGGTGAGGATGATACAATTAAACCTAAAAGCTTAAAAAGTTTTGATGAATACTTAAAGCGAAAACAAGCAAGAATAGACGAGAAAATAACAAAAGCTAAAATAAAAGAAAAAAAAATACGTACAGAGGCGTTAAAGGGAGCGGTAGACTTAGTATCCTAGTTTATCCTTAGCTCATATTCATTTGTGCTAATTTAAAATTTAATCTAAGCTTTATTAAATAAATCGACTTACTTTGATTAGGGTATGTAGTTCAGTGGTAGAACGCTACGTTGACATCGTAGAGGTCATAAGTTCAATTCTTATCATACCCACCAAAAACTTGAAAAATAGGCCTTATATTCAGGTTTACTTAATTCAAAAAAAATACTATAAAATTGTGCCTGGTAATTATTGCGAAGGGGCCACACCCGATCCCATTCCGAACTCGGAAGTTAAGTCCTTCAGCGCCGATGGTACTTTGTCTTAA
>MDTC01026480.1_pt1 | contig 19139 bp, 15 predicted proteins | sample 811181 | NCBI WGS metagenome assembly MDTC01 (sample SAMN05326644, study PRJNA326480) | marine metagenome | isolation source: seawater | place: Pacific Ocean: North | collected 2011
TGGACTCGCAGATGATCCCAACGTCTGGGGTGTCTTTCACTGCTACCAGCCCAAGGGTTTCACCCACGGGTCAGTAGACCAGGACATCAACAGAGATCATCCCGGGTGGAAAGAAGAGATACTGGCGGATCTGGAAGAAGCGGATGCGTGGTCGAGGAAGCACAACAAGAGGGTGTACCTGAGTGAGTGGGGGACACGCATCAACCACGAGATCCAGCATGTGGAAGAGTACACCGCCTTCATGGTGCCTGAGCTTGCCAGGAGAAATATCGAATGGTCCTACTACTGCGGCGTGTTCAACAACGGCTGGCCCTACGGCCTGTACAACTCCGAGTGGGGATTCCGTGGCGTTGAGGGTGTGGTGATGAACCTTACCGGCAAGGAGCCGCCGGTTGAAGTCCCGCCGACGAATCAGATCGTCAATCCGGATTTCGAGCTCGATCTGGCAGACTGGAACTCATCCGAGTATGCCGTCATGGGAACGGCTGACGGACAGGGCGTGGATAGGACACGGGCGATCCGAGTGCACGTGCCTTTTGTGCATGCTCCGGATGTGGGGCGCGAGATGACATCGTCGCTGTATCAGCAATACGAACCAGACTGGCTGTTTCGTGTAAGGGGGAAGGTGCAGGCCAACAAGTACACTCTGCAGCTCCGGGAAGGCAGCGTGTATCGGATCTCGTTCTACGCAAGGTGTGAAGCCGGTTCTTCCCGACTGCAGATCCAGCTTGGTCACGCACCCGATAACGAACCCGTCATCTGGACCTCTGGAGAACTGGCTGTCTATACCACGTTGCAGAAGTACGAGCTCGAGTATGACCATGCGGTCTCGTCGGTCAACAACGTCCGCTTTTCCTTCATTTTCCTTGACCGTCATTCAGAGGTCATTCTCGACCAGGTCGAGCTGTGCGGCCGGCGGCCTGAATAGGTTATGGGGAAGAGACCCAACATCATCCTGATCATGACGGATGATCAGGGCCCCTGGGCGCTCGGCTGTGCAGGAACCCCGGAGCTGAGTACCCCTGTGCTGGATCAGATGGCCGAAGAGGGAATGCGGTTTGAGAACTGCACTTCGCCTGTCTGCTCTGCCGCACGGGCCTCCATTCTGACCGGCCGCATCCCGTCGAACCACGGCGTGCTCTCATGGCTTCGCGGCGGCGCCATGAGAGGGGACCAGAAGCATAGACGCAGAGATCCCGCTACCCCGGCATGATCGACGTCGCCCTGACCATGAATCAGACAATGAAGTCGTGGTTTACGAGGTACAGCGATCCGGAAAGAGATGCCCTGAAGGAAGGTATTACCGGGAACGGTCAGATGGATCGGGCAGGAAGCCGAGGCTACCACCAATGGCCTGAGCACGACACAACAAAAGGGGAGATCCTGTCAGGGAAGGCTGCCGACCATCCCCTCGCAAACAGGCAGAATCGAGCCCGATAGACCAACCACCATGCCGCTTGGTGTGGGCGCCTCCGAGCTCGCTTACGACGTCCCCCAATCCCTCCATTTCTCCCGATCCGCCCAAACCTGTCCCACGTCAACAAAACCTCTGGGACCTCGCTTGCCATACTCGAACGGGTCGTGCGTAGCTTCCATCCACCGGTGGAGTCGCTCCTCCATCTCCTCGATCACTTCTCGCCCCTCCCCTGATTCCACCAGATTCGCGGTCTCCAGCGGATCCGTCTCCCGATCGAAGAGCCACGGGCCTCGCTCGTTGTCATACCAGCGCGCATAGGTGTAGCGCTCTGTTCGCACACCACGCCAGCGACCGACCCAGCCGTATCGATCCGGCCAGCCGTTGGCCATGTTCATCAGGTAGGCGGAATCCTGCCCGCCGGGAGCAAGCGCCGGTTCGTCGGGAACCTCCTCACCACGCCACAGGTACGAGACGTCTCTGCCCTGCAGACAGTCGGGGGCAACGACCTCACAGGCACCGAGGAGACTGGGCACAAGATCGATGGCGCTGAAGAACGAGCCGCTGCGCGTTCCGGGTTGGGTCTGTCCTGGCCACCGGACTACGAAGGGTACGTGAATCGACTCCTCATACGGTGTCGCTTTCGATGCGCGCATCGAATGGTGCAGCCATTGATCGCCGGGCTTCCCGTATCCGTGGCTCGAAAGATGATCACCGTGATCCGATGTATAGATCACGATCGTGTTGTCGCTGACCCCCAGACGCTCGAGGGCATCGCCCAGTCGTCCCATCTCTACATCGAGACCCGTACAGCAGCCGTAGTAGTCGGCTATCTCCCTCCGTGCGAAGTCTGCCATCTGTTCAGGCACATTGCCGGGCAGATCCATATCAGCGGGGTCGTAGGTGTTGTATGCGTTGGGATACGAGCCGTAGGGCCAGTGCGGCGGCCGCCAGGAGAGAAACAGCGCAAAGGGATCGTCGGGTCGGCTTTCCAGATGCCGTTCGATGTATCGAATCGAAAGGTCCGTCTCCGCCGTCGGCGCCCACCCTTCGATTCGTGTCGGGCCTTCTTTATTCTCCCAGAAGCTTCGATCAAAGAAGCCGGGTCCATCGTGAAGCGCGGCCAGGTAGTCGATCCCGTATCGTCCGTCTTCCTCATACGGTCCCATGCCGAGATGGAACGTCCCGATGTGGGCCGTGCCATACCCCTGTTCACGGAGCAGCTTGGGCAGGGCTGGTATATCGCGCCGCGGCCGATACTCGTTATCGATCACACCGTTGCGCCAGCCAAACTGTCCGGTCAGCAGGATGGCGCGAAAGGGTGAGCAGAGCGGATGGTTCGAGAAGTAGTTGTCGCAGACCAGTCCTTCGGCTGCCATCGCATCAAGGTTGGGAGTCTGAACAACGGTGTTCCCGTTCGCACCGAGGGCGCTGTACCGCTGCTGATCCGAGAAAACGAACAGGATGTTCGGACGTTCTGGCATGCTACACGCTCCGGTTTTTCGGCACCAGCACCCAGTCCTGAGGCGATGGGACAGATGTGGTGATGTCCTCGCCTGAGCGGACTAGGTGCAGGTCCCCATGTCGATCTGGACAAGCAGTTCGAGAAGCGCCGACCGGTCAGCTGGTACGCTCTGTCGAAGAGCGGACAGACGGCTCTCAAGAAACACCTGCGGGCCCTGGAGGCACTGATCAAGCAGTCTGCTGAGTAGAGGTCAGGCGGGCGGATCCTGCTGGAACAGGGTGAAGCCCATCTTCTCGTAGGGCCGACGCTCCTCCGGCAGCGTCGGGGTACCCATCGCCAGGGCGATGCCGGTGCCGTCGAGCTGTTCGGCCACGTTCTGCATGCAGGCCTCGACAGTACGCAGCGGATAGTCGGGATGGGCTTCGAGGCTGAAGGTCAGATCGTTGGGGCCGAAGGTGACGACGCTGACACCCGGCCGGGCGAGGGAGCGGATGTTGGTGACCGCCTCGACCGATTCGACCTGGATGGCGAGGATGCCGTAGTCATTCCACCAGGCCGTGTAGGCAGTGCGATCCATTCCCTTTGCCACGCCATTCAAGCCACGTCGTCCGCCGCCTCCCCAGCTGCGACGGCCGATGGGACCGTAGTACGCATACTGGATCGCGTCATCGATGGTCTCGGGCTCCATGACCTCAGGTACCAGCACCGCACTGAAGCCGAAGTCCAGGAAGCGGCCGACCATATGGGCCTGGCGCGTATGGGGGATTCGCAGCTGGACGTCGATACCCAGCTCTTCGGCAGCGGCGCAGTAACGCACCATCTGCTCTTCGCTGGCGGGCGTGTGCTGGCTGTCGATCCAGATGTAGTCGTAGAGTCCGGACGACCAGATCTCGGCGAGCTCGTCCTTCGCAGTGGTCAGCGAGCCACGCAGGGCGACGAGGGTTTCTCTGTCGCGCATTCGCTGGCGGAGGGTGTTCGACATGTGTGGTCCCCTTGTGTGTGGTGGTCTCGGAAGATCGGTCACCCCGGCCCGTGGACCAGTCAACCGCTTCTGACTCAATAGCGGCGGATTCCGATCAGTCGCACCGCGCGAGGCCGCAGATCCTCGATAGTGACCGTGCGGTTATGGTAGTCCAGCGACGCAGGAAGCGTCTCCTCGCCGGCCTGCCACAGGTCGCGCACGCCCACGAACTCCTGCCAGGGCAGCTTCGGCGTCAAGCCGAGGGCGCCGAGGTCCACCTCGATCACGGCATTCTGTGTCGCCTCTTCGTCCGTATTCTCCACCGCCAGCAGCACCCGGTCCGGCAGCTGCCACATGGCCACCTCGATGGCGACGTTGCCCCAGCTCACGCCGCGCGCCTGGCCCGGCTCGAAATGCTTCGTCGCCTGGTCGACCAGACCGAAGTCGGCGATCGACGGGGGCAGACCGCCGGCCACCGGCGCCGGCAGTGCCCGGGCCGCACGCGCCAACTCGGATGCCGCCGGCGCGGCCAGGCCGATGACAGCAGCGGCTTGCTCATGTCGGTCGACTGATCGGCGATGCCGCCGACCGCCATCGCCTGGCGCCACTCGGTCGGGTCGATGACCCCGTCGACGGTGGGCGGCTGGCTCATCCGCGGTACGGCAAAGGAAGGCACCCGCGCGGTTGATGACGCGTCGCCCGCCAAAGGGGTGATGATGGCGCCGAAGATGGTAAGCGTGAGACACTGAAACGTGACCTTACAACGCATGTGGTCCATCCCGGTTGCCGTTGAGTTGAGATCAGGTGACCTCGACTTCCGGCCATGAAATGGGAGCACATCGACCGCTCGCGCAAGTCCTACTGCGGCTGAGGAGCCGAAGACTCAGGGAATCAGCCGCCTCCGCTGCCGTGACGTATATTTGGGGAATATGGTCCTGGCTGGTCGCGCCCCCGACGCGTTCTGAGCCCCGATCAACGTCGAGACCGCCAGCGGTGACGTCCCCAGTAACCCGCCCCTGCGGATGACCTGTTGATGATGAACAAGACGACGTGGCTCCGGATGCTGTCCGTCGCAGTGCTCGCACTTCGCCAGCCTGCGGCCGCACAGGTGCAGACCCTGGTCATCGGCGAGGGTGGGGCGCCCTGGGCGCAGACCGTCGAGCAGGTGGTCGGCTTCGATACCACCGTCGCCGTCGACGGGCTGCAGCCCTTCGAACTCGACCCGTCTATGAACATCCTCGTCGGCCGCCTCACCGACAGCGGTCGATTCACCAACATCTTCGGGGGTATCTGGCGCGTCTCCACGAATGCGCCCAGAGACGTGTTCACCGACGGCACACCCTACGTGTACGGCTCGCGTGGCCGTCAATACATCGTGGACGGCGATACCACCCTCGTGTCTGACCTGGAGCGGTTGGATCACTACAGCATCGACTTCGGTTTTCCCGTGCCCATCCGTCGGGTCGTCTTTGGAGCCCCCGCCACCGGAATCATCGGCGGCCGGCTGGTCAAGGACGCCTTCCCGCGCCAGTACATGGTGTCCGGCACTCTCAGTGAGGTGGAGTACCTGTTGACGGATCCCCGCACCACCGACTTCGACAACGTCATCGAGCGCAGGCTGGCAAACAGCCAGCGAATCGCCGATCTGCGCTTCGCACCCCAGTTCGTCCGCTTCCTGCGGCTGCGCTTCCCGGAGCGCGGCTTCATCTCCGAAGTACTGGTCTTCGGCGAGGGCTTTGCTCCGGAGGCGAGGTACACGTCGAAGCTGTTCGACATGGGCGAGCCGGTGAACTTCGGCCGTCTTCATTTCGAGTTCGAGAAGTACCGCACGACGGGCTTCGGCTCCGAGGCCGTCCTGTCTTCGGACGCTCCGGTGCGTGTCGCCGTCGAGACCCGCACCGGCCGTGACGACACGCCACTGATCTTCCACGTCATCACCGAACTGGGTACCGAACGGGTCGTCGACGAGAAGGCCTTCATCCGAGCGCCGGCACCCACCGGCGGCGGCTCGGACGCGGTCGTGTTCCGCGGCGCCGCACCCGGTCAACGGGGTAGCGTGCAGGATGACATCGCGAACTGGAGCTTCTGGACGGTGGCGCAGACGACCACAGGGGAGGAGATCGGCGCACCGGATGGCCGTCAGTTCTTCCAGGTGCGCACGCTCCTTACGAGCGGCGAGATCTTCGCCTTCGGACGGCTGAAGTCGATCGCCGTGGAGTACTCGCCGCTGCTGGCCCACCCCGTGGTGGGTGAGGTGGCGCGAATGGACGACCCGCAGCCTCAGGGCGGGGTCGTCGAGGTGCCTCTCGGCGAACTGGTAACCCTCACCTACGACGTGCGGGCCGAGTTCTCCTCAGCGTCTCAGACCGGCTTTGATGCGATCCGGCTCACCACGCCGGAAGCGGTGGAGTTCCAGCGTCTGGAGATGGGTGACCCCCTGGTCGAGTTGCCACCAGACAGCCTGGTCGTCACTGACAAGGCCCTTGCGGTCTATTTTCCCTCGAACGTGGTCGATCGCGGCAGCAACACGTCCGTTCGGCTCACCTTCGCAACTCGCGTGTTCAACTTCAACACGCTGTTCGGGGGCGAGGTGTTCCAGATCGACGGCGAGAACCTGCCGCAGTCGATCGACAGCGGCGATGCCAGCCCGCTGGTGTCGACGAACGACCTGCGGGTCTTCGTGCCCCTGGACAAGCTGGAGGTCCTCTCCGAGCTCGAACTCGGCGCCGATGTGCTGACCCCCAATGCCGATGGCATCAACGATCGGCTGCAGCTCTCCTTCACGTTGCACGGCGTGGACGGGGCCGAGGTCGACGCCGCCATCTACGATCTCTCGGGTCGGCTGGTCCATAGACTGGCCTCCGGTCGCCGAGGCGAAGGTCGCTACACGGAGGTGTGGAACGCCCAGGTAGAGGGGGCGCACGTACCCCCGGGCACCTACCTGCTGCGCGTCGCCGTCGACACCGATCTCGGCACCTTCGAGAAGATGCGGACCATCGCCGTCGCCTACTGACGGCGGCCGGGAGCGGACAGAGCGCGAAGTGACCGCCCGCCGTTTTGAGCGAGGCGGCACTTGGTGGCGGGAGAGCATCCGACCAATTCGGGCAAGGGAGCGGCGGAGGCGCAGAAACCAACGTGCCGCGACGACTGATGGCATCGAGCAGAGCTAACGCACGCCGAGCCGTCTCCCGTTTCACACTACCATCGATACCCACCGACTTGACACTGCATCAGGTCGCCTACTAGCGTGCCCATCAGAGTCCATGTCAAGCCGACGTGCGAGCATCCGCGCGTTTGGTTGGGCTGCCGGCATCGGAGCGGACATACGCTGACCTCTGGCGAGTGGACTTCAAGGCCCGATTGAGAGCGATGGGGGAATACCCAAACCTCAGGATCGCGCCCGGCGAGTCGTGAGTATGTACGAGGGCCGGGGTCGGCGGCGGATTGAGGCCTGACGGGAGGCGAGGGCCGATGCTCTCGCCTCCTCGCGTCGCCCTGTGCCGGCGCTCCGTCTGTACGTAGGTTTCACTGTCATGGAAACCGACATCCAGATCGACGCCGATTTCGAAGGCGGCAGCGCCGGGGACATCCACACCGGCGAGAACGGTCTGATCGAGATCGAACCGAAGCCCGAAGAGGTCCCGGGCTGGTTCTTCGAGGCTCTGGACGTCCACTTCGGGGGAGCCGGTGTACCCCGCGAGTACGCCTGTCACGTGCGTGTCGTCAACGACGGGGACGAGCCGCGGAGCGTTCGCCTCCGCTTTCACTTCACCAAGACGAATGGTGCCGCCTACATGGCACCTCCCTATTGGATCCTCAGGCACGGGCGCTGGTGGCCGATCCCGGCAGCGGATACGGTGTTCGTCGAGGGATCTCACGTCGACCTGGATCTGCACCTGACGCCGGGCGAGCTGGTCCATGTGGCCAACAAGCCCTACGTACACGGTGACGATGTGCTCGACGAGATGGAGGCCCTCGCCGGGTACGGTCCCTTCGATCTGCGCGAACTGGGGCGAACCGCCGGCGATCGGGCCATCGTCTCGCTGGAGTCCACCGGCTACCGCTACGATGACACGATCCTCTTTGCCGCCACCATGCAGCCTGCCGAACCGGCCGCCCGACCCGTGCTGGCCATCGCCCACTGGCTGACGGACGGCAGCGCCCTGACACAGCGTCTGCTGGAGCGTTTCCGCTTCGCCTTTGTGCCCCTGCCCAACCCGGACGGCACCGCCGATGGCCGCTCCTGCACGAACGGTGTGGGAGAAGTGCCGATGTTCAGTTTCGGGCGGCTGCTCTCAGGTGAGGAGGCGCCGCTGGAGACGCGAGTGCTGTGGGACTACGCCGCCGAGCTGCGGCCCCAGTCCTACATGGAATTCCATACACACTACCAGGATGTACGAGCGCACAAGCTGAATCCGATGGCGGCGGAGTGGTTCGTCACTGACGACCGCCGAGAACTGCTGACGCGCACCGACGAAGCCCTGTTGGGCCTCAACAGCAGCTGGCGGGTAACGCCCATCGAGCGTTCCACGCCGTTGTGTGAGGCCGGCAAGTTCACCAACCTGGCCGATCGTTTCGGCACGCTGTCGTACTGCTATCAGATCTACACGATCACCGAGGAAGCGACCTGTGCCCACGCGGTAAGTGTGGCGCGGACACTGGCCACGGCACTGGCCGGTCCCGAATGGGAAGCCGAGGCGCCGGCACCGAACGTGACGGAGGGATAACGACCCAGTGAAGATTCAGAAGATCGAGGTCATCCAGATCGAGACCCCCCGGTTCTACGGCTACGTCTCAGGGCATACGCTGGTGAAAGTGCACGTCGACGACGGACCCATCGGCTGGGGAGAGGCATCCGACAGCAAGTGTGCCGACGTGTCCGCCCTGGTGACCCTGCTCAACGACAGGCTGAAGGGGCAGGACGCACGCCAGATCACGCACATCAACGAGTTTATGCAGTCGCAGAAGTGGGCCAGCAGTGTGTCGGACCGGCACGTGGCTTCAGCGATTGATCTGGCCCTCTATGACCTCAATGGCAAGGTTCAGGGTGTACCCGCTTACCAGATGCTTGGCGGCCAGGTGCGGGAGCGGCTCTACTGCTGTTACCCGATCTTCGGCTGGCAGGTGCGGGATGATTTCGAGCAGGCGGCGTCCTACCTGCAACGGCTCGTCGACCTGGGACATCATCTGTTCCGCTTCTACGTCTCCGGTGATGTAGACCTCGACAACCGCTATCTCACCGAGATGAAGTCGCGGCATGGTGACCAGATCAGGCTGAAGTCGATCGACTTCTCCGGGCGCTTCAAGGACTGGCAGGAGGTGTTGCGCTACGGCAATACGCTGCGCCACCACGAGCCCTACCACTTCGAGCAGCCCAGCCGCGACATGCGCGTCAGCGCCGAGTTCACCAAGCGAGTCGATCTGCCGGTGACGTGGCACATCAACACGCTGCAGCAGGCGTACGAGGCGGCCGACACCGGCGCCTGCACGGCCTACAACGTGGCCTGTGTCTCCGGCGGACCGACGAACATCAAGCGCATCCTGGCCATGGGTGAGGCAGCCGGCATGAAATGCCTCATCGGGACAGACCAGGAGTCGACCCTGGGTGTGAGTGCCCAGGTGGCCGTTGGCATCAGCTCACCCCAGGTGACGCTGCCGTGTGATCCCATGGGGCCGGTGCTGTACACGACGTCGCCGGCGAAGGAGCGGGTTCGTGCTGAGGGCAGCTACCTGTATCCTTTCGACGGGCCGGGACTGGGCGTGGAGCTGGATGAGGCGAAGCTGCAGGAACTGACCACGGCCAGGGCCTGAAGCGTGCATATTACCGACGACCACATCGCTCACTTCGAGCGCAACGGCTTCTTCCTGGTGCCGAATCCTCTGGACCTCGGGGATCAACGTTTCGTCGACTCCCGGCAAAGGGATGTCGAGCCGGAGTGGAAGCAGACGACGTTTCCCGACGGCTTCAACCGGGGCGCCTGTCAGTTTCTGATGGTGGGGGAGCCCCTGTTCAGTATGGTGGAGCAGCCCGGGATCCTCGCCGCGGCTCGCCGACTCCTCGGACATGAGGATATCCACGTGGGAGCTGTCGGCCTCGGGGACGCGTCGAAGGCGGTATCGGCCGACGGTCGTCCCCAACGTCAGGTGCACTGGCACGCCGATGGCGGTCCCGACGTGCAGCAGGTGTCACTGCGTACGGCTCTTGATCGTCACGATACGAGCAACGCGCCACTGCGTGTTCTGCCCGGTACCCAGCACCGGTCGCGGGATGAGATGATCACCGAGCTGATGCAGATCGAGTTGGCGTCGGGAACACACGACATTGCGCCTGAGTACTGCTTCGCCCGACATCCGCACGAGGTCGAGGTCGTTCTCGACCCGCGGTGGACGCTGGTGTGGACGCCCTCGTGCTGGCATGCCACGGGGGTGAAGACGGCGGCTGGACCGCGGCGCGCCATGGCCTGGAATTACTACCCGCCGGGTGGCCGCACGCGGGACGTGGAGGCACTCAAACATCTGATCCCTGACTGGGAAGACTGGCCGGAGGCACGCCGGCGACTCTGGGGGCTGTTATGAAGATCACGGCACTGAAGACCTTCGTGCACACCAGTGGCAACTGTTTCGTCAAAGTCGAGACCGACGACGGACTGTATGGCATGGGGGAGGCCGGACTCAAGAGAAGGGGTCACGCCATCGCCGAGGTCGTGAAGGGGTTCGAGCCGGAGCTTATCGGCGCCGACCCGTCGCGCATCGAGCATCTGTGGCAGGTGATGTTCCGGGGCGGCTTCTTCCCCGGCGGGGTGGTGCAGTCATCGGCGGTGAGTGCGGTGGACATCGCCCTCTGGGATCTGAAGGGCAAAGCTCTCGGCGTGCCGGTGTACGACCTTCTCGGCGGACTCACGCGGGAGCGGGTGGTCTGTTATCCCCACATCGGCGAGCGCGACGTGATCGAACGGCTCGTGGCCAACTGTCAGCAGCGGCAGGCCGAGGGCTGGCGCTTTGCCCGCTGGGGAATGAGTGACCCCGCCGGCGATGGCGAGGTCTTCGAGCCGGGCCGGGCCGTGCAGCACGGGGTCAACCAGGTGAAGGCCGTGCGTGACGCCTGCGGCGATGACTTCGAGATCTGCGTCGATCTGCACACGAGGCTCGATCCGTCGCCGGCGATCCATTTCTGCAAGTCAGTGGAAGCCTGTCGGCCCTTCTTCATCGAGGATCCCATCCGCAGCGAGAATCGCCAGAGTCTGCGCCTGATCCGACAGCAGACATCGGTACCCATCGCCGTGGGCGAGCAGTGGGACAGCAAGTGGGCCTTTCAGCAGGTGATTGAAGAAGACCTGATGGACTACTGCCGGGTCGACCTGTGCATTGCCGGGGGGCTGACGGAGGCGAAGAAGATCGCCGGATGGTGCGAGACACACTACATCCACCTGGCGCCGCACAATCCCCTCGGACCCGTGTCGACGGCGGCCTGCCTGCACCTGTGCCTGTCGTCGCCGCTGGTGGGTGTCCAGGAGCTGCCCCGGGTCCCGGGGACATCACTCACCGACATCTTCCCGAAGCAGGTGCCCTTCGAGAGCGGGCATCTGCTGGTTCCTGACGGACCGGGGCTCGGAATCGAATTCGACGAGGCAGCCTTCGAGGGTTTGGAGCCGCACGCGGCGAAGAGGGCCGCAGGCTTTGCCAGGGACGACGGAGCCTATACCAACTGGTAGGCACTGCCTTGGTAGGCACCGCGTTGAACGTGCCCGCTACGCCGACTGCGTGTTGTGCCTGGCCTCCTCCACGCTCTGCCGACGTCCCGAATGGTCGCCACCGAGCCAGCGGTAGGCCCGGGGATAGAGCGTCAGAGAGCGATCCCTCAACGGCAGATCGACGGGTACGTTCCCCCACAGGGCGGAGTGTTTGGCGGCGATGGCGACTTCCAGCGACTGCCTCAGGTCGTGGCCCGAGATGGCCAGCTGGCCGCCGTTTTCCAGGACATCGAGAAAGGACAGGATCGACGTGCCCAGGTAGCCGAACTGTGGGTACGCCAGGGGTGTGTAGGGGCGCTCGAGTCTTGTCCGGCTGCCATCCGCTGCCAAGCCGCGGTAGACCTCGGGGGGACCCCAGTCCCAGCGTACGAGACAGTCTTCCGTCCACACGTCGACACCCCTGGAGGGTGTGGGCTCGCCGAATACGGGACAGGTCAGACCGCTGGACAGGCGGAACTCCGCGTTGATGATCAGCCCTTCGTCGGTTTCACCATGCAGCGCCTCGTCGGGGTGACCCCAGGCCGTGATGCCGGAGACCTCGGCCCCGCTGAACAGGCGCAATACGGCGATGTGCTGGCAGCCGCCGCCGGAGATTTCCCCACCCCAACCGTGTACGCTGGCGCCGCGAAGGGTGCCGAACTCGCCGGCGTGAATCCAGCGGGCCGCTTCCTGTACTTCGCCCATGGCGCGCTGCAGGTTGCCGCCGGCGAAGACGGCGCCGCGCTGCTCACAGGTGTCCACCATGGCGTCGACGTCGGCCAGGCAGGCGCCGATGGGTTTGTCCGTGGACACGGCCCGGACCCCGGACTCGGCGCAGGCGATGACGGCGTCCTTGATGTGCTTGCCGGGCAGAACGACAGCGGCGATGTCGGGCACGACCTCCCGGAGCATGGCCTCGGCATCCGGGAAGAGGGCGCTGACGCCAAAGCGCTCGCCCACAGCCCGCCGCCGATCGGCGTCGTATTCGGCGATGGCCACGACTTCGGTGTTGGGCAGGGCCTGGTAGACCTCGACGTAGTGCTGGCCCATGCGGCCGCAGCCGACGATGGCAACGCGATAGGTTTCCCGGGTCATCAGCTATCCTCCGCAAGCAACTGGGCGGCGTAGGCCTCGGTGTGGGCCACGGCCAGCTCGACATCGGTGAGGACCAGATCGCAGGCCAGCTGGGGATGGCGCTGGCGCAGGACGATCTCGACGTGATGGGTGCCGGCTGTGAGACCTGCCGGCGACAGGCCGAAGCGGAGCCAGACGTCACCGCTGACTTTCGAGACACCGGTGCTGTCTCCCGTCAGGTTCAAGGTGGCCGTGGCTGTGCCCAGTTCCTCACCATCCCAGCGCACGATGATCTCGTCGCCTTCCACCCATTCGTGCAGATGCAGGCGCAGCTCGACACGCAACGGTACGTGGGCGGCCGTGTCTTCGGCGACGGTGAGCGCCACCACGGGGCCGCTGTCGGTCAGCGTGTGGCGCAGCGGCACCGGCACCTGACCGAGCAGGCGGTCCGGGCGATAGGCGCCGCGCCACGGCCCTTCATACACGAGAAATCGATGAGTGGCAGCGTAGACGCGGTCGGTGGCGCGCAGAGTCTCAGCCCTGCCGATGCTGCTGAGCAACTCGCGGCGCGAATCGGCGTCTGCATGCCAGTTGAAGGCGTAGATCCCATCGGCGCCGGCTGCCAGGTGACGGCTGGCGATGGCCCGTGTCCGCAGCTGATCCTTGTGGCTCGGTTCTTCGGGACCCACCCACGGGCCGGGAAGGCCGCCGTCGAAACCGCCGTACACTGCGATGCCACGGGGCTGACACAACTCTGAGAAGGCAGCGATATCGAGAGCGGGATCTGTGGCCGCGGCGCCGGCGGGGATGACGATGTCACACAGGCCCTCTTCGACCCACGCCGGCAGGTCGTAGCCGATGCGGGCGCACGATTCCAGTGTGCCGGCAACACGCACCGCAAGATGAAAAGGGCGACCACGGCGGGCGGCGATGTCGTTGGTCAGATGCCGGGCCGCCCGCTGCAGATCGGTCAAGGTGTAGCGCAGACGGTAGGCCTCGTCCTCGGGCAGGTGGAAGGGGTGGCGCTGCCAGTCGATCTCGATGCCGTCCCAGTCGTAGCGCTCGCAGACGTCGCGCAGGTGGTCGAGGCGGTGCTGGCGAATCTCGGGGACGGACAGATCCCAGGAGAGGGCGAACCACTCACTGGTGCGGTCGCTGAGGAGCCACTCCGGGTGCTGCCGACGCAACTCGGTCAACTCGGTGTGATGCAGATCCGCCAGATCCGCGGGCTGGGCCCCGTTAAAATGATTGTCGTTGATGCGCAACGAGGCGTAGACCGCCAGTCCCAGTTCGTGGCCGCGTTCGATGAGCGCCGGATGGGGGTCCTCACCGCGTTCCACCATGCGTCGGATGTTCTCGGTGTGATGGTAGGCGGCGGCGCTCTCGTAGCGGCGGCCGTGGCTGTCCCCGAGCTGCTCCAGCGAAGTAGTTGGCCAACGGGCGGCGTGCTCGCCCACACACCAGAAGAGGGCGCCCACCTGGGTGTCGATGAGTGGCGCGTAGGTGAAGGCGAGAAAGTCGTCGAGGCTCTGTGGGGCGGCCGAGTACCCGTGGGGGGCGCCGTCCCAGTTGTAGATGATGCCGTAACCGTCGGGGGCGGTCATGTGTTGTCGCAACTCCACTGTCCCAGATCCGGGTCGACGTAGCCGCGATGATAGGCCTTGCCCATCAGATACTTGATCTCGAGCTCCACGTCTCGCAAAGAGATCTCGGGAATCACGTCATCGGCGCGCTCCAGTAGCCGTACGGTGACGCGATTGGCGCCTTGGCGGGGCCACAGGGCGGCCGGCGGCCGGAAGACGAACCAGTACGCGGATCCGGCCCGGAACCGCGGGGCCTGCATCCGGTAGGTCTCGTCGATGCGCCGCAGACAGTCGGCGGGAAGGGGCAGGCCGTTCAGCTGGAAATCGAGGCGGTCGCTCTCGGTGATGTTCGTCAGCCGCAGACGGAGGATAACGTCGTGGACTCGGCCCCGCTCCTGCCAGCGGGGCAGGTCGTCGGCGATGGGCAGCTCGACGTCGACGGGACGGCCCGGCGGCAGGGCCGCCGGCAACTGCCGCTCGACGCCCGGTTCACCCTGAGGCTCCGGAAACCGACCGGTAGCTGTGGGTATGTAGTAGTGCTTGTCGCGGGGGGCCATGACCTCGGGGTGGGGGATCTCGCGCAGCTGCTGGTAGAAGTCGGCGCCGTAGGGCCAGTGACCGAACCAGTGCCCCAGATAGATGCCGTCCACGCCCTGAGCCCAGTAGTTGCTGGCGCAGGCGCGGGTGATCTCGATCGATGCCTGTCCCAGGCGATCGGAGTCGACGAGGCTCTGCAAGGTGGCCATCACATGTACGTCGGACTCGTGCCCGGCAGCGACGAGACCCCGGTAGTCGGCGGTACAATCCACCAGCTCGGGGCCCGAATAGGTCTGGCCGATGACGGTGTCGACGAGGCCGTCCTTCATCCAGGAGGCCACGTCCAGGCCCAGATCGAAGCAAGCGTCGAGGTCGCAGGGGATCCGGACGGAGAGGCCGCGGTCGGCGCCGCTGGTCTTCAACGTATCATGGACCCGCTGGATCCATGCCGTCATCAGTTCCCGACCTGCCTCGGCCCGGGACGGGTGAAAGTAGTGGGGGAAGTAGTTGAGCTGCAGTTCGAAACCGTCAACCGGATAACGACGCAAGGCCTCCTCGACGATGGCGAAGCGTTCCTCACGCACCTCTTCGTGAGCGAAATCCAGACAGGTGGCAGCGACGGACTCGGGGTCGACATCCCCGGCAGCACCGATCTCCAGGTGGGCGTTGTCGAAGCGGAAATTCGAGCAACGTACGTCCGTCTCCCGTGGTCCGCGGCCCTGCTGTACGAGCAATACCGGTACGATCTTCAGGCCCCCGGCATGAGCCCGATCGCAGAGCAAGCGCAGAGGATCGATGCCGGATTCGATCAGCTGCCGGGCGTTGTGGTGGGCCCGCCGGAAGACGAGATGTGGCCAGCGATCGATGTTATGCCCCCACAGCTCACCCACATCGCTGTCGTGCAGCAGTGTACGTCCGTCTCCCAGACACAGGGCGAGGGTATCCACCGGGGTTCCCACCAACTCGTCGACGGCCATCTCGAATTCCTCCGCCGCCATGGGCGTCTCGTACATATAGATGAGCGGATGGCGGCCGTCGTGGTAGAAGGTCAGCTTTGACATGGGTCTGCCTCCGTTCAGGTGAGAGCCTCGCCGAGCAGGCTCTGGAAGGATCTGCGGGTGGTCATCCTGCGGACCGTCCCGGGCAGCAGCTTGCGCTGCGGGGAACGAAGGCCGCTGATCGAACCGGTGAGGGCTGGCGCCAGCTGGCTCAGTCCGCGAGCGCCACCGACGCCGAGCAGGAGCGGGATGTAGCAGCGCCGCACCCAGGTGGCCGGCGCGGTCAGGTCGGCGCCACCCAGATCGGTGACGAGCCGACCGGCTTTGCCCCTCGAGGTCAGCTGTGCCCACGCTGCCCAGGCCAGCAGGGACATGCCACGGTCGGCCACGGCCGTCACCGTCGCCGGACGGATGCCCATCTCGACCTGGGCCAGGCGCACCGTCGTCAGGATGTCATCGGCGCGTAACGCATCCGCAGTGGGCGTGTACGTGGAGGCGAGATAGCTGTCAGCGCGCTCCGTGAAGGCCTGTGACTCGGCCGAGCCGGACTGGCCGAACAGCAGCGGCACAAGTACACCCCAACCCTCGGCCATGGCGGCGCGCAACACAGAAGGCGGGCGACTGCAGAAACGCCGCCAGGCGTCAGCGTCACGGACATGGCGCAACACGAGCAGCGTGCCGTGCCCCCGCTTGGGGGGGAGGAAGCGGCATTCCACGGCGCTGCTGTGGGAGAAACGACCATACTTGATGGTGTGCAGACCCTCTCCGCGCTGCCGGTAGGTCCGTCGCGAGGGTTGGGAGCGGATGAGGATGTCGGCCACGTCGGGAACATCGAAGGGCAACACATCGGCGATGTCGGCCGCCGAGCCGGCCCGGCTGTGCAGGGAGCGCCAGGTACCAATCAACTGTTTCTGCGTCGAGATGGCACCCTTGTAGGGAGGTACACCGGCAGGAAGAACGAGCAGGTCTGCCGTCGAAGGCACCGGTGCCGATGATTCCGGTATTCGCTTCCTACCCACGCTTCTTCCATCGCTGAGCAGCCAGCGCACCATCCAGGCGTAGACCGCCTCGCGCGAGGCTCGATTGTAGTTGTGAATCTCGTCCTGATAGAAGATGTCGATCTTCTGCCTGGCGCCATACAGCTCGTACAGCCGCTGCATGGCGGGGAACTCGCGCTCGCGGGCGTGGTGGGTCCAGTCACCGGTGCAGCCTGTCAACAGCAGAGGGCGTGGGGCGATCAGCCCGGAGTACTCCAGATTTCCGTACTGCAGATGCAGCTGCGGCGCGTTCTCGCACACACAGCCGCCCTGGAAATGGCCGGAGAGCATGACCGCCGGCGCCGCGACCTTTACCCGTTCATCCACCGCGGCGAGGAAATAAGTCTGGGTGCCACCACCCGACTCGCCGGTGCAACCCACCCGCCGGGCGTCGATGTCCTGGCGCGACAGCAGGTAGTCGAGGCCCTTGATCGAGTTGTTCAGCTGCAGTCCGAACATGCTCAACCCGAGCACGTTGGCGATGCCTTTCTCCGGCCCGCTCAGCAGGGAGCGGTGTTCGAGCTGCATCGTATCGTCGTCGTAGCCGATCATGGAGTAGGCGAATGCGGCACATCCCAGCAGGGCGCTGTTCATGGCCCGATGCGGGACGGAGTACATGTCCAGAGGTCTCGTCCGGGCATACATGGCATGCCCGTGTGGATGCAGGATCAGAGGCACCGCTCCTCGACTCGACGGCAGGTAGAGATTGCCGACGACGTAGAGGCCGGGTAATGTCTCGATGCAGAGGTTTTCTACTGTGATGCCTTCGTGTCGGAAGCGGCGCACGACACGACCTCTGGCCTTGAAGGCCGCCGTCTGTGCGTTCAGGCCGGCGCACAGCAGCAGATGACGACGGATGTCCTTGCGTCTCCTCCGCCACTGTGCCAGGTCTCCCCATTCCGGCAGGGGCATGGCGTTCTGGTGGTTGCAGTACTGGAAGACGCGGGCGTCGGAGCTCAGCATCTGGTCAGTGACGTTCATGGGGCACAACCCTAGTCCACGAGACCGGCCACCGCCAGCCACAGACAAGCCGGTTTCCAGTGAGCCTATGTTTGGCCTATGCTCTGCCCTCATGGCAGAGCCTATCGATGTCGGCGCGGTGCGCGCCCAGTTTCCCGCACTGGCCAACTACGTGTGGTTTCAGAACGGCGGCGTGTCGATCACGCCTGAGCCGGTGGCGCGCGAGCACATCCAGCTGATGGAGGAACTGCTGGCTCGCGGACCACTGCACGTCATCTATCCGGAGGAGGAGTACCCCCGACGGCGCCAGTCGTTGGAGAGACTGGCCGGGTTCCTGTCTGTAGAGGCCGACGAGCTGGCGCTCATGCGGGGAGTCTCCGAGGGGTTCCAGACGGTGCTGCGGGGGATGACCTGGCAGCCGGGGGATCGTGTCGTGATTTCCGGTGACGAGGAGGCGGCCGTGCTGTTGCCATGCCTGCATCTGCGTGAGCGATTCGGTGTCGAGGTGGTAAAGCTGCCGCTGCTTGACGACGAGGCAGCCGTACTCGAGGCGGCCGGCGCGGCGTTGACGTCGAACACAAAGCTGCTCGCGCTGAGCCATGTGACGACGGATCTCGGTTTCCGTCTGCCCGTTTCCCCGCTGTGCGCCCTGGCCAGGGAGCGTGGCATCCCAAGTTTCCTCGACCTGGCCCACTCCTGCGGGGTCCTCCCCATGAAGCTGCGGGAGTTGGGGTGCGATTACGCCGGTCTGCTGTCCTACAAGTGGATGATGGCTCCCTACGCCGCCGGAGCCCTGTGGATACGCCGGGAGAAGCTGCACGACCTCGAGGTGACGTACGCCGGCGGTCGTGCCGAGAAGTGGCTCGATTTCATTGCGGACACGTTCGAGCTGCCGAACACAGCCCAGCGGTTTCAGTATGGCCCGTGGTCGTGGCCGCTGGTCCACGCCTGGGCGGCGTCGGTGGACTGGCTCGATGGCATCGGCAGTGCGGCCATCTGGAGCCGGGTGTGTGAGCTGGCGGAGCGGTTGAAGAGCGGTCTGTGCGACATTGACGGGGTAGAGCTCTATACACCTCGCTCTGTGGCTGCCTCGGCCGCCCTGGTCAGCTTCGGCATACGGGGCTGGAGCGGCCCGGACCTGACAGTGGTGCTTCGGGAAAGATGGAACATCGTCATCAAGCCACTGCCGCATTCCCGGGAGGGTTTGCGCACCAGCCTGCCGTTCTACCTGCTGGAGAGTGAAATCGACCTGCTGACGCAAGCAGTGCGGCAACTCGCGGCAGAGAACTAGTGTCGTGTCTCAGAAATCCGTCAACATTCTGACGCCGAGCCATCCGTGCTCACTGCGTTGCGCTCACTCTGTGGGTCCACTGACCCACA
>MDTC01168793.1_pt1 | contig 19139 bp, 18 predicted proteins | sample 811181 | NCBI WGS metagenome assembly MDTC01 (sample SAMN05326644, study PRJNA326480) | marine metagenome | isolation source: seawater | place: Pacific Ocean: North | collected 2011
CCAGCGCCTGCGCAAGATGGTCGCCGATGCCCGCGAGGACGCCATGGGTCCGTCGAGCCGCTCGGGCACCGAGCTGATCGACCCCGAGGCGCTCAAGCCGGTCCCGGGAAGTCGCCTGGCGAGCCGCAAGTCGGCGACGAAGGGCATGCCGCCCAAGGTCGAGCCGGCCGAGGTGCGCGGGCTCATCGAGCAGGCCCTGGTCAAGGGAATGGACCTCGAGATGGTCTACAAGACCCGCACCGGTCAGTCCCTGCCCTGCAAGGTCCAGCCCCAGCGCCTGGCGTTCAAGGCGGATGATCCGGTCCTGGTCGGGCTCGATCGCGAAGAGGACGAGCGTCGCACCTTCGTGCTCGACCGCATCGAGCGCCTGGAGCTGACGGAGGCCCCCGAATGAGCGGCGACGAGACCCCGACCACGGTCGAGCTCGGCGACGAGGCGGAGAGCTTCGAGGGCGCCCTGTCCGCCCTCGAGGATCGCGTCCGCAAGCTCGAAGCCGGCGAGATCAGCCTCGACGAGGGCCTCGCCCTGTACGAGCAGGGCGTCGCGCTCGCCCGCCGTTGCCACGGCCTCCTGGACGCCGCCGAGCAGCGTGTGTCCGCGGTCGTCCGCGGCGGCGAGGGCCCGGAGCTGCGCCCGCTGGACGAGCCCGAGTAGGGGATCGACAGCCTCGCGCGTTGGGGGGGAACATGACGACCATGAGCTCCCTCTGCGCACGCAGCACCGCCCTGCTCCTCCTGCCGCTCCTCGCCGTCCCTGCGCTTGGCGCGGAGCCGACGAACGTGGCGGGTCCACGCCTCGTTCGCCGAGTTGCCCCGGAGTATCCGCGGAAGGCGCTCGCGGAGAAGCAACAGGACGTCGTGTGCAACGTGCGCGTGTTCATCGACACCGCCGGGGCCCCGCGTCGGCTGGAGCTGCTGAGCTGTCCCGATCCGTTCCGCGACCCGACCATCGAGGCGGTGCGGCAGTGGCGCTGGGAGCCGCTGGTGCTGGACGGCGTGCCGACCGAGGCGCAGTTCGTCCTGAACGTGCGCTACACCCAGCGACCCGACGTCGCCCGGGCCGATCTGCCCCGGATGCGGGTGACAAGGCGGGCCATCGAGGGCCCCTCCAGCTTCGATGCCGACGTGCTGACGGTCGACCCCGAGCTGGTGCGGTTCAAGCGCGACCGGGCGCCGTTCGATCGCAGCGCGGACGAGTACTGCCACGTGCAGGTCCGCTTCGGCACCCGCGGCAAGGTGCAGGAGGTCGTGCCGATCGAGTGCGCCCAGGACACCGTCGCCGCCAACGTCATCGCCTCCACCCAGACCTGGCGGATCAAGCCGCACGAGGTGGACGGCGTCCGCCGTGAAGTAGCGTTCTCCCTGATCTTCGAGGCGGGGAACTCCGCGGCCGATCGGGTCCGCGAGGGGCGGTAGGCACGCGCCGCGCCCATCACGTACACTGTTCATCCGGGGGGTTGCATGGACACGATGCGTGGATGGCTGCTGGCGACGGTGCTGGCGATCGCGGGGACATCGGGCGCGGACGAGGGCCTGGACGCGGGCGAGGCCGAGGAGCCCGAGCTGAAGGTGCTGCACCGCGTGCCTCCCGTCTACCCGCGGGGCGCCTACGCCGCGGAGTACGCCGAGGTCGCCTGCAAGGTGCGTGTCGTCCTCGACACCGGCGGCGCCCCGAAGACCATCGAGTTCGTCGAGTGCCCGGCGCTGTTCCACGAGTCCGCACGAACCGCACTCATGCAGTGGCGCTGGGAACCGGCGCTCCAAGCGGGCGTCCCCGTCGAGGCGACCTTTCCCCGACGCGCTCCGCCGTGCGCAGCTGGCGCATCCGACCCCGCGCGTGGACGGCGAGAAGGTGGCCTGCACCTTCGAGGCGACGTTCACCGCGATGCCATCGGTCGAGAACGAGTAGACACGACGAATACGCCACGACCCCGGTTCAACCGTATTCGAGCGCGCAACACTTCCCGCACCTCGTAGTCGCCGTGAATACGCATCCGCGGCTACGCTCAGGGCATGGATGCCCCCAAGCTCGTCGACTACTGGGACCACCGCGTGTTCCTGTCGGACTGGTTCGACTGGAAGAAGGCGACGAATCCCAGGTTCAGCCACCGGCTGTTCGCCCGGCTCACCGGCCAGTCGAACCCCTCGCTGCTGCTCCAGATCATCCAGGGAAAGCGCAACCTCACCGAGGCGACCCTGGAGGCGTACATCCAGGCCATCGGGTTCGAAGACGAGGATGCGGAGGCGTTCGCCCTGCTGGTCCGCTTCAACCAGGCCGACTCCGCCGACGAGCGAACCGCGTGCTTCGAAGCCCTCTCTGCCGCACGGCGGTTCAACGCCGCCCGCAAGATCGAGGGCGACAGCTTCCGCTACCTGACCCGCTGGTACGTGGTCGCGACCCGCGAGCTGGCCCTGTGCCCCGGCTTCCGCCCCGACCCCGACTGGATCGCCCGGACCTTGATGCCGCCGATCTCCCGTGAGCAGGCCGAGGAAGCCCTGCAGCTGCTCACGGATCTCGGCATGCTGGTCATCGCCGACGACGGCAGCGTCAGCGTGCACGAACAGACCCTCGCCACCCCGCACGAGGTCTGGGGTCTCGCCGTGTACGGCTACCACCGCGTCATGCTCGACCTGGCGCGGTCGTGCATGGACCGGGTCCCCCCCGCCGAGCGCCACGTCGGTGCCGTGACCATCGCCGTGCCCGACGGGCTCGTGCCCGCGCTCAAGGCCGAGGTGTCCAAGCTCCAGGAGCGCCTGCTCGACCTCGCGGATGGCGCTGTCGGCCCCAGTCGGGTCTACCAGGCCACCCTGCAGCTCTTCCCCCTCTCAGCCAGCGTGTCCGAGGACGCGACGTGATACGAACAACCCCGGAGATCGTCATGCGCCTGCTCTTGCCGCTGCTCCTGGTCGGGTGCGCCCGGGCCGAGTCCGAGACCGATCCGGGCACGTCCGTCGGCAATCCCAACATGACCCGGGTCGCCCTCACGGTCGTCGAGGAGGGCGACTGGAGGCACGACGTCGCCGAGTTCCCGATCCGCGGGGTCGGACTCGTCTCCTGCGAGCGCTACCGCGAGATCTGGACCCTGGACCAGCGGGTCGATCTGCTCGGCGGCACCCTGGTCGATCCCCCGCTGGGCGCGTGGTGCCGGCAGACCTGGCACCCCGGCGGCAACGTGCTCATCGAGGGCACGCTCGACGATCGACCCTACCGGTTCGAGCTCGCGCTGGGCCCCATCGAGCTGGAGGGCACCTGGGAGGTCGAGGAGGAGGACCGCTTCATCATGGAGTTCGGCGCGCTGGGCTGGCTGGAGGCGTTCCGCGACCGCATCACCTCGGGCGAGGGCGTGGACGTCGGACCCGAAGATCCGCTCCACGACCGGATCGCGACCGCCTTCAAGAGCGGGATCGGCATCTACCGGGACCGCGACGGCGACGGGGTGCTCTCGCCGGAGGAGCGCCGCCGCTGGCGCCTGGTCTCCCCGGTCCGCTGAGCAGGTCGCCCGCGCCATCACCGAGGCGATGACGCGGGCGGGGTCTCCGATCGGACTACTCGCAGTCGAGGGCGTCGCAGCGGTCCAGGCACTCGCCGTAGCGCTCGCGGGCGGCGTGGCGACAGCGCTCGGCGCTCCCTCCGGCATCGACGCAGCGGCGGGCGAACGCCTTGGCCCGGTCGCCGCAGGCCTCCTCGCAGCGCTCCCAGGTGCGGTCGGCATCGCAGCGATCCTCGCAGTGGTCGCGGAAGGCGCGGGCCCGCACGGCACAGCGCTCCTCGGAGCCACCCGCCGAGACGCAGCGACGGTAGAGGCGACGGGCACGATCGGTGCAGCGATCCTCGCAGGTGTCGTCCTCGTCGGAGTCGCCGCGGGCACGGTCGAGCTCGGAGGACTCGGCGGGGTCGGAGAACTCGTTGACCTCGGGCGCGCAGCCAGCGGCGAAGAACACGAGGGACACGGTCAGGACAAGGGACTTCATCGGACCTCCTTCTGGCTCTTCCGTAGCCAGGGTCCGGGGGAGGCAACAGGATCCCCAGAGACAAACCGTAGCGCCCAAGAATACGGTTCAATGCGTATTCTCGTTGAATACAGTCAGGGCTCGGTACCCGTCTCCGGGCGCAGGAGGGCCTCCGCCGCAAACACCTGGTCGCGGTCGAAGATCCGATAGGCGCCGGTCACGGGGAGCACGTCCTGGGCAGGCGGCACCATCACGATGGTGCGCAGGGGCATGGGCTCTCCGCCAGGCCCGGTCTGCACGGCAAAGTCGGCGTCTACCGGCCGGGCGGTCGCCTCGGACAGGCTGGCATGGCCAAGGGCTGGGGTGACCAGGGTGCCGGCCGCGCCGATGCCTTGGCGGTAGGCGCCGTGCTCGGGGAGGCTCGGGACCAGCGCGTCGGGGAGCGCACCCAGGTAGATCCCCCACGGGCTCGCGGCGAGGGTCGCCACCGGGTCGGACCCCCAGGGCTCGCTGGCCCAGCCGCGCCCCTTCGCAAGCTCCAGGCACCCGGGCAGGCCTGCTGCAGCAGAGCTGTGGTCCACCACGTCAAAGGCCCCGGGCTCCAGCGACAGACCCACGTGAACGACCGGCGGCAGATCGCCCGGGATCTGGAGGGTGATCCAGGTCGGCGCGACTGCAGGCTCCTTCGGGCGGAGGGAGAGGCCGCACGCGGGCGGGGTCTGCTCCCCCGGGTCGGCGTCGAAGACGACGAGGTCGAGCGCGACCGGGACCTCGGCCCCGTCGAGGGTGAAGGGGCGGAGCAAGGTGTGCTCGCGGTCGACCGCAAAGGTGCCGTGGACCTGCACAAAGGCCGGCCGGAGCGGCGGGAGCCCGGACGTGCCCGCCTCGGATACTGGGGGCGCCTCGGTCGACGTGGCCGGTTCGACCGGGATCTCCGGCGGCGCGGCCGGCTCGGTCGGAGGCGGCGCAGGAGCCTCCGGGGAGGTACCGGTGCAGGCGGCGAGGACGACAAGGGTCAGGACGCGGGTCACAGGCGCTCCGGAGACTGCGGTCAACGTGCCATGCCGCGACCGCTTGGCCAAGGCCGACGGCCCCGGTATGACTCCTGCTGGGAGAGGTCGATGCGCACGTGGTTCCTCTGGTGTGCCCTGGTCACCCCCGCGCTGGCGGGCCAGCCGGTGGCGGACGGCGAAGAGGTGGCGGAGGACGCCATGACCGACCTGGCGGAGGAGCCGGAGGTGCGCACCCGCACGGTCGCCGGCCTGCCCACGGCGATGATCGAGGAGCTGACGTTTCCGGTGAGCTGTACGGTCGAGGTTCACGTCAACTACATGGGGCACCCGACCCAGGTCGACGCCTGTCCTGACGCCGTCGTCTCCAAGGTCGCGCGCCAGGCGTTCGCAACGTGGCGCTGGGGCGGGGCCCCGAGGGGCCAGGAGGATGTGCACCGCTACGAGGTCGTGTGGACCGATGCCGACGCCTCGTTCGCCGCCAGCTGGATCAGCTCGGACCGGGTCGCAGCGGTGCACCGGGCCCCCAGCCAGCTCCCCAAGCCACCCGCCGACGGCATCCGGGGCATGCACGAGAGCGAAGTGACGGTCAAACGCCGTGTTCCGCCCGAGTATCCGGCGCTGGCGCGGGGCATGGACCTGCCGCCCACCGCCTGCCGGGTCCGGGTGTTCATCGACCGCCTCGGCAAGCCGTTCCAGGTCAAGCCCGTCGCGTGTCCGAAGGTCTTCCACGGCTCGGTCGAGGACGCGCTGATGCAGTGGCGCTGGTACCCACCGCGGGGGCCCGACGGGGAGAAGGTCGAGGCGTCGATCACGATCACCGTCGTGTACAAGCTGGAGTGATGCGGATCCGGCCCCCGTGAACACCCGGCCCCATCCACCCCACCAGTCGGACGCACCGAACCTCCGGAGCGTCCATGTTCGACACCATCGGCCACGGCACCCGCGATGAGGAAGCCAACACCCGCGCGCTGCTGGCCCTGCTGATCGTAGGGGTCGTCTTCACCAGCTGCTGGACCAGCCTGGTCCTGGTCCTGCTCGCGACGTCGTCCGCCCCGCCGCCCCCCGCGCCGATCGGCCCAGAGGAGCCCGACTACCTCGTGCTCACGATGGACGACGAAGCCGACCTGCCCGAGCTCACGGCCCCCGCGCCCCCCGCGCCCCCCCAGAAGCGCTCGGACTTCATTCCTGACCAGGACGAGCCCGTCGAGCCGCCGAAGCACGAGCCGGACGAGATGGACGAGAACGTGACCCCGCTCGAGGATCCACCGAAGGACGAGCTGCAGAGCCAGGCCTTCCAGGACGGTGCCGACGACGGCGTGGCAGACGGAGATCCTGATGGCGATCCCCGAGGCATCCAGGGCGGCGCTCCCAACGGCACCGGCACGCGCCTGGGACCTCCCGGACCCGTCCGGATCTCCGGTTCCGACGTGAAGATCCGCCGCCGCGTGCAGCCGCACTACCCCGATGCGGCCAAGGCCATGAACCTGGGCGAGGTCATCTGCCGCACCCGGATCTTCATCGACGCCGAGGGTCGCCCGACCGACGTGCAGGTGTCGAGCTGCCCGCGGGTCTTCCACGCTTCCGCGCGAGAAGCGCTGTTTGCATGGCGGTTCTACCCGGCTCGTACAGCGGGCCGTAAGGTCCCGGCCACGTTCTCGTTGTCCATCCGGTACCGCCTGCGGGAGTAGGGTCGGGCGGCACCGGACCTGATCCGCCCCGCACCTGCCACGTCGACCGGACGTGACGGTTCTGCGGGAACCCGGAGCCCCAGGGGATCCACCAACGCTCTTGCAACGAATTCAATGCGGCTGGACCTACACCGGACTACCCTCGCGCGGGCCAGATGGCCCGGTCTGGGATAGCAGACCGGCCGCCTCCTGGAGAGACCGTGTTCGACAACGTCGGCCGCAGCACAGACGAAGAAGCGACCCTGCGCTCGTTCATCGCGCTCGGGATCGTCGGTGCCTTCGTGGCGTTCGTCTGGGTGTGCATCGTGGTCTATGGCCTGCTGATGGCCATCCTGTTCGTCTCCGAAGAGGTCATGGGCATCGAGATCGATGAGGACCAGCTCGTCGACCTGATCCTGGAGGAAGAGGAGCCCGAGCTCGAGGCACCCCCTCCGCCCCCGCCTCCCCCGCCGCCCCCCGCCGCGGCCCAGGAAGACGAGGAGGACGAGGAGGAAGAAGAGGACGTCCAGGACACGCCCGACGAGATGGTCGAAGAAGTCGCCGAGCTCGAGAAGCCCCCCGAGGAGGAGCTCAAGAACGCCAAGCAGCCCAAGGGTGAAGTGGGCGGCGTGGAGGGCGGCGTCGAAGGCGGCGTCGTCGGCGGCGTGCAGGGCGGCGTCGAAGGCGGCGAGCTGGGCGGAAGGCTCGGCGGCGCCAAGGCCTTCCACCACTCCGAGGTCACCGTCCGCCGCCGGGTCACCCCGCGCTACCCGGACGAGGCGAAGTCGATGAACCTGGGCGACGTCTCCTGCCGCGTCCGCATCTTCATCGACGAGACGGGCAAGCCGTACGACGTGCAGTTCATGGCCTGCCCCAAGGTCTTCCATGCCTCCGCCAAGGAGGCGCTGTTCAACTGGCGCTGGTACCCCGCCAAGAGCGACGGCCAGAAGGTCAAGGCGACCTTCCCCCTGGTCATCCGCTACAAGCTTCGCAACTGAGCCCAGCCACCCGGGGCGCCGCGGAACGCACCGCCGGCGCCTCGCCCCGGTTCCGTCCCTGGAGAGAGTCCCCATGATCTGGCTTCTGCTTCACGATGTCGCCCACGCTGCCGAAGAGGCGGCCGACTTCTCGCTGCTCGGCATCTGGAACCACTCCGGTCTGATCGCGCGCATCGTCATCGTGACGCTGATCATCATGTTCTTCGGCACCTGCATCGTCAGCGTGGAGCGGATCATCGCCTTCATGCGGTCCCGCGGGCACTCGGTCAAGGTCGCCCTCGCGGTGGTCAAGCCGATGCAGGCGTACGACGTGCAGGGTGCCCTCGCCGTCGTCAAGCGGGACGACTTCCGCGCCGGCCACCTCACCTCGCTGCTGCGCGCCGGCCTCGCCGAGATCGCCGAGCGCCCGAACGCGACCGGCATCCACAACGCCGAGCGGGCCATCGACAAGAAGGTGGGCGAGCAGATCGCCAAGCTCAAGCGCTGGTTCGGCATCATGGCGTCCGTCGGCTCGACCGCGCCGTTCGTCGGTCTGGCTGGCACGACCATGGGCGTCATCAACGCCTTCCAGGGCATGGCCAGCAGCGAGGGTGCGGGTCTCGCCGGCATCTCCGCCGGTATCTCCGAGGCGCTCATCACCACCTTCATCGGCATCGTCGTCGCCATCTGGGGCGTCTGGTGCTTCAACTTCTTCAACGGCTGGGTGGAGAAGGTCACGGACGAGCTCATCACCGCTCGCGCCGACTTCCTGAACTGGGCCGAGAAGCTGGTCGCTGACGGCGGTGTGTCGCCCTACGGCGCGGACGAGCCGGCCACCGAAGATGCCGCTCCGATGGATCCTGCGCCCGTCGCTGGAAAGTAGAACGCCCTCCCGGAGACCCTCATGGGTGCCAAGCTCGGGGGTGGCGGCGGCCTGATGGCCGACATCAACGTCACCCCGCTCATCGATGTCGTCCTGGTCCTGCTCGTCGTGTTCATGGTCATCACGCCCATGCTCGAGTCGGGCAAGAACGTGGACCTGCCTGTCTCGACCCAGGCGAGCGTGGTCAAGGACACCGGCCAGCACGTCGTGGTCAGCATCACCGCCGATGGGCGGTGGTGGGTGCAGAGCACCGAGGCCAACCCCGACACGCTGGTCGACCTCGTGTTCGTCGAGAAGAACATGCGGATGGACGCCCAGAAGGCGAACCCCGCCACCGCTGACCTGCCGCCCAAGGACCCGCCCGTGCTCGTCAAGGCCGACCGGAGCCTGAAGTACCGCAGCGTCCGGGAGCTGCTGGACGTGCTCGCCCGCGCGAACATCGTCCACGTGCAGGTCGCCACGGCCAAGGAGAGCTGAGATGGGTGCGAAGCTCGGCGGAGGCGGAGGCGGGTTCAACGAGATCAACATGACCCCGTTGATCGACATCGTGCTGGTCGTCCTCATCATCATGATGGTCAGCATCCCGATCCAGGTGAACCGGCTCGGGGTCAAGGTCCCCAACCCCGAGGCGGAGGCTCCCCCGACCCCGCCGGAGCCCACCGAACAGCTGGCTCTCGCCATCTACGACGACGGCCGCATCGCGCTGAACCGCAAGGTCCTGGTCCAGGACAGCTCCATCCTGCTCGACCCCAACGCCCCGGCGTCGGAGAAGGACGCGGCGCTGTTCTCGCTGGGGGCGGAGCTGACCCAGCGGCTCAAGTCCGCCCGCAAGAAGAACGTGTTCATCGACGCCCATCCGGACGTCAACTTCGGCATCGTCGTGGACATGATGGACCTGGCCCGCGAGTCCGGCGCGTCCAACGACGGCGTACGCATGGCCCGGATGAAGGAAGAGGGGCCGCTCGCCCCGACCAGCGTCGGCACCGGCGTGCTCCCCCGCGGCGTCATGACCGGCACCCCCAGCGTGGTCGGCTCGATCACCCAGATCCAGGCGGATCGCCAGGTCAAACCCCTGGTTCCGAAGGTCCGCGCCTGCTACGATCAGGCCCTGCAGAAGGACCCGTCGCTGACCGGCCGCATCCTCCTGCGCATCGAGCTCCTGCACGACGGTGAGGTCGTGAAGGCCGAGGTCGACCAGTCTTCCGTCGCCAGCGAGGAGCTCACCGCCTGCATCGACGCCCAGCTGGCGGAGCTCGAGTACTTCGAGCCCCTCAAGTGGCCCGAGGACGACGGCAAGGAAGCGTACAAGCACACCGCCGCCATCATCTACCCGCTGCTCTTCAGCCCGGGCTGATCCCATGAGCCACGACGCGCTGACCTCCTGGATGGAGGAGCGCCGGGACTGCGTGGACGACGCACTCGGCAAGCTCTTCCCGGACGCCTGGCCGCCCGCCTTCCGCGAGCCCCTGCGCTACCCGCTGTTCAGCGGGGGCAAGCGGGTCCGGCCGCTGCTGTGCATCGCTGCCTTCGAGGCCGTGGCTCCCGAGCCCATCGATCTGGGGCTCGTGCTGCCCGCCGCGGCGTCCCTGGAGCTGCTGCACACCTACTCCCTCGTGCACGACGACCTGCCGGCGATGGACGACGACGAAGAGCGTCGCGGCCGCCCCACCGTGCACGTCGCCTACGACGAGCCCACTGCCATCCTGGTCGGCGACGCCCTGCTCACCGAGGCCTTCGGCGTGCTGGCGCGGGCGCCCCTGACGGCGGAGGTCCGCATCGCGCTGGTCGCGCGGCTGTCCGCCGCGGGAGGCCACCTGGGCATGATCGGCGGGCAGGCCGCGGATGTGGGGCTGGGAGGCACGGTCGGTGACGTCGACACCCTCACCCGCCTGCATGCGGGCAAGACCGGCGCGCTGATCCAGGCCTCGGTCGCCATGGGCGGCATGGTCGCGGAGACCCGGCTCGAGTTCCAGGAGGCGCTCGAGGTCTACGGTCGCTCGGTCGGGCTCGCGTTCCAGCTCGCGGACGATGTGCTCGACGCGGACGAGGATGCCGGGGACGACGGCCCCCCCTCGTACGTCAAGCTGCTTGGGATCGATGAGACCCGGCGTAGAGCCTGGAGTCTGGTGGAGGACGCCCTGTCCGCCATCCGCCCGCTCCCGCGCCCGGAGCGCCTCGAGCAGCTCGCGAAGTTCATCGTGGAGCGCGACGTCTGAGCCGCTCGGTCGCGGGGTCGTCCGACTCCGGGCCCGCACCCTGGAGCGACCCATCGCCCGTCCCTCGCCGGTCCGACTCGACGTCCTGCTGGTCAAGCGCGGCCTGGCCCAGTCCCGCCAGCGCGCTCAGGAGCTGATCGAAGACGGCGCCGTGCTGGTCGACGGCATTCCCGCTCGCAAGGCCTCCACCCGGGTGCGCCCGGACCGCCCGATCACGCTGGCTCGCGAGGACTTCCCCTGGGTCGGTCGCGGCGCCCTCAAGCTGCTCGGTGCCCTCGACGGCCTCGACGTCGACCCGTCCGACGTCACCGCCGCCGACCTGGGCTCGTCCACGGGCGGGTTCACCCAGGTGCTGCTCGAGCGTGGCGCCCGCAAGGTCTACGCCATCGATGTGGGCAAGGGCCAGCTCGCCTGGTCGCTGCGCCAGGACGAGCGCGTCGTCGTCATGGAGGGGACCAACGCCCGCCACCTCGACTCCCTGCCCGAGCCCATCGACTTCATCGTCGGCGACCTGTCCTTCATCGGCCTCGCCCTCATCCTGCCCACCGTGTGGACCCTGCTTCGGCCGGGCGGCCAGGCCGTCGTGCTGGTCAAGCCCCAGTTCGAGGCCGGCCGGGAGCACGTCGACGACCGGGGTCGGGTGTCGGATCCAGACGCCCGGGCCGACGCGATCGAGCGCGTCACCACCTGCGCGCGCGACCTCGGCTTCACCGTGCTCGGCGGCCGCGACTGCGACGTGCCCGGCGCCCGCTCAGGCAACGTCGAGTACTTCCTCCACATCCAGCGTCCACCCGACGTTGTAGGCGACTGAGCACCGCGGCTGCCCGAACGTGGTTCGACGCCCCCGCCGAGGCCCGCCTGGTCTGGTAAGCTGCGTCGGCCGAAGGAGACCCTACATGCGCTTGCGCACCCTCGCCATCCTCGCCGCCGTTCCCCTGGCCGGCTGCTACCCCTTCGTGTCGACCGGCACGTTCCAGGAGGCCTTCTGCGCCCTCGACGAGGACGGAGATGGCGCCCAGAAGTGCACGTTGGAAGGGGATTTCGAGCGCGAGTACGACTGCGATGACACCAGCCCCATCGCCGCCCTGCGCTCGCCCGACCTCGCCGAGATCCCCTACGACGGCATCGACAACGACTGCGACGGGGAAGACGAGCTGGACCTGGACAACGACGACTACCCGGGGATCAGCAAGGAGGACTACGACGCGCTGGGCGGTCTCGCCTTCCCGTCCGATCTCGAGCCCGAGTTCGACTGCAACGACCAGGACAACTCGATCTTCCCGGGCGAGAACAACGAGGTCTACTACAACGGCATCGACGAGAACTGCGACGGCAAGTGCGACTACGACGCGGACGAGGACGGCTACGCCGACGCGGTCGAGGGCGTGGGCAACGACTGTGGGATCGAGGCGACGGACTGTCTGGACAGCGACTCCGACGTCTTCCCGGATGCGGCCGGCGAGGCCTTCTACGACGGCTTTGATCAGGACTGTGACGGGATCAACGACTACGACCCCGATGAGGACGGCTACGCCTGGCCGGTCTACCAGACCCAGGTCACGAACTTCCTCGACCGGCACAGCTACGACAACGACATCGTCGCCTTCACCGACTGCTACGACACCAACGACAGCCCGCTGACCGACCTGCTCAACGGCGGGACGAAGGCGCCGATCACAGTGAACGGCGGCGTCGCGGAGCTGTTCTACGACGGCGTCGACGGCAACTGTTCCGACGTCGACGCGGTGGTCGAGAACGACTTCGACCTCGACGGTGACGGCTACATGCGCACCGCGGACCGGGACGACTTCCTGGCCTACGTCGATCAGTACGTCTCGTTCACTCGCCAGGACGGCGTGCGCCCCTACGAGGCTGCGTTCAAGGCCGCCTTTGGCGAAGACCAGGCCGCCTGGGCAGACTACTTCGACGCCCACGACAACGACTGCAACGACGCCGATCCGGCGGTGCTCCCCGGCGCCATGGAGATCCTCGGCGACAGCGTCGACCAGGACTGCGACGGCGACAACAACACCTCACCGTTCCGCTTCGCCGACTTCGTGTGGGAGGGCGTCGGCAACCCCGTCGTGCGCGCAACCGACACCGACTTCGTGGTCGCAGCCCTGGCTACCGAGAGCATCACCGTCGGCACGGGCTCGACCCAGGGCCCGCGGGTCTTCACGTTCAGCTTCGAGCTGTCCGCCGGACCCGACGCCTCGCCCACCCTGCAGGCCTCGCCGTCCACCGCCGGCTCGACCGACGTGTTCTCCTCCGGCCTCGGCATGTCCGGGTTCTCCAACGGCTACTACGTCGGCCACGGCTTCGTGCGCTCGGGCAACACCCGCCTGCGCGGCGCGGTCGCGGTGGACAACGCCGGCAAGTACTCGGACATCTCCGCCCAGACCGGTGATCGCGTCAGCGCCGAGCTCGACTACCAGAACCTCGACATGCGCTGCGACTCGGCGACGGACACCTGCTGGGTGCTCGCCTGCGACGGCGACGGCGTGCAGTTCAGCGCCTTCACCGACTCCGAGGCCACCACCGGCTTCGCCGAGACCAACAGCGGCAGCGCCGACGTCGCGAACGTCGACTGCTTCATCTCGACCGAGGCCGCCGCCGGCACGCTGACCCTGAACACCATCGCCTCGTCGGGCTCGGTCAGCGCCTGGGAGGTCTCCGGCTCGTTCCTGAACCCGGCCGGCAGCAACCCCTTCAGCAGCTTCGACCTCGATCATGCCAGCAGCCACGGCGACTGGCTGGTCCTGGGTCACGAGAGCACCGGGCTGACGCTGTGGCGCTCGACCAGCACCCAGCGCACCGTGCTCTCGAGCCGCGCGACCGACGAGGCCGACGTCGCCTTCATCGGCAGCCAGGCCTACCTCGCAGCCCTCGGCGGCAGCGACGCGTACCTGGCCTTCGGCAACCCGACCAGCTCGGTGACCGAGGTCGCCCTGCCCTTCGCCGACTCCGCCGGCAACCTGTACACGCCCGAGCACATCGCCATCGAAGCTGCCGGTGACCGCGCCATCGTCGTCGTCTCCGGCACGGATGGCTCCGGCAACGACGTGCTCGGTTGGATGATCGTCCAGACGCCCTGAGCTGTGGAGCTCCAGAGATGTACCGCATAAACCAGCGTTTTCCTCGAATCCATGGTCTCCTCCTCGGCGCCGTCGTCCTGGGGCTGCCCGGGTGCTGGATCAGCCAGGTCGCGTACGAGAACGCCCTGTGCAAGCTGGACGAGGACGGGGACGGTGATCCCCGCTGCGGCCTGTCCAACACGGTCCAGGACGGCGACTGCAACGACAAGAACCCCTACATGAGCACGCTCCGCGAGGAGACCGGCACTGGCGAGCTGGACGACCGCGGAGAGGACTCGGGCGGCGCGTACGACACGCTCGACAACGACTGCTCGGGCGGGGATCTCATCGACGTGGACGGCGACGGCTACGCCGGCATCTCCAAGGCCGACTACGAGGCCAAGGGCGGTGTGTGGCCCGACGGCATGAAGGAGCTCGACTGTTACGACCTGCCCATCGAGGGCATGCCCGAGGGCTTCGAGGCCACGCTGTACCCGGGAGCCCCCGAGACCTGGTACGACGGTCTCGACGGCAACTGCAACGGCGACGACGACTACGATCAGGACGGGGACGGCTACGTCGCCCGCGAGTACGCCGACGTCTACACCGGCGGCAAGCCCACGACCGACTGCAACGACGCCGACGCCTCCATCAGCCCGCTGTCCGACAGCGAGGTCTGGTACGACGGCGCGGATCAGAACTGCAACGCCGACAATGACTTCGACCCCGACGGCGACCGCCACCTGACCCCCGACTACAACGACGACGCCGCAGTCTTCGTCGATGCGTACGGCTACGAAGGCGAGGACTGGGTCCCCTGGGTGCCCGACAGCGACTGCATGGACCTCGACGACAGCTTCGGCACCGTCGGTCCCGAGATCACGAAGGCCCTGGCGTCCACCGTCTACGTGCGCACCCCTGGCGACGGCGAGTGCACGGCCGCGGAGGGCACCTCCTGCGAGGACGACGCCTACGACGGCATCGACAGCGCCTGCGACGACATCGACAGCCGCGGCAACGTCGTCTTCACCGAGTTCGACCAGGACGAGGACGGCTACGTCCGCAGCAGCGAGCCGGACGACCGGACCAACTTCCACGCCTACGTGATGCGCTACGCCGAGTTCACCGACAGCCGCGGCGTACAGACCTACCGCCAGGCGATGATCGACACCTACGGCGACGGCGCGGGCAACCTCACGACCGAGTCCATCGACGCCTGGTACGACGCCCACGACAACGACTGCGACGATGCCGATCCGACCATCAACCCCGACGCCATGGAGATCCTGGGCGACGGGGTGGACCAGGACTGCGACGGCTTCGAGGACACCGCCCGCTTCGTGTTCGACGACTTCGCCTTCGTCGACCCGGGCCCCGTCCGCATGACCAGCACCGAGACCCACCACATCCTGCTGGTCAGCGCGACGGGCGGCGTGGACGCGGCGGACGGCTTCGGCCTCAAGCTGCCTCGGGTGTTCGCCCTGTCCTGGGACATCGACGCCACCAGCGCCCTGGACCTCGTGGTGGACGGCACGCCCTACGCCGTCACCAAGGGCTCGGACGCCCTGCACCACCCGGTCCACCTGACCGCCTGGGGCAAGAACTACTTCAGTGCGATCACCTGGGCCTCGACCCGGACCCGCCTGCAGGCCCAGCTGTCGACCCCGTCGACCGGCACCAACTACAAGGTGCTCACCAGCGTCACCCCGTCCTCGCGCACCGACGTGGCTGCCTACGGAAGCGGCGACCTCCGCTGCGACACGACCACCTGCTGGCAGGTCGGCTGCGACGGCAGCAGCCTGCAGTGGATGACCTTCGACCGCAGCACGGCAGCGACCTTCCGCGGCGACGGCATCGACGTGGACGTGGACGCCGAGCAGTGCTTCCTGCTGCCGAGCAACCTGGCCGGCGACGGCGTCACCCACATGTACACGGTGGCGGCGGACGGCTCGTTGTCAGCCTGGATCGATGACTTTGGCGTGCTCGGCCCCGCGGCCACCGATCCGCTCGCCGGCATCGAGGTCACCTTCACCCGCAGCCACGGCGACTGGCTGATCCTGGGTCAGCCGGGCGGCGGCATCCGCCTCGTCAACAGCGCGACGACCCAGACCAGCGTGCTCACCGACACCACCTGGACCGATGCGGACGCGGTGGTGGTCGATCGGGGCGGCAGCGACTTCTGGGCCATCGCCGGCATCCGCGACGACGGCGTCGTCGAGCTGGCCTACGGCTCGGCGAGCAGCCTCACCCGCGTGCCCTTCGTGGTGGAGAGCGACGCCGGCACCATCACCCCCACCGCCATCAGCGTCACCGCGACCGACGGCCGGGTGATGATCGCGGTCCGGGGAGCAGACAGCACCGAGCGGATCGGCTGGACGCTGCTGCAGACTCCGTAGCCCTTCTGGTACTCCGCTCGCTACGCTCGCTCCGCGCTTCGATCGGCACGCTGCGCGGCCTCCTCGCTTGACCTTCTGGTACTCCGCTCGCTGCGCTCGCTCCGCGCTTCGGTCGGCGCGCTGCGCGGCCTCCTCGCTTGACCTGCCTCCTACGGCTCTGCGTCCGCCGTGGCGGGGCCGTCGCCGCGGATGCGGAAGGCCTTGCGCGTCTGCACGCCCTGCTCGTCCGCGGCCACGACGACGATGACGTTCTCGCCAGGTTGGATGCGGATCTTCGGGGTCAGCTTCGCTTCGGCGCGACCGCCCTGGGCCCAGTCGATCTTCTCGCCGTTGGCGTAGACGACCACGTGGTCGAGGCGGGTCTCGTCGGTCGCGACCAGGGGGTAGTCGATGACCTGGGTCGGGGCGGACAGGGGCCGGCCAGGGGCGTCGATCCGGGGGGCCTGCAGGCTCACTGCGGTGCCGTCCACCGGGAGATCGACCGGCCACTGCACCAGCTCGTCGCCGTAGGTGTCGGCCTCGATCGACAGGCCCAGGGGCACCACCGCCGGCGCGCCCGGACCCAGCTGGAGATCGAGGTTCACCCGGGCAGAAGCGCGCTTCGCCAGGGTCGGGATCCGGGCGGACTGGGTCTTCAGCTCCACGTCGATGTCGCCGGGGTGGCCAAACGCGACCTCGACCCCGGTGAGCTCCTCGTCGGACAGGTTGTGCACGGTGACCTCGGCGTGGCGCAGGCCATCGCTGGCCGGCACGACCCGGGCGGTCACCGCGAGCTCGGGAATGTCGGGCGAGGCGCTGCGCAGCACCACGCTCTCGGCCTCGACCTGGGGGCGGCCGGCGACCCGCAGGGTGGCGACCACGTCGTCCTCGCGAGGCAGTACCCCCGCGCGCAGGCGGATCGTGTGCACCCCGCTCGCGGTCTCGCCGGCGCCGATCCGCCCGATGGGCATGGCGACGCCGTTCCACATCGGGAAGCTCTCGCTGTGCAGCACGACCACGGCACGCTCCAGCGGTGCGGCCTCCCGGTTGGCGACCGTCGCGCGGACCAGCACCGCACCCGGCTCGTCGGCCACGGCCTCGCCGATGACCCGCACGTCCGCCTGCACCGGGCGATCGCTGGGCTGACCGAGCAGGTTCCAGTCGATGCCGTGAGCGCCCAGGGCATCGACCACCTCGGCGTCCTGCTCCGCCCGGACCTCGCGGGCGACCTCGCGCAGCGCCTTCACCACGGCCTCGCGACCGGGTCCGTCGGACTCCAGCACCGCCCGCCGCGCGACCTCCAGCCGGATGTCCGGGGGGTCCACCTTCCTGCCCCGCCAGCCGGGCGTCTCGTGCACGACGGGAACGACGTCGTCGAAGGGCGCGCCGGTCTCGTCCTCGGTGAAGCGGTGAAACCGCATGCCCCGGTCGTCGAGGATCACGTCTGCCAAGGCCAGATCGGGCTTCAGGCCCTCCTCGCCGATGCCGACGCTGCCGGCCAGCAGGTACCGCGCGACCGTCAGCTTCAGCCGCGCCTCGGGGTCGATCGGGTAGACCTTCTGCACGGTGCCCTTGCCAAACGACCGGCTGCCGACCAGCGCCGCGCGGTCCAGCTGCAGCAGCGCGCCCGCCATGATCTCGGAGCCCGACGCGGTCCGCCGGTCCATGAGCACCACCACCGGGATCTCCGGTTCGTCCCCCGAGGATCGCGCTTCCATCCGCGACTGCAGGTTGCGCACCGTGCCCCCGTCCGAGCCCACCGTGCGCAGCAGCAGACCCTCGTGCACGAACGCGTCCGCGGATCGGGCCGAGTCCTTCATCGACCCGCCGGTGTTGCCGCGCAGGTCGATCACGAGTCCCTTGCCCAGCGCGCCCTCCTCCCGCAGCGCGGCGAGCGCGAGCCCGAGGTTCTCATCGGTGCGCTGGGAGAAGTGGGTGATGCGGACGTAGCCGACGCCGCCGGCCAGGGCGCGGTGCTCGACGTTGGGCACGACGATGATCTGGCGGGTCAGGGGCAGGTCCAGGGTGCGGCCCCCGCGCTCGACGGTCAGGGTGAGGTCGCTGTCGGGCTCGCCGCGGATCCGCCGCGACGCCTCGCGCACGGTCATGTTGAGCGTGCTGACGCCGTCGATCCGCACGACCTTGTCGCCCGCCTTCACCCCGCCCTTGGCCGCCGGACCGTCCGGCATGACGTTGGTGACGGTGAGGCGCTCATCGCGGAGCACGACGGTCAGCCCGACCCCGACCAGGGTGCCCTTGAGCCGCACGTCGAAGCGATCCAGGCGATCCCCCGACAACACCGTGCTGTACCGGTCCAGCGCCCCGGTCAGACCCTGCAGGATGGACAGGCGCAGGTCGACGCCCGCCGTGTCGAAGCCGGACGCGACGACCAGGTCCTCCAGCGCCGCGAGGGCCTCGGGCAAGGTCTCGACATTGGCGACCGACAGGCTGCCGATGGGCGTGCCGTTGCCGTGGCGCAGGTAGACCGTGTTGCCGGAGGGCTCGACCAGCAGCCAGTCGATGTCGTCGGCGAGCCCGCGGGCGGCCGCGTGGAGCAGGGACGCCGCGTTCACCTCGTCCGGGCGCAGGTACAGCCCGTCGATCAGCCGCACGGCCTCCTCGTACGCACCGGGCTGCACGCCACCGTGCGCGACCGTGGGGCCGCCGAGCGCCACCGCGAGCAGCAGCAGTCTGAACGCGCGCAGAATCACTCCTCCGACAGGCCGAGCCCTAACGTAGCCCCTGACTGCCGCGTCTGCGTCCCCGACGCAAGAGTGCGAGACCTGCGAGCAGACCCAGCGCCAGGGCGGGCGGGGTCGGCGCACCCTGGCAGCCGCAGCCGGGGGGCTCGGCGTCGGGCTTGCAGCACGGGGGATCGACGTCGTCGGTGACCGCGTCGAGGAAGTCGGGCGAGCCGTCCCCGTCGGTGTCGCGGGCGTCTTCCGGGTCGCCATCACCGTTGGGGTCGGGGTCCTCGTCGGCGG
>MDTC01170809.1_pt1 | contig 19138 bp, 15 predicted proteins | sample 811181 | NCBI WGS metagenome assembly MDTC01 (sample SAMN05326644, study PRJNA326480) | marine metagenome | isolation source: seawater | place: Pacific Ocean: North | collected 2011
TCAACAGGAAGAACGTGATAGGAATCTAAAAATGCCGCACCTAGTTATTGAATACACGCAGGGCCTCGAGAAAAGATACAGTATCGACGATATCATGACAAAGAGTTACCAAGCGGCTATAAAAGCTGAACTGTTTGAGCCACAAAGAATAAAAGTCAGAGCCATACCATACCAGCACAGCCGCATTGCTCTGGAGAAAAAAGACTTCATTCACACAACAGTATCTATATTATCCGGCAGAACTGCTGAGCAGAAGCAGAAGCTCAGTAACCTAATCGGTGTGGCACAAAGGCGCTGTGTAGGCGAGATTAACTCATTAACTGTCGAAGTGAGAGATATGGAAAAAGCATCTTACTATAAGTCTTAGAAGAGAGATAAATGCTCATTAGGGGCCGGCTAGAAGAACCAGATCCCCAAAAAATTTATGACCAGAAAAACTTCATAGGTCCCGACGTCTTTGATAGACTAGTCCTTGATAAAAATCGGCATCAACGCAAATACTTCACGGCTTTCTCGACCGTAAAAGCCAACTAGACGATGATCATCACCACCATATTCAGTACAGCCGCCGTGATTATCTACTCTACCTTGTTCCCCAAGCCATCTGTCACCATCTACCTGAAATTGAATACTGGAAACTCTCATATGAGTACCAAGATGGTGGTTCACCCTCTGAGCTTGCCAACCATAATCGCAAATTTTTACTCTAGTAATTTTCTCATTTGCACCCAAAGTAAGGTTACCTAGCTGCGTAGGGCAAGGGTTGCCACCACCACCGCCCCAAATCACGGCCTCATCACGGCTACCATAACTAAATGAATAGTCGACAACCAAACGATCTAAGCGTCTGCCTCGACGACAATTTAATCCAGATATCCTTGAAACTTCTGGGTCATAATTGTTATCCAAGACGCTATCTGCAAGCTCTCCGTTCCAGCCGCCTCTGCCGCGCTTCTTAGCTGCACCGTATATCAGTGGGCCGGAACCCTCGTATACTTTCAACCAAACAGGCAAAGCTGTCGGAGCCAAAACTATTTCAGCACTCTGACTATACCAATTAACCAAATTCAGATACTGACCCTGAATTTTAAGGCGACTCTTTCCACCCTCAGCCGCTTTCTCGAACTCAAAAGAATACTTATTAGCATTGTCAGACCCCGAGCATTCTTGTAGCGACAGGATAGAAACATTTTTAGCGTCCCCCTGCACATCGTAGCTATCGCGAGCGAGAGTTTTCAAACCCAAGCAATACTTATCATTCTCTGTCTTAATGACACCATCGGGATAGAAATTAAAGTGGCCACGATCGAAACGGCAGACATCAGAGACCATAGGTTCACCCACCTTTTGCCGCTTAAAGCTAAGGCACCGGTCTTTTCCTATTCGCAATTCACCTCGCACCACCCAAGTACGGCCAACAGCGTCAATAGAAGGCCCCATATCACCACCACTCTGCCGAAGTTCTTCAGGATTCGTTTCAGCAAGTGCGATGATATTATTTAATCGGTTACCACCCTCAACATAGCCATTATCAGCGCCCTTCCCCATCACTCCAAAGCAATTGATACATTTCTTTGCCAGCGCATCCACTTTAGCTAAATTACTCTGTGTCCGGTCTCCTGCCTCCATATTACTTACCGGCTCAAAACTCCATAGCCCTTCCGAAACCTCTGGCCTGTAGAAGATCCTGCTACCAGCCGCACCAGCGCCCTTGCCCATTGAGCGACCATCGACCTTCAAAACAGTACTATTACGAGTCGTACCCACAAACGTAACTAACTGCTTCGCTGAGGATTCACTGTAGGCATCGAGAATGAAAACGTCATTTCCCTTTCGATTGTAGGAAAGGCAAAACCCGTCGTTGCATAGCCTACCACTAAAGGAGTAGGTCCATACCATACTAGATTCAAAGTGGCATGGGCCTAATCTCACAAACGGATCACCCTTTGCAAACGCTTTCTCGAGGCAGAGATTACCCACATCAGTAACAAACTTAACCCTACCCTGAGCAACGTGATCAGAAGCTTGAGGAAAAACGAGGCGCTGCGCCGCAGTTTTTCCCTTATCGATCGATGCCAAGTTAAAACCGAGAACCGCCATAACAGACTGGCGATTCACAAACAGACTAGCCTGCTCTTCATCAAATCCCGCACTCAAACCTACTAATTCGGCTGCGACTGAATCCCAACGCTTTCTATCAACTCTGGCGCCACTTTCAGCAATAGCCAGCATTTCCGTAGCAATTTCGTGTAAGCTTTTCAGCTCTGCCACCAAACTCGGCAAACCAGTAGCAAAAATACCCTTACTAGCGCAGCCCTTACCAATTTGCAGCGTGTTACAAATATTTTTAAGACTATCTAGCTGATTTTTAAAGGTCTCTACCTTAAGGCTCTTAAAAAACTTCACCCTCTCTAACGAAGCATAAAGCTGCGCCTGATACGTCGCAAACATCGACGGTTTTGCTTTTTCAGCAGCATCAATGATCATGGTCAGGTCCGCAACAATAGAAGCAGGTAAGCCAAGTTCAAAATCTACTGCAAGCTGGGCTCTTGCAATCAGTGTTGCCAATGAGCTTGAAACCTCGACAACACCAACAGTCTCCACGGGTACTGCAACAGGTTCAGGCTGAACAATCTCGCCATCAGCGGTCATTGTTAAGGGTATAAAACCGGCAATTGCTCTGTTTAGATTCGCCAGCAAGACCTTGAGTCTGCCAACATCTGCCGTGCCCTTTTCAGTCTCAGCGACTTCGACAGCTGCGCGCAAAGCCTCAACAACAACCGATTGGTATTGACCAGCTACAGTTCCTACCACAGCCATTTCTAGGAGAGATTTAGCCGCCTTTAGCTGAGCTTCTATACTTACTTTTGCCTCAGCAAGGTTTTGCCCATCCTGACTTTCAGGTGCCCCCATCTCATCGTTAACAGTTTTGTCCGAAGGCGACTTCTCGACACAGGCTAAAGTTAATGCCAGAAAAGCCATGATTTTTGATATAGTTAGGTACATCCTGATCTCCTTGGAAGCCAGCTTGTTCTTCTTAGCTAGGTATAAATATCATAAAGTTTATAACAAAACAACAAAATATTTACACATTTTACTCTGTGATTATCTCTTGATACCACTTTGCTCATAGCACCTAACAGTTCTATACACTTTGATGGAGTTTGGTTAAATGCCTTTCAACATAGCGGCTACCAGTTATATACGGCATGTATAGCAACTCATTAAGCTAAAACAGCGAAGGCGCTAGCTCAAATTAAATCATCATAAAAATGTTGTCAAAACCTTAGCCTTACCTATTGACCCACAAAAAGAGTTACGATAGTTTTCACCAACAACTAACTGGCATAACAGTTAAAACAGCAAGGAAATAATATGCACATCGAACCAGGTATAGTCACCGGCGGCAAACTGACACTAAGCTACATCACTGCGGCCGGCTCCATAGGCCTTATTTTCAAAGCCGTTATTCATAGCTTCAATATCTCACAGCTCAAAAATGCTGTTCCTGCCCTCAGCCGCTGCGTTGCGACTACGCTTCTAACCATATGCTTTTTCGAGTTGCTACCTCACCGACCCGTCGGAGTCTCAGAGGTGCACCTTATTTTAGGGTCAACTTTATTCCTCTTATTTGGTGTCACAGCGGCAGCCATTGGCCTAATTTGTGGCCTGTGCTTCCAAAGTTTTTTTATTGCGCCTTTTGATATTCCGCAACTAGGTATGAATATCACAACGCTCTTGGTCCCCCTGTTTGCAATGAGCCAAATCGCTAAACGTGTGATACCTGTCGACACTCCCTATAAAGACCTTTGCTACCGGCAAACTCTCAAACTATCGATCACCTATCAGAGTGGTATTATCTCCTGGGTAACCTTTTGGGCTATCTACGGCCAGGGCTTGACTGTAGCAAATATTTCCAATATTGCCTCATTTGCCACTGCCTATGCTACGGTCATCTTAGTCGAGCCGCTGGTAGATTTAGCAGTCCTCAAGGGGGTAAAGTCTTGGCACAAGGTCGAGAACACATTTTTTCTCAATGAAAAGCTATTTTAATCAATCTATCTCGCACATCTGGAACTCATATCTTACTTTCTAGAAAGAAAATACCGCCAAACTTCAAAGCTGCTAATAAATAAGCCGATACCTCCTTTGGAGGTATCCAAGAATGACCGGTTTTTCAAAATTAATTCATAACCCTGAGCACCCCGTAAGTCTCGGGCTCCACTTCTTCTCCGAAGTACTAATGCACTTTGCTAAGCTAACTGTCCTACTGCTATTTACAGCATTGCTAATCGGTCTCGCCTACATGATAGCCAACAGCATTTCCGAAGAACCCAATCCCAGTAAAGAAGATATAAAATCGGACCTTATTCATGAACACTGGATGATCTACGGCACAACAATAGCTAGCTTCCTAGCTTTTACTACTCTCCTTCTTTCCGGCTACCTGGTGTACTCACAAATAATGTTTATTATCGCAGTGTTTTCTGCGATCCGTGCTCACAAAACCTATGTAACAAATGATATGATACTGGCAAACCACCATATCAAAACCTCAGAAAAAGTCCCCAAGTCTCTGCGCCTGGATATAGATATCGACAATATCGAAAGAGTGGAAGTACAGCAGAGCACCTTAGGCCGAGTATTGGGCTACGGCACCTTACTCATCTACGAAAAGAATCAGAAAACAGATATATTTCCTTGTATAGAACATCCCCATGAGTCAGAAGATGCCATCAATAAAGAGCTGGCTGCGTAATCACAAAGACTACAGACAACCTAACCCATCATAACCTCAAAAATTCAAACTAGGTGGAATCACTCGCTAGCTAACCCGATCCACGGTTACTCAGAAACTAGATGACACGCCGAATTCGAAACGATCATCTTCGCCGCTATTTCTGGCCGCTGCTGTGGCCTTAAAACTAAAATGAGAAGAGCCTTGCCCCAAAGAGAGCTCCGACTGATATAGATCGCCGACTGTATCATTACCATTAAGATGATGCAGATTCAGCTTCAAGGCAGTATTACCTTCGCTGGAATCCAGCAAATTCAACAACGAGGTACGACGTACTTTAAAAGTCTTATCCATCTCCCGATCAATTAAAATATTATTCTGCAGGGGAACTGCAATTCCCTGCCGAAGGTTATCCCCCTTCTCAGCCGGACTTGAATGATATTCTAACCGGAAAAAATTCTGCTCTTGAACAAGGCTAGCTTTAAAACCTGTCTGAACCGCTGCAGAAGTGTGCATTGGAACCGCAGCCCTAGACATAGCCGGCGCGATTTTTCCCTTTATCTTTGTCGATGGGTAAGAAAAACCACTAGGCTTACTAACAGGCTGCGAACGAGCACGATTATAGTCAGAAGATATCAGACCAATACCCCATTCAACTTTCGCCTTTGGAGCGTTTTGTAAGTCACTTGGATGAGAAAATCGGGAAGCAGACAACCGCTTTTTTGCAGCTGGCTCGATAGATTTAGCAGTTAGCCCATAGCGTAGTGAAGAATTTCCTGACTTCTCATTTACATCGCTTGTACCAAAAATACTTGCCAAATCGAAGTCGAGGGAAAGACCCATACTAAGTTCCTTAAGAAAGACCGATTGATTTAAAAACTGTTCTTGGAAAGATGACCTCAACTCCAAACCCAACTGCTTAACAGTGATATCTTCGTGATTTTGAGGCCTGATCAAAATTTGGTTACCCAGAGAACCTAACCTTCTCGCCTCAATGACTTTCTTAGACAGATCTCGTAACCGGTTACTGGTTGAATGGCTCCTTGAAACAGCCCGGAGACTACCACTGATTTGCCCAAATAAAGATTTTTTTTCAGGAACTAACAATCCCTTAGAGCTAGCACTGCTTTGCTCCAGTAAAGATGAACTGCTTTTATCAAAAGAGTCTGCATAGACCATGCCTCCCGGTAGCATACCTAGAGTGATGGTTGCTAGTAGCAGCATCCGAATTATTACGTAAACAGACATATCGTATTCCCATTCTTATCTATATTACGATGCAAAATGCACACCAAAAACTCCGCAACCAGGTTCGCCACAAGACCCCGATTTTAATATAGTATTTAGGCATATATCCGGCTTGCGGCGGCTACAGTTTTTACAGTGTAAAGAAAGCCAACAGTGGGGAACCCCTAATGCAATTGGTATACAGTAGAGGTTCAAGAAAAACCTCTCACTCCGAGTAAATAATTCCAGCAAGTTATAACAAAAAAAATAAGAAGGTAAAGATTACTAAAATCACTGTCCAACTTGTGGACACCCGCAACCAACCGACGATTTTACAAAGCTTTACAGAGGCATCAAGAAGATAAAGGTTCCCGCAACCAACTACTTAAACGAGCACTTTCCTAGCAGCCAGCAACCAAAAACGGCTGGAGAAGAAAGCGCAGCAACAATGAGCAATAGATTAAAATCGCCGCTGCAAACCAGCAACCGCAGTGTGAATCACACCACCAGCAGCTCCCAGCTTTCCTCCACCCAATGGATAAGAAATATCTTCCACCTTAGTATAGCTAAAAGCAAAGTCAATACTCGAATCTGCTTTTTCCCCATTTATCGTTGCAGGAAAGAAATCTAGGCTCATTCCGGCTCCTAAAGTCCAGCGCCGCGGGTCAAGCAAGTAAGGGCTACGAGCCTGATCTTTAATGGCGCTACCCCGGCTTTCGAAACCCATGCTGAATTCGGTGTTTAGCAGATATGAAGGCTCATAACTGACACCCAGCTTGATATTATTAGCAGACTTTAACGGCTGCCTTGGCGAAACTTGGCCCCCACCGCTCAAAGTCGTAATATCCTCTCCCCTCAGCACCATTGTAGGCTCAAGATAGTCACGCCAGTCAACCAACTCATAAGCTATGTGCCAAGATACAGCCCCCTGCATGTAGCTAGCGCCATACCGGAAAACAGTTGGATCATGAAAAGCTGCTAGGTTCGACTCGACTGCCGCTGGAACTCTAAAGCTATCGCCACCAGCTGAAAGATCTGAATCAATATTCACTGCACTTGTGTGGCCCTTTCTATAAAAAAGACCCAAAGCCAATTGACCTTGCATAAACTTCGGCCCGCGCCAGCGCAGCCCTCCATAAGGAATCACCACCGGTTCCGTCCGGAGCTCCATCCGGCCTCTAGATTCATTAGGCTCAAGACCAACCTGGAGAACGCCCTTCGCACTCAAGTTCATATAAACACCAGCACCAAAACTAACGCCATAAGGCAACGGCACAGCCAAAGCAACATAAAGCTCAGGTTTTCTAGCACGCTCGTTATAATGCAGATACGCAGGATCCTTACCCGAACCACCGTACATCCGCAAGAAGCCTTCCGGTATAGAACCTGCCAAACCAAAAAAACCTGTAAATGGTAACCTTGTCTGATAGCCAAAGTTGGCACCACTTAAAGGAGCGCGAATATTACTCAGCGATTGGTCCGTGACTAATATTTCTGAGCTAGAAGGTGGGGCATCTAGCGCTTTCAACTCTACCGAACTCTGATAAATTGAAACAGAGGTTGATGACAATTCTTCGGAAACCAAACCTGCCGGATTTAAATAGGCAGCAGTCGCCGGGTTAGGGGAGGCTACCCGGGCATTTCCTGTTGCAAGGTCTGAGGGGCTGATGCCAAATTGATCAACTGAGGTTCCTAGGCCAAGGGTTGAGCCAAACAAGCTCACAGCAATAACTAAAAAGTAATAAACTTTCTTGAATGGACTGATAATCATGACAACCTCGCCTGGCATGTTAGGAATGAGTGATGCAAACAGGAGCAGTTAACAAACAAAACCAAAATAGTCAATTGTTTATGAAGGCTGATCATAGCGAACCCAAGTCTATTTCTTTACTTTGAAGCCGATTAGGCGCCTTTTGCCATAGAATGCTTGTTACTCAAACAGACTCAACCCCTGAGTATAGATTTTTCATATATAGCTCATAATGACTAGATTAGTGCTCATCATTAATCACACTTAAAGGACAACTTTTCATCCAAAAACCGGAAAAATTGTCGTAAAATTTACAGTGTCAATTCCTTAGCCATGACAAATACCTATAACCAGTGCAAATGCCTACGGAACGATGTTTGCATAAAAATAGCAACACTTTGAGGGTATCATGAAAATAATCAGTTACTTTTTAGCAGTCTTTTTGACTAGCTCGCTAGCTTTAGCGGATGACAGGCCTAACTCTGCAATTAAACCCACCCACCGCCTCAAAAACCCAGTGTGGAAGAAAAGGTTTGAAGAACTGAAATCAACCCCCTCAACGAGTGACATTCTCTTTTTAGGTGATTCCATTACAGAGGGTTGGAACTATACGGGGACTTTTAAGAAATACTTTCCCAGTCAAGTATTTAACGCTGGCTTTGCCGGCGATCGCACCCAGCACGTACTGTGGCGGCTCCAAAATGGCCAAATTTCCCACTTAAACCCAAAGCTGATTGTTCTCATGATTGGGACGAATAATACTTTATCAAACACACCACAAGAAATAGCTTCCGGTATAAAAACTATTTTAGATGAACTTAAATCTAGAAAACCAAATGCAAAAATTCTTTTAATTGGAATTATACCCTCAGGTGCAAACCCCACAGCACAGAGGCGGATTGAAAATAACCAAGTAAACCAAATCATCAAAGGCTTTACTGAAGACAACAAAATTTTCTACTGGAATGCGGACTATATCTTTTTAGAAAAAAATGGCAAAATTTCCAAGAAAATCATGAAGGATTACTTACACCCTAGTAACCTAGCATACCGTGAGTGGGCAAAGGCTATGGCCCCCCGAATCAATAAGATTCTTCAGTAAATATATAAAAGCCCAACTAGAAATCACCTTACAAAAATTGCAACAGAACAAAACTCTTCGACATTCCTGTCACTTTTGACCCTAATGAATTACTACCAAGTTCCGAATACAAATCAGGATATACCTGGGAGTATTGGGTGCTTTTTCCTACGTTAGAGTTCGCTCTATTTTTTATCATCGTGTACTGCTTTAACTGGTGGTGCTCAAATCTGCGGTTCCGAAAATGGATCCTAATCGGAGCCAGCTATTTTTTTTACGGGTTCTGGGATATAAGATTTACTATTCTGCTTTTTATAAGCTCTGTTGCCAACTGGCTTATCGGTAGGCTATTGGCGTACAACAAAGATCAAAGTGACCGCAAAAAGATCCTAGCTATCGGCCTAACCATTAACCTAGGAGCTCTCGGTTTTTTCAAGTACACAACTTTTCTGATCGGGATTTTGGTCTCCATATTTGTTAAGCAAGAGGTTAACTCACAACCTATATTGGATATAATTCTACCAATTGGGATATCGTTTTTCACCTTTCAAGGAATATCTTATATCGTAGATATCTATAGAAACGAGGTAGATGGTAACCACAGCCTAACTGATGTCATTTTATACATCTCTTTTTTTCCACAGCTAGTTGCCGGCCCGATCATCAAAGCCCAAGATTTCTTGCCACAGCTCAGAGATAACCCTGACTCAAATAAAATACAATCATCAACCGCCTTTCTCCTGATCGTAGGGGGACTTTTTAAAAAACTTTTTATTGCGCAATACTTAGCCACCAAACTGGTTCAACCTATGTTCGATTCACCACTTTCCTATGGCACGACCGATGCCGTTGTCGCCATATATGCCTATGCAGTTCAAATTTATTGTGATTTTAGCGCCTACTCAGATATAGCCATAGGGGTTGCATTACTGCTAGGCTTCCACTTTCCCATGAATTTCAAACAGCCCTACCAAGCTAAATCACTACAGGATTTTTGGCGTCGCTGGCACATATCATTGTCATCGTGGTTGCGAGATTATCTATATAAAAGTCTAGGCGGAAACCGCAGGGGCAAATCTAGGACCTATGTCAACCTCCTAATCACAATGCTGTTAGGCGGCCTCTGGCATGGTGCGGCATGGCGCTTCATAGCGTGGGGATTTCTCCATGGCGCCTACCTAGCTCTAGAGAGGTTTATTAAAGAAAAGCGCGGCGAGATCACTGGCGGCCCTTTCAAAAAGGCTATCAATACAATTGTTGTTTTCAATTTCGTCTGCTTTTGTTGGATATTCTTCGCTGCCAGTGATATCAACAATGCTTTCTTATATCTCGAAGCCTTAACACAATGGGATGTCGGCATAAGGCTAGTCACGCCGTTCTCTTTAAGTTTAGTTTCTTTGGGAGTCGGCATGCACTTTGTTCCCCTAAACTGGTACCAAATTTTACAAGAGAAGTTTGATAACGTGCCTCTGCCACTGCAAGGTGTAGTTATGGGTGGGGCCCTCTTAGTTATAACAGCAATTGGACCCCGAGGTATTTCACCATTTATTTATTTCCAATTTTAAGGGCCTAATGCGGGAAAATAATACAAATAATTGCTGGGACGTACTCTTAATCATCTTGGTAGCAAGCTGTTTTAATATTTTGTTCAATAGTGAAAGTATTGTACTTGCACTCGAGCGCATTACGCAGCCCGAGGTCACTGATAACCTGCTAACCGAGTACGAAGAAATCACTGCAAGCCTCGGTTTTGACCGAGTTCGAACCCATATTAGAGAAAAATTCAGAACAATTGTCGATCTCAACGAATCAAACTTAGATAACATGGGGTTTGGGGATAAACATGCAGACATAATAGCAAACAGCGAAGCAATCTTTGCCAACGCCAGGTATACTAAGCTCCTCAGTTTACAGATGAGGACACCCAAAAAGTATCTGACCAGCGCCGACCAGCCCTTTTTGCAGCATATAGCTACCAAAGGAGAAGAAAAAGGAATAAGTCTTTCGGACGCAAAAAAAATAAAAATTGGAAATAAAAAAGATAAAATTCTCATTATCGGAGATTCTATCATGGGTGGCATAGCTCCTATGATGAGAAAGGAGCTTCAGCAGCAGGGTTTAAATGGATTTCAACCTATTATTAATTGGAAGGTATCTTCAGGGCTTTCTCGAACCGACTACTACAACTGGCCTCGAGTCGTTGACTACTTAGTAAGAGTTAACAAAATAAATTATGCTATATTATTATTTGGCACCAATGACCCTGAAAAATCGATTGTGGTGGGCAAAAAGAGATATAGATACGGCTCAGAAAAATGGCATCATTTCTATAAGAAAAGAATTCTTGGCATTATCAACAATATCTGCCTTAAAGCTGACAAGTTATATTGGCTAGCTCTGCCACCAATGCGCTCTGAAAAGCTCCAACTACAAGCACAATTTTTAAACTCTGTGTATCGCCGCACAATCGAAAATAATAAGAGTTGCGCCGAGTTTATCGAAACCTCACCTGTTATCGGTACCAAAAACCAAGAATACACTTCATACAAAAAAATTGCTGGCCGTTACCTCAAAGTCCGGGGCAAAGATGGTATCCACTTAACAAGACTGGGAGGGAAAATGGTTGCCGAGCACATAATCAAACAAATCAAGACCAATCTTACCAAAGCCCAATTAGCTCACTGAGTCGATTAATACTAGTATTGAGAACATATAATTATGGATTGCCAGTCCTCAATTATCGATTAAAATCGTTAGTCTTGATCAGCTAATTTCTGCAATCTTAAATATTGATTTTTCAAATTATCTGTCAGATTTCTGGCTCTAGCTAACTCTTTACGCCACTTCTCAATTTCCTTTTCCTTAATCAGGGCACGCAAAGGCAAGGATTTCTTGCCAATCATATTTTCTAAATTTTCGGAGTACTGCCTATGTGCGCGATCTAAATTTTCTGCGTATTCCAGAAACAATTCTAGCTCATTAAACAAGTGACCCGAAATTTTTCTGGTGCGACTTTCTACTACCAAGTACTTCAATTTATGCGTAACTTCCTCGTATCTGCAGGGTTTTGTCAATATAGCCTGAACATCTAAAGAAATACTTGCAAGCGTCATCTCTTCCGACAAGCCTCCAGTAATAATGATAGCTGGCGCTAAGACCTTCATAGCTCGCACCCTCTGCAAAAATTCAATGCCCGTCATTTTTGGTAACATGTAATCTACCAACAAAGCGTCGGGGTGCGCACAACCATCGGCTATCGCTTGCAAACAAGCTTCGCCAGACAAATAAAATGTCAATTTGAAAAATTTTCCAAAAGCCCGATCATAAGAGCAGCAGATATCCTCATCGTCCTCGATCACAAAGATATCACCAGACATATGGCTCCATTAGTGCGCTAACGGTCGAATACAAAGAACAGAGACCGCACTGTCTTTAGAAAATAGAAAACGATGATCGTTTCTCAAGTCAATTGCATAGGCTTCATCTGGATATTCAGCTTCTCCTTCAAAAGACCATGTATGAGTCAGATAATCACCACCAAAAGCTTGATTACTTGGGGTCTGAATGCCGTTTTTTACGGCTTCCGTTAGTTCACTTTGAGATGGCAAACGCCACGGCTTTTTCTCCCACTGCCCAAAAGTTCTGCACACTTTTTGACTCGCATCCCAACGACTTTTATGAGGATGAAAACGCCAGACCATACCCGTTTTACTATCTACCCAAGTGTAACGGGTTGCCCCTTGCTTGGGTTTGACACAAAGGACGGTAAAGTCATGATCGAATGTGGTTCGGGATTGACGGCCATTATCCATATTCACATATACTGCTGCCTTTTGATCGTAGGCACTCTCCCAGTTTACCGTCCAAGTATTATGAAGATATATCCAACCGAACTTAGCATTCTTACTCGATGTTATACCCTGCTGCCTCGCTCGCAACAGTTCTTCAGGATTAGGTAAACGCCACAATGTATCCGAAGATTTACTAAGATTTTTACACTTACTTCGCGCTTTCGTCCATGGCCTTTTTTGTTTAAAGTAACGCCACTTCGCCCCACCGGGATCAACCCAATCCAGGTGCTTCTTATTCGATTTACTCTTTTTTGCTTTTGAGCCACTGGCAACCTTTGCACCTTTGGCCGATTTATGATTTTTCTTATGGGTACAACCCGACATAAATCCTAAGCCTAAAAAAGCACATAAGCCGTACTGGATAATTCTTGCCATCTTGGTGTTAACTTCCGCAGTTTTCAAATTTTTAAATCCTACAGTAGTGACAGTTCCCACTCCTATAAGGTTGCTATCGGAAGCATCAAAGAAACCTTTAACTCCAGGTCAATAATATCAATAGAAATTCAGTTTAAAGATTTACCCCTAGCAGACGATAGTATACGGAACTCGCACTATTGTAGGGTATCCTTTGGACAAACTGCGTTGGATAGAAAGCTTAGAAGCAAAAGTTGCCGTATTAGAAACCAGGCCCGACGCCAGGCGTTCTATCCTCGCAGCTTTGCGACAGAATGGTTATACTAGGTTCGCCCCTTGCAAGAGCTTCGAAGAACTAAAGTCCTACCTGAGAAACGGTAATAGCGCCGATTGGGCCGTGGTATCTTTTACAGAGGAAAACTACCACCTAGTGGCTTCGGAGATTGAAAATTGGCATTTGGAGTATTCTCCGCACTTTTCTCTACTATACAATCATAATGTTGGAAAAATTGTTCCAACCTTATTTGAATACGGTGTTATTTCTGCTACAAAAACTGACTACTCGACGACACAATTAGCAAATGAATTCAGATCATTAATCAAAGCAGTGGTAAAATGTAAGTATGATCAAAAGTACCTAGCAGCCAGCAGCCTTCGCCAAGTTTTAAAATCAATATCTTCCCACAAAGAGCTCTTACACTTGGAGCGTTGCCTGTCTCAAGATTTTACCGACCAACGCGTAAATACACTAGAAACCGCCGAAGCACTATTTCTTTGTAAATCATACCTAGAAGCCTTTCAGATGCTCGACAGGGCTGCATATTTTTCGCCAAAAGCCAGTGAAAGAGTTGGCCGCATGGAAAAGCAGTTTAGCGAAATTTATCCAACCGAAAATTTACAATTTGCAGAAAGGTTAGGGATCAAATCGGTAGCCATAATTCAGCAAGAAACTGAGATCAGACAAATACTAGAAAAAATATGCATAAAGATCGGCATTGAAACTGTGGAAAGCTTTCCTAATGCCGATGAGTTTTGGCGTCAGGGGGACAAGAAGAAAAACCTCGACTTCATTATCAGTGACTGGATATTTAATGAAGGTATCTCAGGAAGTCAGCTATTACAAAGAATCCGTTCAGGTCACTGCAAAAATTCATGTATTATGCTCTACACTGACCCACTGCCTAAAGAAGTTGGACCGCTGCTAAATCAGATGCAAATTTCTAAAGTCATCTATAAGCCAGCATCCGTGAAGAAGATACTCATGGCTATCGCTTGGACCATTCATCAGTGGGTAAGGCCTACCGAACCTAAAACTCTTGAGAGAAAGATACTACAGAAATTAGTTCAAAATGAGTTCACAGAAGCCTTCCTACTAAGAAAGAAACTTGAGACCACCGATGGAGTACCGCCAGCTAGACAGAAATACGTCGATGCTATGTTTTCTTTTGTAGCAAAAGACTATAATTCAGCAATACTAACCCTGGACGAGGCTATCTTGGAATCGGATTCCCCTGGAGTCGACTTATCTATATTAAAGGGTCAAGCACTGTATAGGAAAGGTGAGATCGTGAATGGCGTCAAGGAGTTTGAGGCGGCACAGAACGTCACCACAGACTCGGTGGGTTTACTGTGCTGGCTGGCCGAAGCGAATATCGAACTAGGAAATTTCGACAAGTCACTAAGCTATATCAAAAAAAGTGAGAGCATCGACTCAAAGAACGAGTGGGTCATTTTAGCTAAAGCTAAGTATAACTTGTTTTTAGATAATTCAGACGAGCTAGAAAAGATAAAGCCACAAGCCCAGATCTGGGAAGATCTTTTTCACTACGTTAACAATCTAGGGGTACAAGCAGCCCACAAAAATGATTTAAAACAGGCGATACGAACCTATCAACGTGGTTTAGCTTATTTAACAAACGATGATCCACCGGTCTTTGCATTCTTAAATTATAATTTATCACTGGCACTCATCAGGAGTAAAGAAACTACCAAAGCAAAGATATATCTGAACAGAGCAATCGACTACGGAAACTCCTCAATTTACCAAAAAGCAGTGCGCACATTAAACAGTCTCAACAACGTCAAAGACTTCTACTTCGAGGACCCAAAAGCCAGTCGTAAGAGTACTGGCTGTCAAAGCCAAGGTATTGGCCAAGTAGAAAAGCAAGCTGAGACGAATATGGCTCTGCGCAGCATCTATGTGGTCAATGCAAGCCAACACAGAATAGAAAAATTAATAACACCAGCTGAAACTCAGGACGCAAGCTAGCATCAGTGAGCCATCTCAAAAAAACCGTTATTCTGCAATGCTTTGATATAAGCAAGCGTGCCGCTCACAACTCTCGCATCTGAGTCAGCTTCAGCATCATTTGCGACTCTATCTCGAGAGATTTCGAGAGTAAGCGCAGGAATATGATACCGCATATAAGCGTAGTCAATGAACTCACCGGTGCTAAGATAGTCATGGCTCGATTGACTAACATAATCCACCCCCATAGCAGTTGCAACTATAGTAGCTAGCACTCTAAACTTTTTAGCATCAGGGGGCTCGATATGTGAATAACACCAGGGCCACAGCACCCCCAGCATTCCAGAGTGAAGAGTAAGAGCTCCCGAGAACTTCTGTTTTTCCATAAAGTCACGGATATGACGAATGGCCATTACCCGGAAAGCAAACCCCTCCTTATGAGGAAAAGGATAATCTCGATTAGGATCCAAACCTAAAGAATCGTAACGACTAGCATTGATAAAACCATCTGGGTTGACTACAGGCTGAATATAAAGCTGGACACCTGCAAGCAACTCTTGCCGAAAATAATCTTCTAGCCCAAGAAAATAACGAATCAATGCTAGGGATGCATGAGCTGTCACCCCTTCATCGCCATGATGAGCACCATTTACATAAATTTTCTTAACCGAACCCTGAGTACTGGGCGGTATCACACCAACCTTGAGAGGCATCCCCGTCCGAGATACCCCAATATTCAAAATGCGCAGCACATCCGGATGGCGAACGGCCAACCCATCCAGCTCTTGAGAAATTGGCAACAACCGACCCCGGTCGGCATGAAGCCATGGCGAGGCTGCAAACAAAATGAATAATAGAGCATATTTAATAATCAATAAAATGGCCACCGCCTCCTGCTAGGCTAGTGCCTTAATTCTATCTTACTCGAAGAAATTAGGTCAAACGTTAGCAGAGAAGAGCCATTAAATAGGGCCCAACCCAACAAAGCTTTAACTAACACCATCATCTAATCTGTAGCCAAGGCTCCTAACGGTTTTAATAAGATGCCGGCGACAACCTATCTTCTTTCTCAGCGCATAAATATGCACATCGATATTTCTATCGACAATACTCGCACCGCCTGAGACTGCGTCCAGCAGCGCATTCCTAGAAACAACAAAGCCCTTCTTTCTCAACAAACAATATAATATTATAAATTCAGATTTGGTTAATCTTAGGTTTTTCCCTTTGTATGAGGCCTGAAACTTTTGTGCCTCAACACTAAAGTCACCTACAACAATCGGCTCCAAACCCAATATTTCTGCGGCTCCCATAGTACACCCTCCTTTTTGATACTGATTATCACTATCAAATAATTTTAGCCTATTCAAGACAATTTTTTTTACAGCCGCAATTTTTAAAGAACCCTACTCACCAAGCCAAAATTATCCACCCTCAGCTCCTCTTTACCAGGCACGTCAAGGCAGACATCTGATTATCAAAATGCAACACAGAGTTGAGTTGGAATAGATATTATTTAAAACGAACTCAAGAGCACAGCCTGCAAAAACACCAAAAACAAAACTACAAAAATCGAAAAAGAAATTCTTTAGAAGACTAACTGATGAAGACCTCACCATCGACGTTTTCCAGCTTCGTTACCTGCTTAAACTGAATAGGAGGCTCGAACGCATCCGTATCATCATGCAAAAGTCCAACCAATATGCTTTTCAAGCTATAATTCGATTCAACTTCTAATATTCCAGTACCCTCTTTGCCAGAGGTAAAGCTGAAATAAGCCTGTTCTAACTTCAGAAAATCGCCAAGCCAAGGTAGACCACTAAGCTCTTGCCTACCGACTAAAAAATCCGCCATAGAATCAAGAAACGCCTCCATATCAAGCAGATCACCCGGGCATTGACGGACGCGTTCCCGCAAAAAATACCGCAGATTTTCTGGGCCCAAAATCTTTACCGTCAAAGGGTACCGGCACATTGCCTGATTCACCGCGCTTAACAATATATTCCTTTTATACATCTCATAGCCAAGCTCTATAGAAGTCACTCCAGCAGTTGAAAAATGGAGAAAGTCTTCTGATGGAACTTCATCACTAATCATATGACTCAATAGGCGATAACCTATTTGATCGTAACCAGGAGAGTCATAGGCATAAAATTGCCAACCTTCAACCGACCGGCAGGAGAGTGGAGCTGGACCCGCATACTTAGCATTCTGAAGAATCGCGTCTGCCTTTACTTTTTCCTTCAAAAGTTCCGCTAAAGGCGGTATATCTAGATCCCATTCGATTGATGTAGGTACACCACCAAATACCCTGGTAGCATACTCAAATAGCTCCCATGTAGCGGCATCTACAACGCTACCATGATGATCGATCTTGACATCATCGTAGTCTGTATGGCCCGCTAAGTGAACCTGACTTATCTTACTACCAGCCAAAGCGGCAATGGCTGCTCTGGCATTCTCTGAATGATTATAATCATTTACCACCAAATTATTAATATCCAAAAGGACCCCACAGCCGGTCATAGCGGAAAGCTCGGCGAGGAACTGACAGTCACTAAGGTCTGAAGCATTGAAGCTTAGGTAACGAGAAATGTTTTCCAGAGCAATTGGGTGCCCAAACACCTCTTGGACCTGATCAATTCTAGCAGCAATTCTATATAATTCAGCTTCAGACAGAATCACTGGTAGTAAATCAGAGTGAGGAGAACGACCAATATGGGACCAGCACAAGTGATCAGACACAAGTTGAGCATCAAGAGTGCCCGCCAGGGCCTGAACCTGACGACAGTATTCAAGATCTATGGGAGCTTCACCACCTATATTCAAACCAATGGTGTGAACCGTCATAGGCAATATATTGCGCAATACCAGAAGTGGGGATAGGTCAGCAGCAGCAAGGAAATCATCTCCAAGCACCTCCAGCCAGCCCACCCTCGACGGGGCGGCCAAAATCTCAGCGGTGTGCTCTCGCCGATAACCTATCCCACAACCTCTTAACCTACCCATCTCTCTTCCCACACTACTTAATAACTTTACCTTTCGCCAACTTCTGACAAAGGCCCTGCGGTACATAAACCCACTCTTTTGGATCATTATCCTTTGCAGCCTGACCTGCACAGGCGTGGGCATTGGTGTGGCAGTCATTACCTGCTTTCTTGGCGACTCCGCTGCATTTTTCAACCTTAACACCTGCCGCAGCCCAGTCAGGCTTAGCTGTCGCTGCCCCACTTACCAGGCCAATAGATGCTGATGCAGCTACAGCCAATATTTTATTCTTTTCCATCAGTTGTCCCCCTGAGAAGTAAAATAATCCGCAATAGAATCCAATTCTACCTAGACTCAAATAGATTGCATTGCCTTTTTTAAAAAAATACTCAAGTATACCTCAACACTCTCAGAAAAATATAGGCTAGCAACCTGCGCGCTGGTAGCCTACCCTGGTCTCACTCAGTTGTTTAGGTGGCAACACAACAAGGCCGAATTGTCAAAAAAGTGCACGTCTACGGCAAAGCTTGGTACATCTTACCCAAAAGCTACATAAATTAAGAGTTTTTTATTTACCAGGTGCTTTTGCCGGTGCTTGAGATCCTTGGCCTACTAAGTCCAGCAAAGCAGTTTTGGCCTTTTGAAAGTAATGCCCACCACCAACGCTAACAAACCTTATCACACCCTCCTTATCTATCACAATGAAGGTAGGTAAAGCCGGTATAGAGTATTCACGAGCAATCTTGCCATCTTGATCAATCAAAATGGGATAGGATGGCGGTTTCACTGATTTATAGTAGGCCTGTAACTCCGACCTTTCTTGCGATGCTACTGTAACAACCTGATACTTACCCGCTGACTTGTTTGCCAGTGATTCAACAGCGGCTTGCACAGCTCGGCA
>MDTC01209093.1_pt1 | contig 19138 bp, 16 predicted proteins | sample 811181 | NCBI WGS metagenome assembly MDTC01 (sample SAMN05326644, study PRJNA326480) | marine metagenome | isolation source: seawater | place: Pacific Ocean: North | collected 2011
AGTTGCCTCCATTGTCCAATATTCCTCACTGCTGCCTCCCGTAGGAGTCTGGTCCGTGTCTCAGTACCAGTGTGGGGGATCTCCCTCTCAGGACCCCTATCTATCGTTGCCTAGGTAAGCCGTTACCTTACCTACTAGCTAATAGAACGCATGCTCATCTTTTACCACCGAAGCTTTAATCAAAAAATCATGCGATTAAATGATATCATGGAGGATTATTCCAAATTTCTCTGGGCTATACTCCAGTAAAAGGTAGATTGCATACGCGTTACGCACCCGTGCGCCACTCGTCATCTGGTGCAAGCACCAATGTTACCGTTCGACTTGCATGTATAAGGCCTGCCGCTAGCGTTCATCCTGAGCCAGGATCAAACTCTTCATTGTAAAACTTTAAATAAATTTAACAACTAAAATTTGATATGGAATTGAACTCAAAATGGTTTTACTTATTTCGAATTATGTAAACATAATTTTACGCTGTCTATCTCAATACTTTCAATGAACTTGTGCAATTACTTCTGTAGTAACGCGAGTGCAAATATACACTGCTTTTTATTTCTCACAAACATATAATAATTAAAAAATAAGATTATTTGTCAACAATAGTAATTTTCCTCAAGAAATCTTTTTAAAAAAATATAAAAAAAACAGATATTATAATGTCAATTTTATAGTTTTATCTGCATATGCTCTTTTCAGAACATCTTCAATTATGGCATCCTCGTCAATTTTTTCAGGTTCATATTCCATTTTTATTGAAATATCAAAAAGTTTTGCTAGTGAATTGTATGAAAAAGCTCTAAATCCATTTCTTAATTCTTTTACTAACTTAAAAACTGTCTGACCAGTCTCTCTATGAATTAATTTAATTAGAATCTGACCTTCTGTTCGAGTTAATTTTTTTAATTCTTCTGAAAACTCTTTTTCAATAAATTTTTCGACAATTTTTGTATATTTTTTTTTACTTGCCCGAGTTTTTATTAATGGTAGTCTTTCATTCAGTTCTTCTAATCTGTTTGCTGCTAATATTGCATAAGGGTAAACCTTCAGAGTCTTTCTTCGAATGGTAAAGTATTTTATTTCTTCATCATAATTTTCAAACTCAAGTGATGGAAAAATAGTAACTTCATTCAAATCTATACTTTTGGTAGGAATTGAGTCCCCCTCAACTTTAATTAAAACATCCAAATCTTTAAATTTCGTTTCCTGCGAAAACAAATAATAGAAATTAAAAAAAGTAGTTAAGATTAAAAAATTTCTCACATTACAAAATTACATATTTATTGATTTTTTTTGTACTAATTGCTTAATTTAGCGTCTAAATTCAATAAATGACTCAAAACAAGATCTTAAATAAAAATTCTTTAGTTTTTTTAGAAAAATACCTCAATAATCCATCTCCTACTGGTTATGAATGGGAGGGTCAAAAAATCTGGATGAATTACCTAAAGCCATACGTAAATGAATTCATAACTGATACATACGGAACTGCTGTCGGAGTTATTAATCCTGATGCAAAATTCAAAGTTGTCATTGAGGGTCACTCAGATGAAATTTCCTGGTATGTAAATTACATAACTGAAAATGGTCTTATTTACGTAATAAGAAATGGTGGAAGTGATCATCAAGTAGCACCTTCAAAATGGGTTGACATTCATACCAAAAAAGGAATTTTAAAAGGTGTATTCGGTTGGCCAGCTATCCACACACGAAAACCAGGTAAAGAAGAACAACCAAGTATGGATACTATATTCATTGATATTGGAGCTAAAAATAAGAAAGAAGTTGAAAAAATGGGAGTTCATGTTGGTTGTGTTATAACATATCCTGATAAATTTCAGATTTTAAATAAAAATAAATTTGTATGTAGAGCCATAGATAACAGGGCTGGTGGATTTATGATTGCTGAAGTTGCACGTTTGTTACATGAAAACAAAAAGAAATTACCTTTTGGATTATATGTAACTAACTCCGTTCAAGAAGAAATTGGATTACGTGGTGCTGAAATGATTACTCAAAGAATTAAGCCTAACATAGCTATTGTTACTGATGTTTGTCATGACACCTCAACACCAATGATAAACAAAAAAGCTCAAGGTGATAATAAAATAGGTTTAGGACCTGTGATTTCTTATGCTCCCGCGATCCAAAATAAATTAAGAGAAAGAATTATTGAAACTGCTGAAAAGAAGAAAATTCCATTCCAAAGACATGCGTCATCAAGAAGCACAGGAACTGATACCGATGCTTTTGCATACAGCAATGGCGGTGTTCCTTCTGCATTAATATCTCTTCCGTTAAGATACATGCATACCACTGTTGAAATGGTTCAAAAACAAGATGTTGAAAATGTTATTAAATTAATTTATGAGACACTTCTCACTATTAATCCAGACGAAAATTTTAGTTATTTCAATTAAATTAACCCGTGTAAATAATTAATCTAATCAATCATTTCCATCAATAATCCGTAATTACTATTTTTAAGAAATGTTCATTTTTACAAAAACTATAAAGATATTTGGACAATTTTTGAGACAATGTCAGGATTCAATAAAGTAGAAATATCACCAAAATTTTCTTTTTCACCAGATGCTATTTTTCTTAGAATTCTTCTCATAATTTTTCCACTTCTTGTTTTAGGCAAACCAGGAACAATTTGAATTTTTTCAGGTTTCGCGATTGGACCTATAGTTTTTGAAATCAAATCATTAATTTCTTTAACTATATTTTTACTTAATGTTTCATCTTTCAAAATAACAAAAGCATGTAGAGCATTTCCTTTGATGTCATGTGGAAATCCGACTAGAGCACTTTCAACAACATTATCATGCATATTCATAGCATCTTCGATAGGAGCAGTACCTAAATTGTGACCAGATACTATAACTACGTCATCAACTCTCCCAGTTATTCTGTAATTACCTTCATCATCTCTAAATGCCCCATCTCCAGGGAAGTAGTACCCAGGATATGCAGAAAAATAAACATTTTTATATCTTTCATGATCACCGTAAATTGTTCTTGCAATTGAGGGCCAAGGATATTTAATTCCTAGAATTCCATTTTTATTATTTTTATCAAATTCTTTTGCATTTTCGTCGAAAAGGACTGGTTGAATACCCATCATTGGTTTAGTAGCAAAAGTTGGTTTACCCTTAGTTACATTAGCCAATGAGGTAATCATTATTCCTCCAGTTTCAGTTTGCCACCAAGTATCAACTATTGGACATTTTCCTTTACCCACATTATCATTGTACCAATCCCATGCTTCTTCATTAATTGGTTCACCAACTGTCCCTAATACCTTGAGGGATGATAAATCATACTTATTTACAAAATCAAGTGAATGTTTTGCAAGTGCACGAATGGCAGTAGGAGCAGTGTAGAATTGATTAACTTTATATTTTTCACAAATTTCCCAAAACCGTCCAAAATCGGGAAACGACGGAACTCCTTCAAACATAAGCGTTGTTGCTCCATTTAATAACGGTCCATAGACAATGTAACTATGCCCTGTAATCCAACCAATATCTGCTGTACACCAATAGATATCATCATCTTGATAATTAAAAACATTTTTAAATGAATAAGCTGTGTAAACCATATAACCTGCGCAAGAGTGAACCATTCCCTTTGGCCTGCCTGTAGATCCAGAGGTATATAATATGAAAAGTGGATCTTCTGAATCCATTTCTTCAGCACTACATTCACTGTCAACCATACTTAGCTCATCATGCCACCATTTTTCACCAGGGTTTAACTGGATGTTACTGTTTACTCTATTTAAAACAATAACTGATTTCACACATGAGCAGTCTTTAAGTGCGTCATCTACAATAGATTTTAAATCTATTGTTTTATTTCCTCTAAAACTACCATCAGATGTAAGTACCATTTTACATGATGCATCATTTATCCTTGCAGAAAGTGCTGTTGATGAAAACCCTGCAAATACAACAGAGTGTATTGCACCTATACGTGCACATGATAATACAGCGATAGCCAATTCCGGAACCATCGGTAAATAAATACAAACACGATCCCCTTTTTGTATACCATTATTTTTTAAAACATTAGAAAATTGACAAACTTTTTTGTGCAAATCTTTGTATGAAATATGTTGGGCTTCACCATTTGGATCATTTGGCTGAAATATTATGGCAGTTTTATTGGGGATTGTTTTTAAATGTCTATCAAGACAATTTTCGGTTATATTTAATTTTGCATTTAAAAACCACTCAAAGGTTGGTTTAGAAAAATCATAGTTTAATACTTCTGTCCACTTTTTTTTCCATAAAAAGGAGTCCGCAACATTAGACCAAAAATTAATAGGATCTAAGATACTTGAATTGTATAGCTGATTATATTCATCAGCATTATTTGGAATTAAATTCTTACTAAAAATCATATTTAAATTTATTAATTAATCTGAGGCTTTAAGAATTTCACGATTAATTTTATAAACAAATGAGGGTCCATTGTAAATAAATCCTGTATATATCTGAACTAAAACAGCCCCAGCGTTAAGCTTTTCAATTGCATCTTCAGGTTTCATAATTCCCCCTACTCCAATTATTGGTAACTTACCACTGCTTTTTTTATTAATTAATCTGATTATTTCATTGCTTCTTTTGTTAAGTGGTGAACCACTAAGCCCACCAACCTCCTTTTTTAATATCTCATTGCTAGCAAGATTATTTCTTGATATAGTTGTATTGCTAGTAATAATTCCATCAATTTTAATTTCTTGACACATTTCTACTATTTGCTCAATAGATTCATTTGTTAAATCAGGAGAAATTTTTAAGAGAATTGGTTTTGACTCTCTCTGAATATTTTCATTAATAATAGGAATTAAAATTTTTTTCAATTCATCAGTATCTTGAAGATCTCTTAATTTTGGAGTATTTGGAGAACTTACATTTACAGCAAAATAATGAACATGTGGATATAACTTTATAAAACAATCATAGTAATCTTTTTTTGCATTATCATTAGGCGTAATTTTATTTTTTCCAATATTTCCTCCAATAATGATTTTTTTATTTCTTTTCAACCTATTAACTACACTTTCAACGCCTAGATTATTAAAACCCAACCGATTTATTATTGCACTATCCTCTACTAATCGGAACAATCTCTTTTTTGGATTACCATTTTGAGAAACAGGTGTCACTGTACCAATTTCAACAAAACCAAATCCAAGAGAAGTCATTTGCTTAAATACTTCAGCATTTTTATCAAATCCGGCAGCTAATCCAACTGGGTTTGGAAAAGTAATTCCGAATACATTAGTTTCTAATTTTTTTTTCTCTGAAGAATCAAAAGAATAAAAATAAGATCTAATTTTCAAAAATCTATTTGAATGTTTTAATATTCCTACAACCAAATGATGAACTTTCTCAGGGTCTAATGAAAAAAAAAGTGGTTTCAGAATATTTTTCCAAAGAAAATCCTCAAAGTTTTGAAAGGCTGTAATAATGTGATTTATTATATTTTTCTTTGTTTCAGCTGAGCCAGGCATTTAAGTTTTTTTATTGATTTTTGAAGATAGATCAAGTGAAATTGCTGAAATTTCATACCTCACTTTGCCGGCCATGGTTTGTATTATACATGAATCATTTCCTTCTTTTATTTCGACGATCTTACCGTGTAAACCACTTTTAGTAACAACTCTTGAGCCGACTTTCAGATCAGAAAGGAATTTTCTCTCTCTTTTTTGTTTTCTCATCTGGGGAAAGATCATCAAAAAGAAAAAACCTACAAGCATTAAGGTTAAAGGAATCAAAGAGCTATCCATAATTAAATTAGAATTTAGTTTTTTGGAAGAACAAAAGCCTTTATGTTCAACAATTCTTTACCTTTGGAAGTATTAGTTGTTAAAGTAACTGTCTTTCTTTGCATTCCTGGCTTGTTAGATGAATCAAATTTAACTTTTATCGTACCTGTTTCACCAGGACTAATTGGAACGTCTCTTGGGTATTCTGGAACAGTACAACCACAACTTCCCGTTGCATTTAATATTCTTAAATCAGAATTTCCAGAATTAGAAAATGTAAAAATAGTTTCTACAATATCTCCATCTTTAATTTCACCGAAATCATGATTAGTTTTTTCAAAATCAATAACAGCAAAATCAACTACTGAGTTTAATCTTTTTTCTGTATTTTCTACATTTTCCTTATTAACTTTTTTTGAAGGATCTGATTCACAAGACATTATAAAAAATGATAATGCAAAAGCAATTATAAATGTGGTCAGGGATGCTTGTGAGGCTTGTTTTCTAAATTTCATACTTTATATTTTACCAATTCAAAAATAGTAAATTATTGCAAACCTCTTCTGTTTTTATTTAATTTACCATCAGCCATAAATTGTTTAGACAACTTATCTAAAATACCATTTAAAAAAACACTGCTTTTGGGACTAGAAAAATCTTTAGCAAGTTCTAGATATTCATTAATTGAAACTTTTACTGGAATGGACTTGAAATAAATAAATTCTACTAAACACATTTTAAGTAAAACCATATCAATTTCAGCTATTCTATCTTCATCCCAATTTGAAGAAATTTTAGCAATCTCGTTCTTTAAAAAGTCCTCATTCTCTATCGTCTTTTTTATCAAATTAATTCCAAAAAATTCATCTTCTTTTTTTTTATATATTTTTTTTGAAATCAATAATTTTCTGGATAGTTTGTCCATTTTTTTTAATGACTCTAATACAAGATTATTAACGAGAGGAAAATCATTTATCCAAGAAATATTATTTTCTTCAATGTACTCATATAATCTTTCGTCATTAGCAATAATCCTTTTGTATATAGAAATAGCAACACTTTTGTGTTCGATAAATGAACAATCTTTTTTATCAATGTAAGATTCGTATAATTTGTCTTGACATATTTTGTTAAAAATAAGCTTTAAATGTTCTTGGTGATCATTCCAGTAATTTATTTCATAATTTTTTATTTTTTCCAAAAGATCATCATCACTGGATATCTTTTTTAAAAAAGGATTCTTTGAAAATTTTTTAAAAAAATAGTCTGTTTGATTTGTTAAAAAATTTTGTTTAGATTTTTTTTCTCTGTATTGACAATATGCATTGAAGTCCACAAAAAAACTTAGCATGAATATGTATAATTGGTAAAAATTTTTTGTAGAAGTATTAAAATATTTGATTTGATTGTCAATGTTTTTATCGATTGATTTGTCGAAAGCATAAATTGCTTCCATAGATTTGAGTCTCAATTGACGTCTATTTAACATTTTAAAGAACTTATTAATTCAAATACAAAAATAATTTTATTTTTAATAAAAGGACTCTTTTTTAGAAAGATTTCATGTCACAATAACATATCTTTGTTATTAGATTAATGAAAGAGTTACAAAGTCTCAATAAATATTTCTATAAATACAAATCAAAAATAATTTTCGGCATTTTGATTACCATAATAGCTAGGATCTTTGCTATAATAACTCCCAACTTAATTGGTGATTCAATTACAATTTTAGAAAACTTTATCTTATCAGAATTAATTGATATTAGTGTAGTTAAAGAAAGACTTTTTAGAAACATTATTATAATAATTGGTAGTGCAATTTTGGCTGGAATTTTTACATTCGTAATGAGACAAATGCTAATTAATGTGTCAAGATTTATTGAATTTGATTTGAAAAATGAAATTTATAAAAAATACCAAATTCTAAATTTTGAGTTTTATAAAAATAATCGAACTGGTGATCTAATGAACAGAGTTAGTGAAGATGTAAGTAAAGTAAGAATGTACGTAGGGCCAGCTATCATGTACACAATTAATACAATTACACTATTCATTATTGTAATTTCATACATGTTTAGTGTAGCACCTAAGCTAGCTATGTTTACTTTGATTCCGCTTCCTTTGTTGTCATTTGTAATTTATAAAATTAGTGTTATGATTCATAAGAAGAGTACAACAGTTCAAGAGTTTCTATCAAAATTAACCACATTTACACAAGAATCTTTTAGTGGAGTTAAAATAATTAAGGCTTATAATGTTGAGAAGAGTATAAATAATAAATTAGAAAAAATTGCATCACAAAGTAGAAAGAAAAACATGTCACTAGTAAAGGTGCAAGCATGGTTTTTTCCTTTAATGATTCTTTTAATAGGAATGAGTAATGTTTTAGTTATTTATGTGGGTGGTAACCAATATATGAATAATGAAATTGAGCTTGGGATTTTAGCAGAATTTATAATTTATGTTAATTTGTTGACATGGCCTGTAGCAACTGTAGGATGGGTAACCTCAATCATTCAACAAGCTGAAGCATCTCAAAAAAGGATTAACGAATTTTTAAAATCAAAATCAGTACTAGTTTTTAATAAAAAATCTGAAGTTAAAATTAATGGTCATATAGATTTTATCAATGTTGAGTTTACTTACCCCGAAACAAAAATAGATGCTCTAAAAAATATAACATTTTCAGTCAAAAGCGGTGAATCATTGGCAATTATGGGTGATGTTGGTTCAGGTAAAAGTACACTTGTGGAATTAATTAGTAAAGTCTACAGTCCAAATAAAGGTCAAATACTGATTGATGGCTTGGATTTAGAAAAAATTAATTTAGAATGCCTCAGAAATTCAATTGGATATGTACCACAAAACACTTTTTTATTTTCAGACACTATTGAAAATAACATAAAATTTGGAGTTAATATTGCAGAAAAAAAGACTATTGAAGAGGTTGCAAAAATATCTTGTTTTGACAAAGATGTTCAAGGCTTCAAAGAAAAATACAATACAATGCTTGGTGAAAGAGGGGTTAATCTTTCAGGCGGACAAAAGCAAAGACTTTCAATAGCACGGGCAATAATAAAAAAACCAGAAATTTTAATCTTAGATGATAGTCTTTCAGCACTTGATACAGAAACAGAGAAAAAAATTCTTGAAAATTTAAAATATTACAACAAAAAAGCCACAATAATATTAACAACACACAGAATTTCTGCAGCAAAAAAATGTGATAAAATACTATTTCTTAAAAATGGTTATTTCTCTGAATTTGGAACTCACAAAGAATTAATGAATTTAAAAGAAAATTATTGGAGAGTTGTAAAAAAACAATCAGCAAAAAAAGAAATTATTTAGATATTTGGTGAGTTAATTTTTTTTCTTCATTTTTGATTAATAAATAGTTTAACATGGAGGAAAAAAAATATAATGAAGAAGACATATATTCAAAAATTTTAAGAGCAGGAAGACGTACTTATTTTTTTGATGTGAGGTCAACTAGAGCCGGTGATTATTATCTAACAATTTCTGAAAGTAAAAAATTCACTAATGAGGATGGTAGTTTTTATTTTAAAAAACATAAAATTTACCTATACAAAGAAGATTTTCAAGGTTTCAATGAGCTTATGAAGGAAATGACCCAATACATAATTGATGAAAAAGGTTTGGAAGTCATTAGTGAGCGACATCAAAAGGATTATGTAAAAGAAGATCACAAAGATTCCGATGACGAAAAGGTTTCCGATGATGAGACAAAAAATGAAGATTTAAGTGATGATGATCCAGATAAAATATAGTCTATTTTTAAGGATATGAGACTATATTTTAGTTTATTATTTTTTTTTAATCTTTCAATTTGTTTTCCTCAAAATAATAAAGATTTATCTTATTACTTTTTAGATACCATCTCATTTAATTCAAATATTCCAAAACCCTCCAGTGCAACACTTGGTAATAAAGAGATTGGTTATAATCATATAAGTCATGATCGACTTCTCAGCTACATGCGCTCTTTAGCAAATTCATCTGAACGAATCACAATTATTGATAGAGGCGTAACTTATGAAGGTAGACCATTAATTCTTTTATTAATTACTTCAAAAAAAAATCATTCACAAATTGAAAAATTAAGATCTGAACATTTAGCATTAAATACTAAATCCGGAGAAAATTCTGATCTTACAAATATGCCAATTGTCTTGTACCAAGGTTTTTCAATCCACGGTAATGAACCTAGCGGAAGTAATGCCGCAATGTTGTATGCATATTATCTTGCTGCTTCAACTAACAACGATGTCCTTAATAAGCTAGAAAATAGCATAATTTTATTAGATCCATCAATGAATCCGGATGGACTCCAAAGGTTTGCACATTGGGCTAATACAAATAAAAGTGAAAATTTAAATCCCGACAAAAATGACCGAGAGTTCAGTGAGAATTGGCCAGGGGGAAGAACTAATCACTACTGGTTTGATATGAATAGGGACTGGCTTCCTGTTCAATTACCTGAATCTAAAGCCCGAATAAAAACTTTTCATAGTTGGTCTCCCAATGTATTAACTGATCATCACGAAATGGGTACTAACTCAACATTTTTCTACCAACCAGGAATTCCCACAAGAGTAAATCCTCTCACTCCTCAAAAAAATCAAGATTTAACAGCAAAAATTGGAAAATACCATGAGAAAAGACTTAGTGAGATTGGTTCTTTATCATACAGTGAAGAAAATTTTGATGATTTTTATTATGGCAAAGGTTCAACTTTTCCTGATGTTAATGGAAGTATTGGTATTCTATTTGAACAGGCTAGTTCAAGAGGACATCTTCAGGAAAGTGTTAATGGTCTGCTATCTTTTCCACATACGATAAAAAATCAACTAACAGCCTCTTTATCAAGTTTAGAAGCTGCAGTTGAATTAAAAAATGAGCTTTTAAATTATCAGAAAAACTTTTATATAAATTCAAGAAAAAAAGCTGAAAATTTTAAAAACAATTATTTTTTAATAAGTGGAGGTGAAGATAAATCTAAACTTTTTAATTTTTATCAAATTCTTAGAAAACATGATATTGAGGTAAAAGAACTCGATAATGATGTAGTTTTAAATAAGAAAATATTTAAGAAGAATAATTCAATTCTTATACCAAAGAATCAAAATAAAATCAGGCTTATAGAAGCTATGTTTAATGATTCTACAAAATTTGAAGACAGTTTGTTTTATGATGTTTCGGCTTGGTCATTTTTACATTCTTTTAATTTAGAACATGTGAATTTTAGCTCTAAAAAGACTTTTAAGAATTTGGACTTTAAAAAACCGGAAGGCAAAATTATTAACACAAGTGATTACGCATATATTTTTCCTTGGGACGATTATTATTCTTCAAAAGTTCTATATAAATTATTAAATTCAGGAATCAGAACAAAAGTGGCTACAGAACCTTTCAAAATTGGTTCCAAAAAATTTGATTATGGATCTGTTTTAATTCATTCTGTAAATCAAAAACTTAGTCCTGAAGAAATTACAAAAAAATTAATTTCCCTATCAAAGGAAAGTGGTGTTGATTTTTATGGCTTCAATTCTAGTTATGCCAAAGGTATTGATCTTGGAAGTAATAAGTTTGTCAATATAAAAACTCCAAAAATTGCAATTTTAGTCGGTAGTGGTGTAAACAGTTACGATGCAGGAGAGATTTGGCACCTTCTCGATACCAGATTTGAAATTCCCATAACAAGAATTAATAAATCAAGAATTTCTAATTATGATTTATCAAAATACAATACATTGATAATGGTGAATGGATCTTATAATTTTGATAAAAATTCTATTAATAAGATAAAATCATGGATAAATAACGGTGGAAATTTGATTGGCTATCGGAACACTGTTAATTTGTTTAATAAAAACAAACTGATAAAAGTTGAATTTAATAAAAATAAAGCCTCAACAAAAAACTTAAAATTTAAAGATAAAAATAAGCATTTTGGATCTCAACTTACCAGTGGGGCAATTTTTAAAGTTGATCTGGACAGATCTCATCCAATTAACTTTGGTTACAGTGATAATCAAATTCCGATTTTTAGAAACACTAATATATTTATTAAAAATGATTCAATTGGATATAATAATCCAATTAAATACACCAAATCTCCACTAATTAGTGGTTATATTTCTAAGGAAAATCTAATTTCTATTAAAAATTCAAGGCCATTTTATACAACAACATATGGAAAAGGCAGAGTAAGTGTATTTACAGATAATACGAATTTCAGGGCCTTTTGGTACGGCACTAACAAACTGACTATGAATGCAATATTTTTTGCGGATATGATGTAAAGCTAGCCTTGGTTATGCTTAGGTTCTTCAAATGGTCTATATAAAAGACTGTTTATTTTTTCGTTTTCTTTTTTATCAAAAAATGTATCTACGCCGTAAATAATTTTGGATGAGTCTAAATGCATATGCGTTCTAAAAAGCCTGTCCCAAACTGAGAATATATTTCCATAGTTTGAATCTGTGTATGGCATCACATAATGATGATGAACTTTGTGCATGTTTGGAGAAACGATAACATAACTTAAAATTCTATCTAAAGACTTTGGAAGTTTAATATTAGCGTGATTAAACTGAGATAGAATTAAAGAAATAGATTGGTAAAGAAAAACTAACCCAATTGAGGCACCAACTAGAAATACACCTAATACTGTGAATAAAAAACGTATTACGCTTTCAAATGGGTGATGACGATTAGCAGTCGTAGTATCAACATTGTGATCTGAGTGGTGAACTAAATGAATTTTCCACAGAAATTTTACTTTGTGTTGTACTAAGTGTGGAAGGTAAGCTCCAATTAAATCTAAAAACAACAAGGCAATCAAGACATGAATTATTAGGGGAAGACCATCAATCCAGTTCAAAAGACCAAAATTATTTTCAGTTACCCAATCAGCAGTGAACAACAGTAAAAATGCTAAGGAAAAATTAACAATGATAGTTGTTAATGTCAAGAAAAGGTTTGGAATTGCATGTTTAAACTTTTTGTAATTAAATCTGAATAAAGGAATGACTGTCTCAATTGACCAAAAAAAAGTTATACCACCTACTAATAAAAGTGATCTTTGAAAAGAAGAGATATTTTCAAAAAAATTAATAAGTTCAGACATAACTAATATTTAGCTGCAATTTATGTAATTTCATGCAAATTTAAAATATTTAATATATGGCTAGAACATCCTCAAATATGGTGCCAATAGGTTTTAAGGCTCCACATTTTAACTTATTGAACCCAAAATCAGGAAAAATTTTAAGCTTAGAGAATTTAGCAGGGAAAAAATGTACTCTTATAATGTTCATATGTAACCATTGTCCTTTTGTAATTCACATTAATGAAGAAATTGTCAACATTGCAAATGAATACATTAAAAAAGGTGTATCATTCATAGCTATTTCAAGTAATGACATCGTTAATTATCCACAAGATTCTCCAGAAAACATGAAAAAAGTTGCTTTAAGAGAAAAATACCCCTTCCCCTATTTATATGATGAAGATCAATCTGTTGCAAAAAATTACGATGCTGCTTGTACACCTGATTTTTATATTTTTAATAGCGATCAAGAACTTGTGTACAGAGGTCAAATGGACGATTCAAGACCTGGAAATAATATACCAGTTACTGGAAAAGATATTAGAAATGCTTTGGACTGTATAATATCATCAAAAAAAATATCAGAAACACAAAAACCAAGTATAGGTTGTAATATAAAATGGTTATAGTAACTCGACATCAAAAATTAACGTAGCGTTTGGCGGAATAACACCACCTGCTCCACTTTCCCCATAAGCTAAATGCGATGGGATAATGAACTGAGCTTTGTCTCCTTTACCTAACAGCAAAATACCCTCATCCCAACCTTTAATAACTTGTCCTAAACCAATTGAAAATTCAAAAGGTTGATTTCTTTTGTAAGAAGAGTCAAACACAGTATCATCTAATAATTTACCCTTGTAGTGAACTTTTACTGTATCGCCAGTTTTGGGACTTTCTTTATTATTTTTATTAATAATCTTATACAACAAACCAGAATCCGTTTTATTAAAGCCATTAGAAATTTTAATTAATTTTTCTTTTTCAAGTTTATTTTTCTCTGCTAATATTTTTTTTCTTTCATTAAAAAAATCATTAAAAACTTTTAATGAGTCCCAATCTTCAGCCTGCTTTCCTATTTTGATAATCTCAATTGATTCAATACTATCATTTTGTACAATCTTATTTACAATTTCCATTCCTTCAGAAACCTCACCGAAAACAGTATGTTTATTATCAAGCCATGGAGTTGGTGTGTGCGTAATAAAAAACTGACTTCCATTAGTTGATTTTCCAGAATTAGCCATCGATAATATTCCTGGTTTATTGTGTGTTAATTCATCATTAAACTCGTCATCAAACTTGTATCCAGGATCGCCTGTCCCGTTTCCAATTGGACAACCACCTTGAATCATAAAGTCCGGAATTACTCTGTGAAATTTAAGTCCATCATAATATGGCTTTCCTTCAGGTCTGAATTTATTTTTTATTTCACCAACAGATAAACCAATAAAATTTGCGACAGTCAATGGCGCACTTTGAAAAAATAGATTTAATAATATCTCACCTTTATTTGTATTAATCTTAGCGTAAACACCATTTTTCATAGAATTTTAATTTTTTAAAATTTAAGTGACAAAATAATGTAAAGAAAATCAATAAAAAAAATTAATTTGAAATATCATTTATAAACTTTACTCTATATAGTTTTAGATCTAATTCATCATATTCATCTGCAAAATCATTAACTGCAATATTTAAATCATCAGATTCAGTTTCAATGAAATAATCATACAGCTCGTCTTGCTGATCTTCATCAAAAATTTCATCAATCATGTAATCAATATTTAGTCTAGTTCCGGAGAAGACGATAGTTTGCAACTCTTCTATTAAATCGGATAGTTCAATTCCCTTAGATTTTGCGATATCAACTGGCTTAATTTTTCTATCTATACTTTGTATTATAAAGAGTTTTAGTGATGATTTTGAGCCTGTAGATTTAATGATAATATCGTCAGTTCTTTGAATATTATTTTCTTGAACATAGCTTGATATTAGAGACAAAAATGATATACCAAATTTTTTTGCTTTACCTTCTCCTACTCCATTAATATTTTTTAATTCCTCAATTGTAATTGGGTACTTTAAAGACATTTCTTCTATAGAATATTCTTGAAAAATAGCATACGGCGGTATGGATTTGGACTTTGCCATTCTTTTTCTTTCATCAATTAAAATTGAAAATAATTGTTTATCGAAGATGCTTTTTTGTTCAGTTTTTGAATTCTCAAAATTATATTCTTCATCAGCATAATCATGATTCTTGGTTATATAATAATCCATGCCAGAATCCAAATAATTTCTTGCATTTTCATTTAATTTAATAACTCCATATGACTCAATTACTTTATAAATGATTCCATCCACTAGCATATGAGTAAAAAGTGAATTCCAAAAACTAGAATCAAATTTCTTTCCTACTCCAAAAAAACTATTTTTTTTGATGTCATGAGTTCTAGTTAAGTTTGATTCAATTCCTAGAAGACAAAAAACCAAATCTTTTATTCTATATTGCTCTTTTGTATCAATTATTAAATTTATTACTGTCTTTAACTCTGAATTAACTTTAATTTTTTCTTTTGGATTTGTCATGTTATCATCCATCTTTGCACCCTCCCCGTTATCTTCATCAAATGATTCTCCAAAATAGTTTAGTATAAATTTTCTTCTAGACATGGAAGTTTCAGCATAAGCTGAAATTTCGTCCAATAGGGTTTTGCTCTGTTCTTTTTCTGAAACAGGTTTTCCGGAAAGAAATTTCTCAAGTTTTTCAATGTCCTTATGTGAATAGAAAGCAATACAATGACCCTCACCACCATCTCTACCGGCCCTACCAGTTTCCTGATAATAACTTTCAAGACTTTTAGGAATGTCATAATGAATAACAAATCTAACATCGGGTTTATCTATTCCCATTCCAAATGCTATTGTGGCTACTATAATATCACATTCCTCCATCAAAAATAAATCTTGATTTTTCACTCTCATCTTAGATTCTAGTCCTGCATGATATGGAAGTGCATTAATTCCATTCACATTTAAAAATTCTGTTAGCTCATTTACCCCTTTTCTGGACAAACAATAAATAATACCAGATTTACCTTTTCGTTTATTTAAGAATGAAATAATTTGTTTATTAATATCAGTTGTTTTATTTCTAACTTCATAAAACAAATTAGGTCTATTGAAGGATGCTCTAAAAAGTTGAGCATCTTTTATATCCAAATTTTTAATTATATCATCTTTCACTTTAGGTGTAGCTGTAGCAGTTAAAGCTATAACTGTTGTATTTAGCTTAATCTGTTTTATTAGGAAACTTAAATTTCTGTAATCTGGTCTAAAATCGTGCCCCCATTCTGAAATACAATGTGCTTCATCAATTGCAAAAAAAGATATTTCAGTTTTTTTTAAAAAATCTATATAATCTTTTTTGGATAGAGACTCAGGGGCAACATAAAGCAGCTTTGTAATCCCACTTTTAATATCATTTTTTACATTATCTATTTCAGATTTATTTAGTGATGAATTTAATACATGAGCGATGCTATCATTTGAAGAAATCCCTCTAATTACATCAACTTGGTTTTTCATCAAGGCTATTAGTGGAGATACAATAATTGCTACCCCAGTTGAAATTAGCGCTGGGAGTTGAAAACAAAGAGATTTTCCTGCACCCGTTGGCATAATAACCATAACATTATTTTTGTTTAAAACTGCCTGAATTATTTTTCTTTGATCCCCTTTGAATGATGAAAATCCAAATATTTTTTTAAGTTTTTTATCTAAATCGTGATCTGAGAACATTAAGTTGCTATAAAAAGGTATTTTGTACCTTTGTCTACTAAATATAATATTAAAACACCATTAAAAAAACTATTTTGAATTCAAAATTTGATATTATAAAAGTTGCAAAAAAAAGTATTGAAAATCAAGGAAATTCTGTACTTAACCTATCGAATTTAATAGATATTAATTTCAAGGAGAGTGTTAAATTATTAGCCTCAACTAAAGGTAGAATTATTTTAACAGGAGTCGGTAAAAGTGCAATAATTGGAAAGAAAATAGTTGCTACGATGAACTCTACTGGCTCACCAGCGATTTTTATGCATGCGGCAGAAGCTTTACACGGAGATCTCGGGATTGTTCAAAATGATGATGTAATAATAGTTATTTCCAAAAGCGGGAACACACAAGAAATCAAACAATTAGTTCCTTTTTTGAAAACAACAGGTGTGAAACTAATTTCTATAACGTCTGATAAAAATTCATTTTTGGCAATTAATTCAGATTTTTTTATTAATAGTTTTATTGAAAAAGAAGCTTGTCCGAACAATCTTGCACCAACAACAAGTACAACTGCGCAACTGGTCATTGGTGATGCAATAGCAATCTGTTTACTTGAAATTAAAGGTTTTAATAAAAAAGATTTTGCTAAATATCACCCAGGAGGTAGTTTAGGAAAAAAATTAAATGTAAGGGTTAATGATCTACTTGATCTAAATTTAAAGCCTGAGGTTAGTTTTAATGATAAATTTGAAAATATTATTGATGAAATTTCTAAAAATATGCTTGGAGCAACTGCTGTTCTAAAAAACAAGAAAATTATAGGAATTATAACCGACGGTGACTTAAGAAGGTTTTTTTCAAAAAATATTAATCCAAAAAGTATAACAGCTAGTGAAATAATGACTAAATCTCCCATCTCAGTTAGATCAAATATTTTAGCATACGATGCATTTAAAATAATGAAAGAGAATAAAATCACACAACTTATTGTAACAAAAAATAAAAATTATGTTGGAATAATTCATTTACATAATATTTTAAAGGAAGGTATATCTTAATGAGTGAAAATAAAATTAATGAAATGTCTTTTTTGGATCATCTTGAGGATTTAAGATGGCATATTCTAAGGTGTGTATTTGCTATACTTGTTGGTGGATTTATTGCGTTTATATCTAAAGATTTTATTTTTGATAAAGTTCTTTTTGGGCCAAAAAATATAGATTTTTTTACATACGATTTACTGTGTAACATTTCAAATAGTATAGGTTTAGATGATAGTTTTTGCATCAGTGAAATGCCATTTAGAATACAAAGTAGAACGATGTCAGGTCAATTCTCAGCTCACATTTGGATGTCCATTACAGCTGGTTTCATTTTATCATTTCCTTACATCTTATACCAGTTTTGGAGTTTTATTAGCCCTGGCCTATATCAAAATGAAAAAAAAAATGCAAGAGGTTTTATTTTCATTTCGTCTATTTTATTCTTCATTGGTGTTTTGTTTGGTTACTATATTGTAACTCCATTATCGATAAATTTTTTAGGATCATACAAAGTAAGTAATGAAATTTTTAACGATTTTGATTTGGATAGTTATGTTGGGCTTGTAAGATCAGCAGTTGTTGCATCAGGACTGATTTTTGAGTTACCAATAATTATATACTTTTTAACAAAAATTGGATTGGTTACACCTGAAATAATGGTAAAATATAGAAAATTTGCGCTTGTGATTGTACTTATTCTCTCCGCAATTATTACGCCTCCAGATATTGCTAGTCAAATCATTGTAGCCATTCCAATAATTGTATTGTACCAGATAAGTATATATATTTCAAAATTTGTTATCAAAAATGAACAAAAAAAAAATAAGACGAAATGAAATTAGAGGCAAAAAATCTTAATAAATCATATAAAGGGAGAAAAGTTGTAAATGATGTATCAATTGAGGTTAAACAAGGTGAAATAGTTGGCTTATTAGGACCCAATGGTGCAGGCAAAACTACTACTTTTTATACCATAGTTGGATTAATAAAACCTGACTCTGGAATAATTTCAATTAATAAATTGGAGGTTACATCATTTCCAATGTATTTAAGAGCACAAAAAGGTTTAGGTTACCTCGCACAAGAGCCGTCTGTATTTAGGAAGCTTTCAGTTGAAGATAATATTAAAGCTGTTCTTGAACTGACAAGCTTAAATAAAGATGAGCAAAATCAAAAAATGAATAGTTTAATAAATGAATTTGGACTTGATCATGTTAGAAAAAACAGAGGAGATTTGCTCTCGGGTGGAGAAAGAAGAAGAACTGAAATAGCAAGAGCTTTAGCGACAGACCCAAAATTTGTATTACTTGACGAGCCGTTCGCAGGAGTAGACCCAATTGCCGTTGAAGATATTCAAAAAATTGTTTCTCATTTAAAAAAGAAGAATAT
>MDTC01088164.1_pt1 | contig 19135 bp, 14 predicted proteins | sample 811181 | NCBI WGS metagenome assembly MDTC01 (sample SAMN05326644, study PRJNA326480) | marine metagenome | isolation source: seawater | place: Pacific Ocean: North | collected 2011
GAATTTGATATCACGCAAGGGTTTCTATTAACTTCACTTGTATTAGTGTCTATACCGATACTCATGATCTTTTTCTCTACTATTTTACCGGCGAAACTAAGCCGCTGGGCAAATATTATCGTCGCAACGCCGTTCATCCCCTTCACTCTATTTAACTTGGTTGGTGGTTTTTGGACATTCATGGCCTACGGCGCTGTCGTGGAGGTCATTTTGCTTTGTCTCATTATAGGATATGCGTGGAAATGGCCGAAGATTAGTTAAATATCTCAATTAGGCGCACAAAAAAGACCGTGTTCTACAAACACGGTCTTTTAATCAATTCGTACTTGGCTCCGGCGGCTGGGTTATCCAGATATATCATCGTCGCGCGCCGAAAAGTAAACTTTCCTGCGCTGCTCCTCGCTATCGAACCGCGACCAGGCGCCAGACGAGCTGGCGCGGTCGCTGAACCAAACCAGTCTCCAGAAACGAAAAGCGCCAGACCGAATGGTCTGACGATTTTCGTGGCTCCGCACACGGGTCACGGACTTTATAGCTCGCGCAAGTTACTGGCTTCAGCTAGACGAACCATCCTATCAATAAACCAAAATTTAACAACCATAACAAGCAGCGAGGATAGCACGAGAGGTATGAGTTCTTGTTGCCAGCCAAAGTAAATAAACAGTCCAAATAATGGAATATTGGCTAGGTTAAGTAGCGTTGGCAGATCACGTCTCAATTTTTTACCATCCTTGAAGTAAAGCCTTTCACCAATAACGCCTTTACTCATCCAGTTATCGACGTCTTTAGGTCGTGGAAATAGCACCGGATTCACAACAAGCCAAACCAAAGTTATTCCTATAATCCAATAGCTGTGCAGGTACAAGCCCACTGCCAGCATCGGCATAGACAGAACACGACTCCATCCACTCCATGGATTAGTATGCTTATCCCAGACTCTATCACTTAGTATTGCCATAAACCTACTGTAGCAGAAGATTAAATTAAAGACAGGCTATTCAGCAGCGTGAATGCTTACTGGATAACCTGTAAAATATATGCTATTGGCTCACAACGATAGAGGAAGTTATAACTGTTATTAAGACTGATTTATCTATAATATAGAGTATTCAGTATGTATTTGCATAATACCCCCAGGGGGTATATACTCTGAATTATGAAAAAGACTTACAAGCAACGCACAACCCATAGATCAAAAATAATTGAGGGTCAATTCAAAGCCTTAATTGAGGCGATTGAAAATGATAAGTACTGTATCGACATTCTGACTCAGAGCTTGGCAATCCAACAATCGCTACGATCACTCAACAAACTTGTTTTAGAAAACCATATGAATACGCACGTTAAGGAAGGCATGAGTGAAGGAGATGAAGAAACGAAGCAAGTTATAATCGATGAAATGGTCAAACTTTATCATTTAACTAATAGCAAGGGGTGATAATGAATCATCACAATCATCATCAGCACATGGATCACTCTGACAATAGCAGTCATGATAAACATGCGGGACATAATCCAGACATGTTCAAACAGAAATTTTGGCTATCCCTTTTCTTGACCCTTCCTTTACTGTATTTTTCACAAACCATACAGGACTTGCTAAGATACGATGCACTTTCATTTACGGGTAGTGCGTATATTCCAGCGGTACTAGGTGTGATAATCTTCTTTTATGGTGGTTTAGTATTCCTAAAAAGTGCAAAAGCTGAAATAAAATTACGACAACCAGGCATGATGACGCTTATCTCACTCGCAATAAGTGTTGCATTTATATACAGCTCACTCATTACCCTCAACATCATTGATGGCATAGATTTTTGGTGGGAATTAGCCACACTTGTCACGATAATGCTGCTCGGCCACTGGCTAGAAATGGCTTCGATTATGAATGCTCAGGGGGCATTAAACGAACTCGCAAAACTACTGCCTGATGAAGCAGAAATTGTTACCAATTCTGGCACGAGAAAAGTTGCTGTATCCAAATTAAAAGTCGATGACAAAGTGTTGATTCGTCCCGGGTCACAAATACCTGTAGATGGCGTTGTAGTTAAGGGTGATTCAAAGGTCAACGAATCAATGCTCACTGGTGAGTCTAAGCCAGTCGATAAATCAAAAGGCGATGAGTTAGTTGCAGGTACTGTGAACGGTAGCGGTTCTTTGACAATGAAGGTTACTAAAACAGGAGACGATACAGCACTCGCCGGAATAATGAAGTTGGTTTCTGATGCTCAAAATAGTAAATCAAAAACTCAAATCCTGGCTGATAGAGCTGCTGCCTACTTGTTCTACATCGCCTTACTTGCTGCTTTAGCTACCGCTATCGGCTGGTCACTAGCTGGTGAGTCTGGAGGATACACACTGGAGCGAGTCGTAGCAGTGTTAATTATAGCTTGTCCTCACGCACTTGGCTTAGCGATCCCTCTTGTCACCGCTATATCAACAAGTAAAGCTGCTAATGCAGGGGTATTAGTGCGTGAGCGCAGTGCTTTGGAGCTAGCTCGAAATGTCGATGTTGTGCTGTTCGATAAAACCGGCACATTAACCACTGGTGAACAGGGCGTTGTCAAAATCGTTGCTGATGATGAAAAAGAACTACTCTCCATTGCAGCAGGAATAGAAAACCAATCAGAACACCCTATCGCAAAGGCAGTCCTAGCGAAGGCAAAAGACATAAAAATAAAACCAAAACAAGCTGAAGACTTTCACGCCTTGGAGGGTCGAGGAGCGAAAGCAAAAATTGGTTCAAAAACTTACTATATTGGCGGTCCGCAACTACTGAAAGAGCATAAAGCTACGCTAAGTAAAGAACTCCAATCAGCTACTAAAGAAGCGAATTCCAATGGCCAAACCGTTATTTACGTCCTGGCAGAAAAAAACATACTTGGTGCACTGATGATTACCGATACGATTCGCAGTGAATCAAAAGATGCAATTAAATCACTTCAAAAGTCTGGCAAGAAAGTTGCAATAGTTACTGGTGATTCTGATGGTGTTGCTCAGTGGGTTGCTAAAGAACTCGGTATAGACGAATATCACTCTGAGGTGCTTCCAGTGAATAAATCAGATGTCGTGAAGAAGATGCAATCTGATGGCTCAAAAGTAGCGTTTGTAGGCGATGGCGTTAATGATGCGCCAGCACTCACACAAGCTGATGTTGGTATAGCAATTGGTGCTGGTACTGATGTTGCGATTGAATCTGCTGGAATTGTTCTCGCAAGCAGTAATCCGCAGGGAGTTTCTAAAATCATTAACCTATCAAAAGCTACTTACAGAAAAATGCAACAAAACTTGGTTTGGGCAACGAGCTATAACGTTGTTGCCATACCGCTTGCAGCAGGAGTCCTAGCTGGGGTAGGTTTTGTAATGTCGCCAGCATTAGGAGCGGTGCTTATGTCGCTTTCAACAATTATTGTCGCACTAAACGCTCAGCTGCTTAGAAAAGTTACACTTAGCTAGATTAGTTTCAATTCTACTCTGGGTATCAAAAAGTCAGAACCGAATTAACAGTTCTGACTTCGTCTATCTTGGCTTGGCTCAGCGTACTGGTCACGAACTTTTTAACGGGGGTAAAGCGAGACAAATGAGACACGAGAAGGCATATTTTCAGTTTGCATCTAATAGGCTAAATTTTTAGAATCTAAGCGTCTTCACATTTTCGTCTTCCATTATGGTCTATGCGTTTCTATCCTGACTAATTAAGCATGTCTTTCTTTTCATCGAGAAATGTCACCCATTGTCGAGCTCGGCGTAGCACTGTTTTAATGGGCAGCTCTATCGCAAAGTCTAATATAACTGCGATGATGTTGAATCTTGAATAAGTACCCGATATCCAGCGGCCAAGCAGAATGAACGGGGTGTATATAAAGTCCCGAATAAAACCAGCGATTGTCTGGTTCGTTTGGACCAGTTCCAGATCTTTAATGATTAACGATAAACGATACCCTAAGAATGTGGCCGTCGAAAGGAAAATGAAGAAAATAATTCCCTGAACTATATTGAATCCCCATCCGGCTAGAAGCCAGGCAAACCAGATGAATATAACTACGGAGAAAAAAGAGTAAAGAATATTGAACGTCCGTGAGTTTGATGTTTTCATACCCTTACCTGCCCCACTAGCCTGGACGCCTTCATGCACGTATATAGCTGTGTCAAGATACTCTCGCAGCGCTTCAGTATTACGTGGCCCCGGAACCTTAAGTGTAAAACGTTGAATAACCATGAACAATGGCGGTGCTAGCAAATTAATGGCGAGTGGCAGCAGCAGTATCTCGCCGTAAAGCCACAAATCAAACGGTACTTCTATGGCGACGCCGATTAGAACTTTGGTAATGATAAGAAAGATGATACTGCGTACGATGCCGTTGTTCAGCTTGCTCTGAGCAAGCTCATATTGCTGGCGTGCCGTTCTCTCGATATGCGCTAAAAACGCTTGTTTCTTATATAGTACGTCGGGCTTATTTTTATCTTCGTCAAAGAAAGCCGCGCGTAGAATTCGTAGAGGCGCTCCGATCTTATTCACCAATGCATTAGCTACTTTTGCCTCTTTATCATCGGAAATCCGTTCAAAATCTTGATTAAGACGAATGAACGCTTCAGTCGAATCGTTCACCCTGTACGTACGAACGAGGACAGCTCTAGCCATTGCTTTATCGGCTTTGATTATATTTTTGAGAATAGCGGCATAATACATGAGTGCTATTTCATTTACGTGCAGACTTTCGTGACTGATGTTATATTCCTTTAGCTTGCCGAGAACATGAGAATGAGCATAATGCATAAACGCGAATAGGTAGGAAGGATCGCTAAAGACCCATTCGCATTCCACCGACATGACATCAAGAATCCATGTACGGGCTTCACCGTCTGAGGGTTTCAAATACCGCATCTCATCATACATATGACGATACGCCCGGATGATTTTCGTAGCTTCCTTTATTTGGGTGGTCGTTACGGCATCTTGAGGCAAATAGCCACCGTGGGTAAGCTCAATCACCATCTCTTCCGTTAAATTGTCGTGATTGTTGCGGACGTCGACAAATAGATTTCGATAGAGATATCGCCTGATCGCCCGCTGCAACAGAAGGTGTTGCTCGGTATTTTCCGTCGTATTTCGGAGCTTTTCATATGCTCCCCCGATAAGCTTTCCTATGTTTGAGACATGGTACACATCGCCAGCCAGTGTCTTCTTTCGCTCCTCGCTGCTTCGTGCTGCATACTCCAGCATCTGGTACAGTAACTTACCATCTTCACTGAGTGCTGTTTGGGTATTTTCGGCGACTTGAGCTCTGGAAAAGTCATATAAAGGATTTTTCATTTCACACCCAAGTATAGTATTATAAGGAATATAAGTCCAAAAAAATAAACGCATCGGAGAGTAGATAATGTCTGAGTTTTTGCATCGGTTAGGGTTATTTTCATTCAAGCATAGGTGGATAGTATTAAGTAGCTGGCTTGTCATCGCCGCTGCCGTTATCGCTCTGATGTTCACCTATATGCAACCCGCCTCGGATGAGATTTCCATCCCCGGTACTGAAGCCCAGACTACGATCGACAAAGTTGGTGAACTATTCTCCGGTGCCAACGGCGGTACGGGTCGAATTGTCTTTGAAGTTCCCAAAGGCAAGACGATCGACGACTATCGCCCTGCAATCGAAGCGACACTGAACGAGGCAGCCAAGGCAAAAGATGTCGAACAAGTTGTTAGTCCGTTCATGTTCCCACAAGCAGTATCCGATGATCGTACCATCGCCTATGCTCAACTGCAGCTTGGTGTCAGCCGAAACAACGTAAGTGATACGACAGCGGAGCAAGTAACAGCCTCTCTCGACACTTCCCGTAATGCGGGCGTTACAACTGAGGCAGGGGGTGACATTGTACGCCTTGCACCAGATCAAATATTGGGAATCGGTGAGGTACTGGGTGTGATCGTGGCCGCTGTAGTGTTAATGGTCATGTTCAAAACTGTACTCGCGGCTGGTCTACCACTCATGGTTGCCCTCTTTACGTTAGCCGTAGGGGTCGGGAGTATTTTTGCCCTGAGTGGCGTCGTGGAGATCAACGCGACAACACCCGTGTTAGCCGTGATGCTCGGACTGGCCGTCGGGATAGATTATTCCTTGTTTATACTCTCACGCTATCGAAGCTACGTACTTGAAGGTGACGATCCCGAAACCGCCATCGCGACTGCGATCGGGACGGCCGGCAATGCCGTCATCTTTGCCGCCATAACGGTCGTTATTGCTCTTTCCGCGTTATCTGTCATACAGATTCCACTTCTAACCACCATGGGGCTTGCGGCCGCCGGAACAGTTGCTGTAGCTGGGATTGCAGCCGTCACTCTCCTGCCTGCATTAACCGGTTTTTTGGGGGGGCGTATTCTTAGTAAAAAAAGCCGCTTGTCTCACAATTCATCGGCTGGGCATCATGAAGTCCATGTTGATCACGCCTCACCTTGGTACAAAACGGGCCGTTTTATTTCTCACCGGCCGATAACGGTTATCATTCTAGCTGTCGTGTTGCTTGCTGGATTGGCGTATCCGCTCACAGATCTGCGACTTGGTCTACCAACCGACGAATATGCGGCGACCGATACGACACAACGAAAAGCCTATGACATATTGAGCCGTGGATTTGGTCCAGGCTTCAATGGGCCACTGCTCGTGCTGGCCGAAGGAATTGAGGAACCGACCGAGCAGGAGGTTCAGCAGACCGCGCAGGCGTTGGCCACCGGTCAGCTGCAGCTTCCGCCAGCTGCTCAACAGCTCTCCTCGGGAGACTCCGGTCAGCAGGACCCGATGCAGCTCAGCTCCACGTTAGTAGCGTACGGCAATGCACAGGACATTGCGACTCGCATCTCAAAGCTTTCCGGAGTTACCGAAGTCACTCCAGCGGCGGTTTCGGATGATGGTACCTCAGCTCTGCTACAAGTCATACCATCAACTGGGCCATCAGACGAAGCGACGGTGGATTTAATCCGCACACTCCGTAATGAAACGATAAACCAGCAAGGCGACGCGATTGACTTGTCAGTTACCGGCACTACTGCTATTCAGATTGATATCGATCAAAAGATGCTTAATTCGTTATTGCCATACCTTGGAATAACCGTCGGATTATCATTCATTATTCTCCTTGTAGCCTTCCGTTCCATCCTGGTGCCACTCAAGGCAACGCTTGGGTTCATACTGTCAGTCGGCGCCATGTTCGGCGCACTCGTTATGGTATTCCAGTGGGGTATATTCGGCATATTCGAACCGGCACCAATCATTAGCTTCCTGCCGATTATCGGACTCGGTATCCTGTTTGGCCTGGCGATGGATTATGAGTTCTTCATGACGTCTAGCATCCGCGAAGCTTATGTAAAAACCAAAGACGGCAGACAATCAGTAAAGGACGGGTTCTCACTCGGCGCGAAAGTTGTTACCGCCGCCGCCATTATCATGGTTTCAGTGTTCGGTGGCTTCATGTTCAGTCATGACGACATCATCAAACAGGTCGGGTTCGGCCTGGCCTTCGGTATCCTTATCGACGCCTTCGTTATCCGTATGGCCGTCGGGCCAGCCGTGATGTCATTGCTCGGCGATAAGGCATGGCGCATTCCTAAGTGGCTCAGCCGTATCATTCCGCGTATTTCTATCGAGGGCAAAGAGTAGGCGGGAATAAAAATGACCAAGCCACGCGAACAGTTCATTGAATGTTTACCAATATTCAATGCACTCGGTGATCAAACAAGGCAAGCTATCCTCTTTCTGATTAACGAGGAAAAAGGATTGAATGTTCTGCAGATAGCAACCAAGATAGGCCTTTCCCGCCCGGCCGTTTCCCATCATCTGCGAGTACTGCAGGATGCAGGAATCATCGATCACCGAAAAGTAGGGCGAGAACGAATCTATTACTTCTCATTTGAGAATGCCCTCAAAAAGATGAGTCGACTAGTACACTCTGTCGAAACATCTTGGCAGTCGCCAAAAACTAACCCCTCCACTTAGCAAGACGCCTTCTATCGTCTATGCTTTCATAGGCCTTTACTCGCCCATTCAAGTATCCGAGCCGATATGAGATGCCGTTGCTCATGAGGCGCCAATTGGTGTCCTCGAGTGCGCTATCGACTAGCTTTTTCAATGTCTTTCTGCTGTCGTAGTCTTTTCGATCAGACTTACTGTCTAGGCAGCTGAACCCGACATATACATCTCGCCCCAATTCTGGTTTGTCGAGATGGAATTCAATATACCCTTCCTTTTCGAGCGGTTCGGACAGTAGCGGGATAAGCTCGGCGATCTTTGGCGTTTTGATCTCTTTGACGGCATCATAGATATGCTTGTTGTCACGCTTTTCTTGCATCTCTTTGCCCAGCTGAGCCATCCCTTCGAAGTCGCGCTTCATAGTAAATAGGCGATCGCGGAATTCTTTGTCGACCAGGCAGAAGTGGATACGGTCTTCATCAAAATGAGGATCAGGCTCCTCTTCTTTGGTAGATAGATCCATTCTGTCCTTGAAGCAGTGATCACATGACGTACATGTGTAGGTGATGGTAATCGCTTTTTTGGTCTTGCTTGTTTTATGTGTAACATCCGAGTTACATTTCGGACAGAGTGTCGGCTTTACCTTCCAGGCGGTACCATCTTCCCAAAACGCGCTGTTCTTATCGCAATGTGGGCATTGAAGCATGAATAATACTTCTTTTGGGTCATCGATCTCGTAGCTTTCACCCCGATGCATCAAGGATTTATCGGTTATGCGAAGGCCTTACTTGCCACAGTGCTGGCAATATGGCTCATCGGAGAGACGAGCATTCGCTATCCGCTCGTCCAAAGATTCGTCACGAGCCATCCACTCGCCGATAGTTGATTCGCGTTTTTCGTAGCAGTGGATTAGTTCATTGCCAACGGTCTGCATATAGAACACGTTTACGGCGAAGGCATTGCCCGGTTTATCAAGCTTCTCGCCTTTTGGAAGCTTACCCTCAAAGTCAGTGAGGAATTTATCGTAATGGACTATGCCGCGACGAGCAGCTTCGATAGTAAGCTTATCGTACAGATTTTCATAATACTGACGATCTTTGAGATGCGTGTACATACATCTATTTTACGCTCGTGTACTAATGAGTTACTTAAGATTCCTTCAATTCATCGAATCGAGCCGCTACACTTGGGGCGTTCTTGGTCAACCGTTTTATAGTTAGGTCGTCCATTTTGTTCTCTGCTGCCAGCAGGTGCTTGTCTGAGGTGGTGAGTGCATCGCGAACCTTTTGCAGATCTTTGATGGCTTTATCAATCTGCTCTATTGCTTCACCATGCTTTTTGGCGGCATTCCTCATATTATTGCCCCAGCCAGTTTTCCATGCTTCCATGTTGTCGACAAAGTTTTCTATATCGATATTACTGTTACGTGCGGCAACCAGTTGGCGCTTGTCTTCAGCAGATTTCATGTTCGCATTTTTCAATAGCGAGATAAGCGGCAAGAAGAACTGTGGCCTTATGACGTACATCTTCTCGTACTTATAGGACATGTCGACAATACCCCGATTATAAAGATCGTTTTCGGCTTCGAGTAGTGTGACAAGAACTGCGTATTCGAGGCCTTTTTTCTTACGGTCTTTATCTAATTTCTCTAGATGACTTTCGACAGTCTTTTTATTGGCCGACACATCCTGCTCATCCTTCATTTCGAACATCACCGAGACAATCTCTGCACCACCGGATGATTCATAATCACGATAAATATAGTCGCCTTTTGTGCCTTTGGCTTCGTCATCGTCCTTAATCGCCTCGTTGTCCTTTTCGAAATAAGCGAACGGGAACATAGTTGTGCGTACTGAATTGAATTCGTTCTGGCAATGCTGCTCTAGTGACTCGCCGAGCAGCTTGACTGATAGTTTTGCCTTCATATCCTTCAGGCGTTCGATAGTATCTTCTCGGTCCCGAATTTGTCCTTCGTATTTTTCTTTCAGCTGAAGTTCAAGCGTCTCTTTTTCTTTATCTTTGCTGCTAAGCTCCGTAGTAACTTTCGTGAGCTCATTTTTAACTTCACCAACAGCTTCCGTGACAGCTAGCTCTTTTACGTTGTCGGCGGCTTCAAGCTTCGCTAGCAGGTCAGCTATGACCGCGTCTTTATCAACAAGTGTATCCTTGGTTTTATCTCCGAGCTCTTTTTCTTTCAACTGAAGCTGGAGCGCATACTCACGCTCTTTGGCTTCAAGCGCCTTATTAAGTTCTTCTTCAAATTTATCGCGCTTAATCGACCCCACCACGCCTTCGATCGTGGCCTTATCGATATCGGTTTCATGAATCGACTTAAGGTCAATCATGTCTCCTTTAGAGCCATCTTCTTGAAGGATTAGCGTATTTTCATCCTGTATTGATACTTTTAGTGATTTCATAACACCTCCATTAGTTAAACGCTCGGTCCCTTGATTTCATAAGTGCGCCATACACAGCCGGCATATCTGATTCGAACTGTTCCTTTGTAATCGCTCTTGCAACTTCCTCTGCATATTGAACCTTTAGTCGGTTTTGTTGCATGACTTCAATTTCGGCCTCTGTCTTCCTCCACGGTTCTGGATAATACGCTTCTAGGCTAAATGCCGTTAAAACAAAGTAGTCTTCATCTGCAATCAGGCTATAACTACTACAGAACTGCTCGAGGTCAGTCTGCTGTTGAGAAGAACTAGGTTTATCGCAAAGAATAACAGTTTTTCCGCTGTATATAGGTTTAATGGGCAGAAACACGTGGTTTATTGCTGCCATAGAACGACTTTGACGATTAATGTCTCCTTCGGCGGCTAGTACGAAAATATCCGCGAACTCAGCGCCGTAAAATCTTTCGATAATAATTCGAATAAACTTGCTCTCGCTTGCCCCTTCGACTATTAAATAGTTTCTTGGTAGTAATAGATCTAACGGAGATCCACCCAAGAGATCATAAATAATATAGGCCTTGTCAGATTCTTTAACTCGCTGAATGTCAGTAATGCCGTCGCTCTTCATAACTTTGAATATTCGTGTTTCATCGTCGTCAGAAATCAGTACTGACGAGTGGGTGTTAATCAGCACCTGTTCACCATTTTCCGCTATCTCATGGAGTGCGCGTTTCAATGCGCGTTGTGCTCGCGGATGTAAATGCAGCTCAGCCTCATCAATTAGAAAGATGAACTTTCGAGAAATATTATTCTCTCTTCGATAGTCAGCATATGCTTGAATAATCGAAAGCATCAAAGCTCGTTGCATACCGTCGCCTTTGTCTTCGATGTTGGTAATTACTCCGTCATCAATTTTTGTTGAGAAATTTTTTAATAGGTCTTCAAAGACAGGGGTCTCAATATCAAATGTCACACCATTCCCATCAGGAAACTGCTTTTGAAGATATACTTTGATTTTCTCTCCTAGGCTATCTAGTTCAACTTTAATCTGCGAGTCATCCTTGCCAAAAAGTTCACGAAATTTCTGAGTAAAGTCACAGTAATTGGGATCACTTTCGATAATTGCACCTAAAATACCTGAGAGCATTTCGGTGATTGGAGACTTCTTGGTATATCCATTTATTTCACTCGCCCTAGTTTGAGTGTCGACATACTCAAGTTTCGGAAGTAGGTCTCCCCAAGTCTTATCAACACCCATCGGATCGTGCCAAGTCTGGTCCGGTTTGAGAAGTTGTCGTTTCTTGCCATCGTTAACGGCAGTTGTTCGCCTTATCACGATCTCATCCTGATTGTCTGAAAATATATTTTGCATAGCTGTTTTCTTGGCGGCATTCGTCATGTTTTCGATTGCGTCTTGAAGTCCAGAGAACGTAATCTCAACACTAACGTTTCCTGACGAACCCTGTGCTGCTAAATCACTTAATGACTCTTTTGACAAAAAACCATTGAAGAACCATCTTATAGCCTCAAAATAATTGGTTTTTCCGTGATTATTCTGCCCAACTTGGATGTTAAATAAATCTAAATCAATTCCGCATTCATGAATAGAACGAAAATTTGTTATTTTAATCGTTTTTATGACCATATCGATTTATCGTCCGGCCACTACTGGTTTATATTTTCTTTGCATATTACACAACATTATAACTTAGAATGGTATATAAAGCACCCGTGTCGGGATCTGCAAGTGCCTCCCTGGCATAGAAAACCGCACCACATATAGCGTTACCACCAAGGCTCGAACGACACTGGTAGTGTATTGTGCTTGACAGTCTAAACGGACCGCGCTACGATAAAAATGTACTGAGCGTACACATTAACAATTCGACTACACAGTTCTGAGGAGTTAACCGAAGCTCGATTTACGAGCGCCCCCGCGGAATTGGTCATAATCTTATCTATTTAGATACGACAAGAGGCGTATTTCACACTGCGTAATGCAGTCGTAGGAAACGACCCAATTGTGATTAATTCTTCTGAGGTGCCTTTTTATTTGGTCAAAACTTCACCTCAAAGGGTTTGTGGTTATCAATAACTACAAGGAGGTGAAGCTATGACTGCTTCTAATTCAACTATCAATCCTAAGATCGTCATGGTCAAAGTCGGTGATCTCAAACCGAGCACGTACAATCCGCGCACCTGGAGCGATGAGACAACCAAACAGCTGACACAAAGCATTCAGCGTTTCGGCCTGGTCGATCCCCTGCTTGTCAACGGCTCGACCGAGCGAAGGAATATTGTGATTGGCGGACACTTCCGCCTCAAGGTCGCGAAAGAGTTGGGCTATAAAGAAGTGCCTGTCGTTTACCTGGATATTCCGGATGAGGCCAAGGAAAAGGAGCTGAATCTACGGCTTAACAAAGCTCTCGGCGACTGGGACTGGGAACTGCTATCTGAATTCGACGAAACACTACTGTCCGATGTCGGCTTTAGCAGCGAGGAGATGGATCTCATCTTCGACATTGATATCGAAGAAACCGAGAACTTCGACTTGGACAAGGAGCTAAAGAAGCTCGATATCAAGAAGGTTGAGGCGCAGAAAGGCGACGTCTACCAACTCGGTGACTCGCGGCTAATGGTTGGCGATAGTACCATCGCCGAGGACTTCGACAAGCTCATGAACGGCGAACAGGCAGACACGTGCATGACGGATCCTCCGTACATCTTGGATTACCTTCACGCCAAGCGGGGCGGTAAGCCAACGACAGGCTTTGGAGCGAAAAAGAATCGCCGCTATCTGGAAACAGATGTGCTACCAGATAACTTTACGGAATTATGGATGGCAAACGTTGCCCGTTACGCCAAGCCCGATTACTCGATTATCGTGTACGAAAACTGGAAAAACCTCCGCATCATTTGGGCAGAGATGGAAAAGTATTGGAAGGTCAAAAATATGATCGTCTGGCACTTACCTAATCGTCACCAAGGCTTCAGTGCGAAGTATAAATTCTTCTCGAAACACGACATAGCCATGGTTGGCGGCTCCGGCACAGTGCCTTACAACCATGAGACCGAACCCGATGGACTGCAGGAAGAATATGAAACCGCACTCTACGCCATTAGCGGTAAGCCGCAGTGGGAAGGATACGCTGGTGGTAAGAAATACCAGCCTACCGACTTCATTGAGTTTCAGGCGAGTGATGAAAAGCACTCCGGCCAAGGCATCATCTTTGGCACGAAGCCGCTTGAGATCTTGATTCCGTATATCAAAGTGCTGACGAAGCGCGGTGATTTGGTAGTTGAGCCGTTCTGCGGTTCGGGATCAACTCTTATTGCTGCGACAAAGCTCAAGCGACGTTGCTACATCATGGAAAAGAGCCCGGTCTATGCCGAGGTTGCCATGAAGCGCTGGGAAAAAACGACTGGACTGAAACGGGAGAAGCTGTCATGAGTCGAAATCAGGATAAGGACAAGAAGCGGCTCATCGAGCAGCTGCAGAAGATGCCAATCGTCGAAGCGGCTTGTCGTGCAATCTCGTTGCCTCGTGCCACCTATTACCGGTGGCGCAAGGACGACGATTCATTCGCTGATGCGTGTGACGAGGCTATCGAACAGAGCGCCGGCAAGATCAACGACCTTGCCGAGAGCCAGCTGATTACCGCTATCAAGGAAAAGAATCTATCGGCTATCACCTTCTGGCTCAAGCACCACCATCCGGTGTATGAGAACCGAGTGAGACTCGATGGCCGTATCAAACATGAAGCCGAAGCACTGACCGATGAGCAGGAGGAGCTTGTATCGCGAGCACTTGCCATGGTCGGTCTATTACCTAATGAAGCAATAAAGGAGTAAGACAATGAGTAACGTAAACTACGACGCATTAACTGACATTGAATGGGAAAATATCCGCAGCCAACGCGCGGTTCGCCTCTCGATAGCGAGAAACAGCTTTTACTGGTTCTTCCATCTCTACATGGGGCACTATATTAAATATCCGACAGCTGAGTTTCAGAAGCAGATGATGGCTGACGTAACGAATCCAGATATTGAACAGCTGGTGATCGTGGCGTTTCGTGAAAGCGGCAAGTCGACGATCATCACAACTGCCCTGCCACTGTGGGCAGCAATCGGTGAGATGCAGAAGAAGTACATCGTCATCGTCAGTCAGACGCAGAATCAGGCACAGCAGCACCTGGCGAACATCGTGCAGGAACTTGAGACTAACGACTTGATTCGTAAGGACTTCTGGCCATATGACTACGAAGAAAACGAAACGGGCGTGAGTGCGATTAAGCTACCCCGTCTTGGCGTTCGGATAATTGCGGTATCGCGAGAGCAAGGTGTACGTGGACTTCGCCATGGACCGCATCGCCCAGATCTCATCATCGCTGATGACGTAGAAGACAGTCGAACTGTTAAGACCCGCGAAGGTCGTGATCGCAACTTCGCCTGGTTTACTGGTGAACTCTTACCGCTTGGTAGCGATAATACAAAGTTCATCACGGTTGGCAACTTACTCCATGAGGACTCACTACTCATGCGGCTTAGGGCCGGCATGGAAAGCGGCGAGCGCAACGGTGCATACCGGGAGTATCCTATCGAACGTGATGGAGTGTCGCTCTGGCCGGAGCGCTATCCGGATAAAGACTCACTTGTGATGCTAGAGCGGCGCATTTCGGACCGTGTGCGGTTTGAGCGGGAGTATAGGCTACACCTTGTGCCGGATGATGACCAGATCATCTTTCCAGACATGATTCACTACTACGACAAGCTTCCCGACCTACTACGCGGCCAGCGACGCACTCTTGTGATTGGCGTTGACCTTGCCATTTCCGAAAAGGACTCCGCAGACTGTACGGCAATGGTGACATTAGACGTACGTGGTTATGGTGAAAGCATGCGGATTTATGTGCTACCACATCCAGTCAATAGACGGATGCAGTTCCCCGCAACTATGGATATGATCAGAGAGCTGAACTCGGCATACGGCAATCCGAAGTTCTTCGTCGAAACGACAGCCTATCAAGAAGCTCTGGTGCAGGCGTTAAATAAAGACGTTATCGATGTAACGGGCGTTCACCCTAACCAAGACAAGCGCACCCGTTTGAATATGATCGCTGATAAAATTCAGCGTGGCGTAATTCTGTTTCCGAAGTACGGAAGTAAAGAGCTGGTGACACAACTCGTGGGGTTTGGCATCGAGAAACATGATGACCTCGTTGACGCCCTGACAATAGCAGTCATAAAGATAGCGACAGAGGACAAGAAGGGCGGCACGGCGAGTTTTGGCAGTCATCCCGTATGGGATAACTGGGGACCTGACGGGCGCATGCGCAGACGTAGTTGAAACGGAGGGCTTGGGACGTCAGATGGTGTAGTTTTTCGCTAGGTGTTCCATTGGATATACAGGCACGAAGGAAGGCGACTTATAAAGCACTCTTTGGCACGCTCCAGTTTACTTGAATTGTTGTGTACACATTTCTATTCGGGGTAAGCTTTGCGGTCGGATCCTGAATGGTCTTGATCGTCGGGTTAAATGTAAGGTCAGATATGATTACCACATAGTAGTTGTTTTTGTGCTTCTTTGCAGTGCGCCACTCCTTATCTGTAAAAAGAATCCCGCCGTCGTTGCCAGCCAGCCCCTTTATTTCCACATAATATGCTTGCCCGTCACTCGATTTGATTTCAAAATCGTAACCACATCCTAATTCACGACAGTCCACCAATTCGCCTGACTTAGGAAATGGTGAGGCAGAGAATACTTCCATGAAATGTTGCTCTGCTTTTTTGCCAGTAGGACCTCGTAGAATAAATGCTCCGGGTGTTTTAAATCCTTGATCGTCTCTGGCCAGAATAGATTTCAGATCATTATAGCTGTCTGTTTCTACCCATTTCTTGTTTGTCAGTATCTCTCGTACAATCTCCGTTAGCTCGTTGTCGTCCGTCATTTGAAATGTATGAAAGACCTTCAGTCTGCTTCCTCTTAACTCCCTACGCCAGCCTATCCTTGAGTTCTGCATGCTGTAATCAAATTCATCACGCATATTCTTGATAGTATTTGGCTTTACGTCAAGGATTTTGCCGATATCTTCGGCAGCTTCATTGAAGCTTTTATATCCCAAACTAGCAACTGCCTCACGATCTAGACGAGATAGGTAATAAGCGACCACTAACGCTAGTTCGTTCTGAGGCTTCATACTTAACTTTCCTTTTTAAACACCTTAGCTATCGCGCAAAAGATGAGACTGCCACAGCTTTAGTAGTTGATATTTCCTGTCCTAAATTTGATGAGGAAGACTTCGCTTGTAATGGCACCTGCCTAATGACATCATAAACTATGTCTGCAATCTGCGAAGCCAACAGAGGAGGAACAGCGTTTCCCACTTGATGATATTGCTGCGTACGAGGGCCTACGAAATAGTAATTGTCTGGAAATGATTGCAGTCTAGCGGCTTCACGCACAGTCAGGCTGCGGCACTGCGAAGCATCGTAATGGATGTTGTAGTGGCCATCCTTTGATATATGACAAGTAATCGTTGTAGAGGGTCTGTCGGTTTGCTGCACCCGGAATCTATCACCAAATGCACCTTTTTCTAGGGCGTTGCTGACATTTCTATGTTTTGGCAGTAATTGTTTAGGAAAATCTTTCATACGCGGAGACCGTCCAAACGCACTCGTATATGCGGCGGCGAAAAAATAACGGTATAAGTCCTCCTTCATATGACCCCGTGCGATATGATTAATAACTCCACCCAGTTTAGGGTCGTTGAACCAGTCAGGTCTGTACGCCGTCTTTACGGTTGCCTGAACGAATTCACTACCGGTGACGAGGTCGCTGCGGACAGCCTTCAAATGCTCATCCATTTTTGCCTTAAGGAGCTTTGTGTCCACGGGACTTCCGTTCTCAATAGCCGGCTTATATTGTTTATACCATTCCTGTTTATTGATATCGGCGAGGAAATCGAACCACTCTTCTGCGTCCCCTGCCGGGCGCGTGAATGAGCTTCTAAGTTTAGGTAGATCGCCAAGCAGACTTTCGACAGTAACTTTGTCCTCCTGTGGTGTGAGGGTCCGCGGCTTGATATCAATGTCACTGCGAATACCTAAGAGAATTACCCGGTGCCGTGCCTGTCCGACGCCATAGTTTTCCGACTGAATAATGTAGTCAGTTGGTTTGAGCTCGGAGCCGTCGTCTTTTGATACAACAAGGGAATAAATCTTATATTCCAGTCCGTTATGCGAGTAGTCCGCTACGCTAGAATCTTCTAGCGCATCCTTTGGGCGGCGAAGGTCTTTCAGTATTTCATGAAAAATCTGTTTGCCGTTAACGCTTGCGGATAGCATGCCTTTTACATTTTCCATAACAAAAACAGCTGGTTTGTAGTTGGCTATAATTTTAAGGTATTGCAAGTATAGAAAGTTTCTTTTATCCTCTTCTTGCTTTTGTTGACCTACTCCTTTTGCTTGCCGTCGCGAACGCCCTATGACTGAATATGCCTGACAGGGTGGTCCCCCGATAAGTACCCATGGTTTGTCAGGGTTCTCTTTAAAAACATGGTTTAACCGTTGAGTTATTTGGACATCGTGTTCTTCATTGCCAAGCTCCGCCAAGATGGCTCGCTTCTTCGCTGTAGCAGACTGTAGTGGATAGAGAGCAAATAATTCGTCCTTCGTAATTTGTTGTCGCAGGTACTGGTAATACTCTTCCGGAGCGTCGCCGTGGAACTCATGGAAAAAGCTTCTTAGTTCAAGAGTTTGATGCGCCCATGCATCCATTTCAACGGAAGCGGCTATATCAAAAGGATTGCCGGTTGTGCCCGAGGGGGCAAAGGACGCGAAACCCTCGCTCAACCCGCCGGGGCCAGCGAATAAATCTATAACAGGTATATTGTCAGTGTGTTTTATTTGCATCATGTGTATTAAAGCTTAGGCGCTTTGTTTCCTCAAGTTATTGTAGCATTTATGAGGATAAATTCCTGGATAGGCCCTCTTCGAACAGACGATTCCGGATCTGCATAATTAGTTTTGCTTGTTTGTCAGAAGGAATGCGCCCAGTCATGTCAAAATTAGCAGCCACACTAAGTAGACCATCTTCCATCTCACTAAGAAGACGATCACTCCTACCAAACGCCAGAACATTTCTCCAATAATCTGCTCCTAGGTTGATTAGTTCAATCTCAGCGTTAACAGCATTACTGACCTTCTGTTCTTTTTTAGCGATCTCTTTTTCTTCCAGCTCAGTGTTAGAGCTTACCAGAGAGTCAGCAAACTCATCCAATATAGTAAAGCCATGATCTTGGGTGCGCTTCCAGCATTCTTCTTTTTTGCACCATTCGGTAACGTTCAGCGTTGTTCTGTCGTCCCGTGTAATAAAATCGAATACCTCTCGACTAGTCCTAATGATCTGCGCTTCGAGCTCAGGGCTTAGCGCCTGACTGTTCCATAACTTCAAAAAGTCAAGTGTCTTACCCGGATAATGTTTTTGTACCATGTGCATTATGACAGCAACTGTGTAGGTAACGATGTTTGCCCGATAGGCTTTAATTTCTTGGTACCAGTCCTGCGCAGAGACGATTTTTTCAGTTGACTTGAAAAGGATTGCTAAAGCAATTAACTTCTTGAAATAATATTCGTTAAAACTCGTATTCTGATCAGTAGGGTTCCACTGCTTACCTATTTGCTCAGCAAAATCACGCATGTTCTTTTGCGCACCTCTGCTCACAATATGTGGCCGCTGCTCATATGAGTTGATATACTTCGCTACATCAACTTTTCTTA
>MDTC01147355.1_pt1 | contig 19131 bp, 9 predicted proteins | sample 811181 | NCBI WGS metagenome assembly MDTC01 (sample SAMN05326644, study PRJNA326480) | marine metagenome | isolation source: seawater | place: Pacific Ocean: North | collected 2011
AGTGTCACCAGCACCAGACCGCCGACGAGGTTGCCTGCCGCGGTGTAGCCGAACCACCCGAGCCAGTCCAGGTAACCGAACGGTGCCTCACCGGTGATCAGCGCACCGAAGATCAACAGCGAGTCCAGGATGGAGTGGAACAGCTGCAGACCCGCGAGCAGGAACGCCCCCGCGATGGCGGCGGCGATCTTGGCCGGCACCGAGTCGGTGCCGTGCTGCATGCGGGTCATCAGCGTGATCACCATGCCGCCCAACAGCGACAGCGCGATCGTCTCGGCCGACAGGGGTGCCGTCGCATAGTGCGATGCGGATTCGATGGTCTGCGCGTGCAACTGCGGCAGCGCCGTCATCATCACCGCCATCAGCACCCAGCCGCCGGCGAGGTTGGCGACCAGCGTGCCGCTCCACAGCTTCATCAGCTGCCCGAAGCTGGCCCGCTTGGCGGCCACCGTGGTGACCGGGACCAGGAAACCTTCGGTGAACAATTCGCTGCGCCCGAGCAGCAGCGCCAAGAAGCCGATCGAGAATGCCAGACCGGCCAGCAGCGGCTGGTGGGTGACGTTCAACACGGCCAGGTAGGCCAGCACTCCGACGGCGATGTCGGTGCCGCCGAAGAAGCCGGTCACCAGAACTTCGCGCCAGCTGCGGTGCAGGCGCTGGGTGCCCTCGTCGACCATGCGCCGGAAGGCGTACTCCAGAGCGTCTTCGATGGGGCTGTCGGACTCCCCCAGCTTTCGGCGCTGGTCCGTCTCGGTCACGGTTTCGTCTCAGTCACGGTAAGTCCTCCGATGCAGCCACAGTGATCCGCCGGAATACCCGTAACGCCATGCCGCCAACCGGCGGTGCGGACACGATCAGCGCGCTCGGCCGCCCCGGTCTGCGGCCATGGCCCTAGATCGGCGCGACCCGCCCCGCCCAGGGCATCGCCTGTTCCAGTTGAGCGGCCAGCTTGACCAGCAGGGACTCACCGGCCAGCGGTGCGACGAACTGGACCCCCATCGGCAGGCCCTCCGGCGTCCAATGCAGCGGAAGCGAGATTGCCGGGCGCCCAGTCAGATTCGCCAACTGGGTGTAGGGCACCCAGTTGAGGTTCTTGTCGACAATGTCGTCGACGATCTTGGTGTACTTCAGGAACCGGGCTGTCCGGGTCTTGAGCAGAGCATCGGCCGCCCGGGCCAGTGCCACAGGGAGTTCGAACTCGCCGATGGTCGGCGGTGGGGTGGCCAATGTGGGGGTCAGCAACAGATCGTAGGACTCGAAGAACGTACTCAGCCGGCGGGTGTGCGCATGCCGGCGTTCCACGGCATCCACATAGTCGACGCTGCTCGTGGCGCGACCGAGCGCCGCCATGATCAACGTGTCCCGTTCGAACGACTCGTCCCCCGCACCGCTGAGCCGCTTGGCCTCGGCCACCTCCCATGCCGCCACCACGAACCAGGTCAGCAGGAAGTCACGCGCCAGCTCGGCATCGTCGTAGGGCGCCTCAGGCAGTTCGTCGACCTGGTGACCCAGCTCGGTCAACGCGCGCACGGTCGCAGCCACCGCGGCGTGGGCCTCGCGGTGCGGCGTCGGCGTGATCGCCGACGGCACCCGCACGCCGATCCGCAGCGCACCGGGATCCTGGCCCACGCACGACGCCAACGACGTCGGCGGCATGGCCGGGACGTAGGGCCCGAACGGTTCGCCGCCGCTGATCACATCGAGCATTCCCGCGGTGTCGCGCACCGTGCGCGACACCACACCCTGCACAGCGGAGCCGTGCATGGCCTCACCGGCCAGCGGGCCTGACGGCGTCAGACCGCGACCGGGTTTCAGACCCACCAGCCCGCAGCAGGCCGCGGGGATCCGGATGGAGCCGCCTCCGTCGTTGGCGCCCGCGCAGGGCACGATCCCGGCCGCGACCGCCGCAGCCGACCCGCCCGAGGAGCCGCCCGGGGTCCGGTTGGTGTCCCACGGATTACGTGCCGGTCCCCACGCGAGGGATTCGGTGATCCCTTTCGCACCGAACTCGGGGGTGTTGGTCTTCCCGAAGATGACCAGGCCCGCATCGATCCAGCGCTGCACCACCGTGGCGTGCTCGGCGGCCGGGGCCGACATCAGCGCCCGCGAGCCGGCGGAGGTCGGCAGTCCCGCATAGTCCTGCGCGAGGTCCTTGATCAGGAACGGCACCCCAGAAAACGGTCCCTGCGGCCGGTCTGCCGGGACTGCTGGGACGTCACGCACGACGGCGTTGATCCGCGGATTGACCGCGGCCGCACGTTCGCGGGCCAGCGTCAGCAACTCCGCCGCGGACACCTCTCCGTCGGCCACCAGCTTCGCCAGCGACGTGGCGTCATGGGCGCGGTACTCCTCGAAGTCCATGGCCCGACCGTACGGCCTAACCGTTTACCGGGTCACGAAAGCAGCAGGCTGCGGGAACGCCGGGGACGGGTACTAGCGCTCCTCGAGGACGGCGACCGCGGCGGCGGTGTCGGCCTCATGGGTCAGCGACAGGTGGATCGTCACCTCTTTGAGGTGCTCGGCCACCGCTCCCGACAGCCGCACCCGGGGCCGGCCCCACATGTCGGTGATCACCTCGATGTCGCGGTGGATGCCCTCGGGCAGCACCGGACGCTTCGAGAACCGCGACACCGACCACGCCTTGATGACCGCTTCCTTGGCCGCCCACCGCGCCGCGAGGTGGCGCGCCGCCGACGAACTCTTGTCGGCGGCGTCGCGCCGCTCGCCCGGAGTGAACGTCTCGGCGAACACCGTTCCCGGCCGGTCCACCTGCTCGGCGAACTCCGGAATGGAGACGAGGTCGATGCCTATCCCGACGATGGCCACGCGCAGCAACCTATCGCACGGCTCACCGCAGATACACGCCGTTCTCGCCGAGCCGGGACGCCGTGTCGAGCAGCATCGCGGCTTCCTGCGCCTTCTCGGAGTGCTCGCTGTCGAAGCGCCGGTCGGCCGGACGCTCGTACATCGGCCTGCCACCGGCGATCGCCGAGGCCAGCCGGTGCTGTCCGGCCAGCGTGCGCTCCTGCGCCCGTGCGGCGTAGGTCGCCCGCTGCTCGGGGCTGAGCGTGGCCAGGAAGGCCTGCGGATGAACCAGCGCGATCAGACCCGACACGTGGCCGAAGCCGAGGCTGGTGACCAGACCGGCCTTGAGCGGATACTTCTCGCCCAACCGCAGCGTCTCGCGCGCCCACACGAAGTGCGCCGAGGTCGCCAGCTCGTCGTCGACGCAGTCCAGGCTGCGGTTGGGCGGGATGACACCGTCGCGCAGAACCTGGCACAGACCCATCATCTGGAACACCGCCGCGCCGCCCTTGGCGTGCCCGGTCAGGCTCTTCTGGCTGATGACGAACAGCGGGGCGCCGTCCGAACGTCCCAGCGAGTCGGCCAGCCGCTCGTGCAGCTCGGTCTCGTTGGGGTCGTTGGCCAGTGTCGAGGTGTCGTGCTTTGAGATCACCGCGATGTCGTCGGCGCTCACCCCCAGCTTGGCCAGTGACCGCGCCAGCATCGAGTCGCGGCCGCCGCGGCCCGCACCCAGCGCGCCCAGCCCGGGGGCCGGGATCGAGGTGTGCACGCCGTCGGCGAACGACTGCGCGTATCCCACGACCGCCAGCACCGGCAGACCCATCTTCACCGCCAGGTCGCCGCGGGCCAGCAACACCGTGCCCCCACCCTCGGCCTCCAGGAAGCCGAGACGGCGACGGTCGTTGGCGCGGGAGAACTTCGAGTCACTGATGCCCTTGCCGCGCATCACCTCGGTGTCGGCGGTGGCCGCCATGTCACCGAAGCCGATGATCGCTTCCAGCGTCAGGTCGTCGAAACCGCCGGCGACCACCAACTCGGCCTTGCCGAGCTTGATCTTGTCGACGCCCTCTTCGACCGACACCGCCGCGGTCGCGCACGCACCCACCGGATGCACCATCGCACCGTAACCGCCGACGTAGGACTGCATCACATGGGCGGCAACGACGTTGGGCAGCACCTCCTGGAGGATGTCGTTGGGCTTCGACCTGCCCAGCAGGTTGCCGTGGTACATGGTCTGCATCGACGTCATGCCCCCCATGCCGGTGCCCTGCGTCGAGGCCACCAGACTGGGATGCACGTAGCGCATCAGCTCGGCCGGGGTGAATCCCGAGGACAGGAACGCATCGACGGTGGCGACGATGTTCCACAACGCCACCCGGTCGATCGAGGTCGCCATGTCCTGGCTGATGCCCCACACCGTCGGGTCGAATCCGGTCGGGATCTGAGCGCCGACGGTCCGCGACAGCTTGGTCTTGCGCGGCACCCGAATCTCCGTGCCCGCCTTGCGGATCACCTCCCAGTCCCCCGAGTCCGGGATCGGCCGGGCCGCGGTGTGCTCGGGATCGAACTCGACGAACGCCCGCGCGTCGGCCTCGCTGGAGACCACGAAGCGGAAGTCCTTGTCCAGGAACACACTGACCAGCAACGGCGAGGCGTGGTCGGGGTCGATGGCCCCGTCGTCGACGAACTCGCGAATGCCGCAGCGTTGCACGACCTCGTCGTGGTAACGCTCGACCAGCTCGGACTCGTCCACCAGGTCACCGGATTCGGTGTCATACCAACCGGGTTGGGGATCGTCCTCCCACTTAATCAACCCGGTCGTCCACGCCAGCTCGAGCACACCGGCCGCGGACAGCTCGTTGTCCACCTCCATCTCGAAGCGGGTCCGCGACGAGCCGTACGGGCCGAGTTCGGCGCCGCCGACGATGACGACCAGGTCGGCGGGATCGACGTCGAGATCCGCCCATTCCGGCGCCGGCGCACCGGCCTGTGGACGCGGCGGCGACGGCAGGGCGGCGATCAGGTGATCGGCGGCCACATCATCGTCGTCCTCGTCGACCGAACCGGTCGCCTCCTCGCGAGCCCTGGTGGCCAGCTCCGACAGATCGAGCTCGGCCTCGGCCAGGCCGCCGGTGAGGTCGGCCTGCACGGGCTCGCGCGCCGCCGCGACCTTGGTCTCGACGTCACACAGATCCAGCAGCATGGCGGCCATCTGCTCGGTCGAGTAGGTGGTCACCCCCGCTTCCTCGACCGCGTCGACGATCACGTCGTTGTGGCCCATCAGGCCGGTGCCTCGGGTCCACCCGATCAGTGCGTGCGCCAGGCTGACCCGCTGCGCCCAGGACGTCTCGGCCTTCCACCGGGACACCACCGCGTCCAGGGCCGACTTCGACTCGCCGTAGGCGCCGTCACCGCCGAACATGCCGCGGTTCGGCGAACCGGGCAGCACGACATGCAACCGGGCCGCGATATCGCGGTCGGCGCTGATGTGCGACAGGCCCGCGATGAGCCGCTGCACGGCCCACAACAGAACCTTCATCTCCATCTCCGAGCGCGAACCGGCCTCCGACAGGTCGCCGCCGACGCGCGGCGCGGCGAACGGGAACAGCAGCGTCGGGGTCAGGGCGTCCTTGATGTGGATGGACTTGGGCCCGAGGCTCTCGGTCTGCTCGGTGCCGACCCATTCGACCAGCGCGTCGATGTCGTTGTAGGAGGCCATGTTCGCCGGCAACACCCACAGCTTGGCGCCGAACCGGGCGTGGTCGCGATAGAGCGTGCGGTAGAACGCGAGCCGGCTGTCGTCCAGGCGGGAAGTGGTCGCGATGACGGTGGCGCCGCCGTCGAGCAGCTGAGCCACCACCGAGGCCGCGATGGACCCCTTCGATGCGCCGGTCACCACAGCCACCTCGTCGCTGTAGCGACCCTTGCCCGGATTCTCCGCACCCGCGGCAGCGCGCGCGTAGAGCGAGGCGTGGACGTTGCGGCCGGCGGCCAGCGCCTTGCCCTGCCAGTAGGTGGCCTGGGTGCCGACCACGTGGCCGGTGCCCTCGAAGCGCTCCGACAGGTGCGCCCACTGTGCGTCGACGTCGTCCTCGTCCATCAGCCAGATCCGGACCAGATCCTCACGGGCACTGGCCCATCGGTCGTCGAGGAGCACGGCCTTGCGCCCGTCGAACGACGGCGCCACCAGGCGCGGCCAGTCCGATCCGAGTTCGGCGGTCACCAGGTCGATGAGCTCCGCATCGGCTGAGGCGTCCGGCGTGGCGAAGGGTGCGCCGAGGCCTAGTTCGTCGAGGATGGTGCGGGCCGTCGCGGCCAACACCCCGTCGGGACCGGTGACCTTCTCGGCGAACTCACCGAGAGCCGCCGAGTCGACGACCCCGCCGGCGGCGCCGCCGGCGGACGGCAACGACACCGGCACACCCTGACGGGCACCGATCGCGGCGACCGCGGCGTCGATGACCTTGTCGACCGACGCGGCATCGGCCAGCGCGCCGTCGTGCAGGCCGCCGAGCGCCCCGCCGCGAACGCTGGATCCCTCCCGGGTGCCCAGCGCAACCTCGACGGTGGCGTGCTTGGCCCAGCCGTCGCCGAGTTCCCAGGTCTTCTTGACCCGCTCGGTGATGTAGGCCGGCCGCTTGCCGGACGGTCCGAGGACCGTGCGCAGCTGATCGTTGATCGCATCGGAGAGCACCGGGCCGAACGGCTTGTAGGTGCGGGCCAGCTTGGTCACCTGCCCCTTGAGGCCAGCCAGATCGGCCTCGGCGGCACCGTCGATGGCGCCGAGGTTCAGCTCCGAACCGAGGTCGACGAGCATCTGGTTGCGGCGCGACGACGCGCCGTCGGTGATGGACTCGATGGAGTCCAGCGGCTCGATCTGGTCGATGCGGATCTTCGCCGACAGCGCGATCAGCGCCGTCGTGGCGTCGGCGGCGTCGAACGTCAGATCATCGGGGCGGGGTCCGCCGCTCGGGGCGGCCGGAGCGGGGGCGGCCGGAGCCGCCTCGACCGGTGCCGCCTCGGCCATCGCGGGTGCGGCATCCGCCGCGGCCTCCTCGAAGTCCGGTTCGGGATCGGTGTCGGTCGCGAACAGCACCGCCGCATCACGCTCGGCGTTGAGCACCTCGGTGGTGTTGTGCGAGTACTCCGGCAGCTTGAGCGTGTTGGTCGCCAGACCCGCGACGGTCGGCGCGTTCTTGACGCCGATCTCGACGAAGCGCTCGACACCGAGACCGCCCGCCGCCTCTTCGATGAACAGCAGGTCCTGCGTTTCGATCCAGCGCACCGGGCTGGCGAACTGCCAGGCCAGCAGCTCGATGACGAGCTTGCGACACAGATCCGCGGGCCGCTCGTTGCGCCAGGTGTCATAGTCGGCCAGGATCTCGTCGAGCGGCTCGGCCGGCACCAGGTCCCGGACCTCCTGGATGAAGTCGCGGTCGAGGGTGAACGGCCGCGGCACCAGGTTGGGGATGTAGCGCCCGATCAGCAGTTCGGGGTCGGCGCCGCGCGGCATGACCCGCTCGAGGGCGCGGCGGAAGTCGGCCACGCCGACCCGCAGCACCGACGAGTGGAACGGCACGTCGATGCCGGGCACCAGAATGAACGACCGCTTGCCGCCGCTGATCTCGCGACGCCGCTCGACCTCCTCCTCCAGTGCCTCCAACCCGGCGACGGTGCCCGCGATCGCGTACTGGGCGCCGCGCAGGTTGAAGTTGACGATCTCCAGAAATTCGCCGGTGCGCTCGGAGATCTCGGCGACGAAGGCCGTCACGTCGGCGTCGTCGAGGTCGATCTGCGAGGGACGGATGGCGGCCAGCCGGTAGTTCGACCGTCCGGCCGCGTCGCGCGGAACGATGTCGTGCATCTTGGAGCCGCGGTGGAACACCACCTCCAGCAGCGCGGGCAGCTCGTACACGCCCGACACACAGGCCAGCGCCGTGTACTCGCCGACGGAGTGACCGCACGCGATCGCGCCCTCGACGAAGGCGCCCTGCTCACGCATCTCGGCGACCTGAGCCGCCGCAACCGTGGCCATCGCGACCTGGGTGAACTGCGTCAGGTACAGCACGCCCTCGGGGTGGTGGTAGTGCACGCCGGAGGCGATCAGGCTGGTCGGGTTGTCCCGCACCACGTGGAGCACCGAGAAGCCAAGCGTCTCACGGGTGAACTTGTCCGCCGAGTCCCAGACCTTGCGGGCGGCCTTGGACCTGGCCCGCACGTCCATGCCCATGCCCTTGGACTGGATGCCCTGACCGGGGAACGCGTAGACGGTCTTCGGCGCGGCGAGCTGGGCCGTCGCCGACATCACCAGCTCGGAGCCGACGCGGGCGGAGACCTCGACGATCTCGGCGCCGCGGTCGATGCCGACCCGGTCGACGCGGAACTCGATCTCGTCACCGGGCAGCACCATGCCCAGGAAGCGGGACGTCCAGCCCACCAGCCGGGCGGGCGGGGTGGCGCGGCCGTCGGTGGCGGTGACCGCGTGCTGGGCGGCCGCAGACAGCCACATGCCGTGCACGATGGGCTGCTTCAGCCCGGCCAGCAACGCGGCGGCGCGGTCGGTGTGGATCGGGTTGTGATCGCCGGAGACCACGGCGAACGCGCTCATGTCGACCGGTGCGTTGACCACGACGTCACGCCGGCGCCGACGCGGGGTGTCGGTGGCGTTGTCGGTGATGGCACCACCCGCCCGAGGCGGGTCGGCGAGCTCGGCGGCCCCGGTGCGGCCGCGGATCGCGAACCGCTCCTCGAGCGTGACCAGCGCCTTGTCGGGTTCGCCAGCCTCGGCGATGGTGACGCTGACCGGGACGACGCGGCCCACCTCGGTGTCGGTGGCCGACTGGGCGGTCGCGGTGACGACCAGGTCCGTCTTCGTCGCCGGCATCGCGGCCAGCAGGTGCGCCGCGTGGTCGAGGTGCACCAGGCTCAGCAGGCCCTCGACGACCGGGAACCCGTCGTCGGTCAGCGCCGAACCGATCGCGGAGAACACCGCCGGCCAGCACAGGCCGACCAGGGCGTCGGGCACCAGCGTCAGGCCGGGGGCCAGCGGCGCACCGAACGTGGCGGTGACGCCGGTGTGGTCGGCGACCTTCTCCGGATCCCACGACACGCTCACCCGGGCGGTGTTGTCCTCGACCGGCGGCAGAGCGTCCGGTCCGTCGACGCCGGCCGCGATGGCCAGCACAGCGCGCATCGCCGTCGACGCGTCGTCGACGGTGACGATCGGCATGCCGCCGTCGACGGTGGCCGACGGCAGCGTGAACCGGATGTCGATCCAGATGTCGGACAGCGGCACGCTCAGCGTGACGGTGACCTTGCCGGCGTCGTCGGTCGCCTGCTCCAGGCGGGCACCGGTGTTCGGGTGGGTGGCGCTGGGCTTGCCCGGTACATCGTTGACCTGCCACTCGCGCGGCGCTCCGATGCGGTGCACCGGGTTGATGGCGGTGCGCCCGGCCCACAACACGTCGGGCGAGTCGAGGACGACGGCCAGCGGGCCCGTCACGTCGGCGCGCGCCTGGCGGCGCGAGACCATCGGAACCGGCGCGGCGCCGTCGGCCAGCACGCGGTCGACGATCTGCTGTTCGAAGCGGTCCAGCAGTTCGCCGACGGGCTCGTCGACGCGGGTGATGCCGGCGACGGCCTGGGTGCCGGGGATGATGCACACCTGGTCGGCGGTGTAGCGCGCGTCGTGGGCCTGCCACAGCGAGTCGCTGCGCCACCAGCGGCGGACGTCCTTGTCGATGACGGGCACGAAGTTCACCGGCTTGCCGGGCTTCTTGCACAGCGTCACGAAGAACGGCACGTCGGCCGGGTGCAACCGCACCGTCTCGGCGTCCGGATAGCGGGCCAGCAACGCCGCGATCGCGGAGTCGGGGTTGTCCAGCAGCGTCTGGCCGTCGAAGCTCTCGTCGAACAGCGACTCGATGGAGCCGGAGTCCTTCTCGTGCAGACGCGCCTCGGCCCTCTTGAGCATGGCCGCGAAGCGCTCCCGCCAGGTGTCGGCCAGCCAGGGGCTACCGGGTTGCAGCGTGTCAGCGGTGCTGTTGCCGTCGCCGATGGCCAGTTCGATGTAGCGCTGCAGCCACCGCAGGTAGGTCATCTCGCCGACGTCGCCGAAGTACGGCTTGGCGGTGTCTGCCATCGCGGCGATGATCTCGTCGCGGCGCTCGGCGACCGCGTCGGCGTCGCCGGCGACCTCGTCGAGCAGCCGCCCGCAGCGCGAGGCGGTGTTGTCGATCTCGTGGATGTCGGCGCCGAGCTGGCTGCGCCCGCTGGCCATGCCGTTGATGGCTCTGCCCGCGCCCACCCAGGTATCGGTGCCGTTGGTCTGCACGAGCATCTGCTTGACCGCCGGGGAGGTGGTGGCCTCTTTGGTGGCCATTGCCGCGGTGCCGACGAGGATGCCGTCGACCGGCATCGAGGGGAAGCCGTAAGGCTTGGACCAGTCACCGGAGAGGTAGTCCGCCGCCCGCTCGGGGGTACCGATGCCGCCACCGACGCAGATGGTGATGTTGCGGTGCTTGCGCAGATCACCGTAGGTGGTCAGTAGCAGATCGTCGAGATCCTCCCAAGAGTGGTGGCCACCGGCGCGGCCACCCTCGACGTGGACGATGACGTCCCGGTCGGGCACCTCGGTGGCGATCTTGATGACGGACTTGATCTGGTCGACGGTGCCCGGCTTGAACACCACGTGGCTGATGCCGACGGTGTTGAGTTCCTCGATGAGCTCGACGGCCTCCTCGAGCTCGGGGATACCCGCGGTGACGACCACGCCGTCGATGGGCGCGCCGGACTGGCGCGCCTTCTGCACCAGCCGCTTGCCGCCGACCTGCAACTTCCACAGGTACGGGTCGAGGAACAACGAGTTGAACTGGATCGCGCGACCGGGTTCCAGGAGCTCGCCCAGCTCCTGGATACGAGCTTCGAAGATCTCCTCGGTCACCTGCCCCCCGCCGGCGAGCTCGGCCCAGTGGCCGGCGTTGGCCGCGGCGGCGACGATCTTGGCGTCCACAGTGGTCGGCGTCATACCGGCCAGCAGGATCGGCGAACGGCCGGTGAGTCGGGTGAACTTGGTCGACACCTTGACCGACCCGTCGGGCAGTGTGATGGGCGCCGGGGCGTAGCTGGACCAGGCCGGCGCGACGTCGGGAGCGGCGCCGACGGTGAACAGGCTGCGCTGACCGGCGCGCGTGGCGGCCGCCACGATGCCGATGCCCAGGCCGCGGATCACCGGTGCGGTCAGGCGGGTGACGGTGTCGCTGGGACCCAGGTCGACGATCCATTTGGCGCCGGCGGCGGCCAGACCCTCGACCTCGGCGACCCAGTCGACCGGGCGCACGAAGATGGTTTCGGTCAGTTCCCGGGTCAGCTCGGCGTCCAGGCCGGTGCGGGCCGCCCACTCGTCGACGAGCTCGACGCCGCTGGCCAGACGCGGGGTGTGGAAGCCGACCTCGACATTGAGCTGGTTGAACACGGGCCGGAACACGGCACCGCCACGGGTTTTGTTCTTGCGCTCGGCCTCTTCTTTCTCGGTGATCTTCTCGCAGTAGAGCTCGAAGCGGGCCAGTTGCTCCGGGGTGCCGGTGATCACGACCGAACGCCTGCCGTTGCGGATGGACAACGCGGGCGGCAGCACCGTGCGGACGTCCTGGGCGAACTCGTCGAGGAGTTCGGCCATCCGGGCCGGGTCGACATTGGTGACCGAGACCATGGGCGATTTGTCCCCACGTCCGACCATGCCGCAACGCCGCGACACCAGGGATCCGGCGGCGCCGATGAGCTGGCCGATGGCGAGCAGCTCGACGTCGCGGTTGCCGCCGGCCTTGAGTGCCTCCACGGCGGTGACACCCTGTGAGTGCCCGGCGATGGCGACCGGCGGATGACCGGTCAGGTCGAGGCCTTGACGCTTGAGGGCGCGCATCGCGGCCATCTGGGTGAGCAGGATGCCCGGCCCGGAGATCGCCGCAGTGGTGAGGTCCTTGGCGGCAGGCAGCGGCTCCTCGGCGGCCAGCGCGCGGATCCACTTCAGCGGCTCGAAACCGATGGGGCGAACCACGACCAGCTCGCGGGCCAGCGGCTCCAGCAGCAGCTCGGCCTCCCCGACCAGCGCGCTGATCTCCGACTCGATCCCGGCCGAGTTGACCAGCTCCTCGAGGTTCTCCAGCCAGGGACCGCCCTGCCCGCCGAATGCCACGGCGTAGGGCTCGCCGGAATGCAACCGATCGACGAGGGCGTGCGTGCCTGACAGGGGTTCGTGATCCGGTCCCGATCCGTTCGGAGTGCCGGTGGCCGCACGGTGCTGGTCGTTGATCGTCACGTCTGGTGTTCTCCTCGGTACTGCAATCGGGCTGCGATCGCGCTGGCCCGCGTTTCCTCGGGCAGTGGGCTCGTGGGTGCTGGCCTGCACTCCGTTGCGGGGCCATCGGCGATTCGGCGTCGAATCCGGCTGGTTCGGACCGCGGCCGTGAAGTCGTGAGGACGGGGTCCTGCACAGTGCGTCGAACACTGCGACTCGGGCTCGCCCTCGTGGCGCGGTGGTCTCTCCAACCGTTGTAAGAGTGTCATAAGAGACTGAGTAAGTTTCGCGCCCAAAATGGTTACTGGCGAGTTCTACGCGTGGGTAACAGAACGATGCGTAACGCGCACCACCGGGTGGTCCGAACCGTTGCGGTACAAACGTCCTGCATGCGGGTGGTTACGCTTGAGTAAGAACGAAGTAGCAGATCAAAGCAGTTTTGTTATCAAATCGTTATCTGATATTTCGCGTTCTCACGACGTCGTAGTTCGTTGTCGCCGAGCGTGACACGTCCGCCCGACGTGTCGTGCGGCGTCTTTTCGCCTGTCGTCCGAGTTTGCTGCGAAAACTTACCGGCCAGTAAGTCCGCGCTGTTTGCCTGCGGCCAGGCCCGTCGGAAGCCTCAAACCTGTGCTCCCACAGCCACATCGGCCCGCGGAGTGCGTCGCTCAGGCCCCGCGGCCCGGCTCCCACGCACCTCTCAGCAGGATCCCCGCGGTGTAGTCCGATGCCGACGCCACCATGTGGCGGCGGGTGGCCTGGTCGAACTTGGTGGCCACGACCTCCTGACCGAGCTCGCGATAGTCGTCCACCATCCGCCGGATCTCGGCAATCTCGTCGGGCTCAGGAAGATAGCCAGGGCCGACCCGGGCCTGGAACAATTCGACGAGACTGGCGACGAATGCTTCGGCCAGATCATCGACCGAGTCGTCGGAGGCCTCGAGGAAGCGCACCAGGGCCCGCACGTAGAGGCGATGATCGGGGGCCCGAGACAGGATGTCGGCGGCGGGACCGTCGACCAACCTGACCTTGCCGGCCACGATCTCGGCCATGCCGTATGCCACCAGCTTGCGGACCTCGACGCTGTCGGGCCCGAGGCCGAACCCGGCGTCGTCGACCTCGGGCTCTTCCTCCGGGGCTTCGCCGTCCCGGGGCCCCAGCACAGCCCGCTGCAGACCGAGGATGTCGGCCAGGTCGGTTCCCTGACGCATGCTGGCGAAGAACTCGGCGATGTGGGCGGAGTTGTAACCCTTGCTCAGCAGCTGGCTGATGGTGTTGAGCTGGGACAGGTGGTAATCGTCGTAGAGGGCGGCCCGGCCGTCCCTGCGCGGCGGGTCCAGGAGTCCCCGCTCGCGGTAGGCGCGGATGTTGCGCACGCTGACCCCCGAGACCCTCGCCAGCTCCTCCAGCCGGTACTCAGCCACGACCCCACCCCCCTTTGTGCGGCCGGCCTCGGTCGAACGCGTTCATGCGACCACTGTAGTCCCGAGGACAACCTTTTGAGCGAAGTTACCAAGCAGCAGAAACGAATGTTTACTGAACCGCAAAAAGCCGCTCGGAACTGAGTTGATCTGGCTCCAATCAAGCGCTTGCTGGCAATTGTCTGCGAATCTAGCGAACTTTGCTCGATAGGCCGCCTCATACGGGTTGGCACGGACGCACCGCGGTGGGCGAAGATGGTGAGGCGTCCTTCAACGAATGCAGGACATCAGGACAAAGTTGGTCGAACTCGGTCCGCCGTCATCGCTGTCACTCCTTGTCGAGAGGTTCGCCGTGCGTCCCTGGATTGTCTGGACGACCGGGCTTCTCGCCTACATCGTGGCTGTGCTGGACCGCACCACGCTCGGTGTCTCCGGGCTCGCCGCCGCCGACCGGTTCAGCACCGGCCCCGGCTTGTTGTCGACCTTCGTGGTGCTCCAGGTGGTGGTCTACGCGGGTGCGCAGGTCCCCGCCGGTGTGTTGCTCGACCGCTTCGGTTCCAAGGCGTTGATCGCTGCGGGTGGCGTGTTGATGGCCTCCGGACAGCTGGTGCTGGCCTTCACCGAGTCCCTGCCGATGGCCATCGGCGCGCGCGCAGTTGTCGGGCTCGGGGACGCCGTCACCTTCATCTCGGTGCTGCGCCTGGTGCCGCACTGGTTCACGATGCGTCAGGTACCGCTGGTGACCCAGCTGACCGGCATCTGCGGTCAGCTCGGCCAGGTGCTGTCGGCGGTGCCCTTCCTGGCGGTGCTGACGGCGATGGGCTGGACGGTCGCCTATGTGTCCGTGGCGGCGCTGGGGGTGCTGTCCATCGTGCTCACGCTGGCCATCGTCAAGAACACCCCCGACGGGACCACCACCACGCGCGAACCCACCTCGGTGCGCGACACGCTGTCCAGCGTGAAGACCGTCTGGCTTCGTCCAGGCACCCGGCTGGGTTTCTTCACCCACATGGGCACCCAGTTCTCGGTCACCGTGTTCGCCCTCATGTGGGGGGTGCCGTATCTGACCGTGGCGCAGGGCCTGTCCGCAGGGGTGGCCGGCGCCCTGCTCACCATGTCGGTCGCCGCCGCGATCTCGTCGGGCGTGCTGGTCGGCGTGTTCACCGGACGGCATCCGCACCGGCGCTCACGCCTGGTCCTCGCGATCATCGCCAGCAACGCCCTGGTCTGGTCGGTGGTCTTGGCGCTGCCCGGCCCGGCCCCGCTGTGGCTGCTCGTCGTGCTGGTCGTGGTGATCTCGGTGGGCGGCCCGGGTTCGATGGTCGGGTTCGACTTCGCCCGGACCTTCAACCCGAGCACCACATTGGGAACCGCGCAGGGCATGGTCAACATGGGCGGCTTCCTTGCCTCGCTGCTGCTGATGCAGGCGATGGGCGTGATTCTGGAGGCCACCGGCGGCCTGTCGTTCGAGTCGTTCCGGATCGCCTGGGCCCTGCAGTACGTGGTCTGGGCCGTCGCGGTCGTCGGAATCCTCATCACGCGGCGCAAAGCGCGCCGGCTGCTGCGCCTGCAGGACGATCGCAGCCTGCTGGAAGGCATCGAGAAGTAGTCGGCCGCTAGCCGGTGCGCATGGTTTCGGCCACCGCGTCAGCAGTGTGGCGGTGTCCGCGGACTTCGTAACCGACCACCCATACGACCGGCGCGACCGTCACCACGAGCAGGCAGTTGGCCATGGAGATCCCGACGACGGCAAGAGCCACGGCAAGTCCCAGAACCACCAGCGTGATGGCCAGCAGCGCGACGTGGAACATCGCGGCCGTCCGCAGCATCGCGGCGTACAGGGCGAACATCATGACGATGAACACCGCCACGGGGATGACGACAGACAGCACGGTCGCGGTCGAACTCAGTTCGGAGTGATCCTCGATGTAGTACGCCGCGGCGTGGAGCCCGGCTCCCGTCGCCACGATCGCGGCGAACACGATGATGTGCAGGTAGCCGAACCGGAACGAGCGCTCACGGCGCACGTGAAGGACATCGGCGTGCGGCAGCACGAAATACGCCCACCACATGCCGAAGGTGAGACCGATGCCGGCCACCCCGACGAAGACGGCCTCCACCGACCAACCCTGCTCGCCGACCACGGCGGACAGGGATGCCACGGTGCCGACCACGCCCTCACCCAGCGTGATGATGGTGAACAGGCCGTACCGCTCGGCGATGTGATGGGCGTGCCAGGGCGTGCCGCCGGCGCGAGACTCGGCGAGAACCGGCCCCATCAACTCGACGCCGATGAGCGCGAGCACCATCAACGCGGTCACCGGGAGCGAGGTGTGAACGAAGATGGAGGCGATCCATCCGACCTGCGCGACCGTGATCCACCAGGCATAGGTCAGACAGGCCCGCCGCCGCGGACGGTCCTGTACCGCGGCGCGCACCCATTGGCCGACCATCGCCACCCGCATCACCACGTAGCCGGCCACCACGACGCTGGTGTCGACATGACCACCGTGCTCGATGGACGTGTACAGCTGCGGGAGGCCGAGCGCCAGCACGACCACACCGACCATCTGGACCATCGTCATCAGCCGGTAGACCCAGTCGTCGGTGTCGTAGGCCGAGGCGAACCAGCTGAAATTGATCCACGCCCAGCTGACCGCGAAGGTGGCCAACGCGAAACCGGCCAGTCCGGCGGCGATGTGGTCGGCCGCCAGCAGGTGTGCGAACTCAGAGGCCGCGATGCCGAACGCCACGACGAACGTCAGATCGAACAGCAGCTCCAGCGGAGTGGCCGCTCGGTGCGGCTCGTGGGGGTCGCGACCCACCATGGGCAGGAACCGGTGCGCCCGGCTGGTGAATGTCTGCCCGTCGTCGCTCACCGCGCCCCCTTCGAAATCGGCCCCAAAGCTACCGGAGATACGCTTCGCGGTATGGGCATGGCGGTCGCTGTGGTGTTGGCTGCGGGCCTGGGCACCCGTGTGGGCGCCGATGGCAACAAGGCGTACCTGCCGTTGGCCGGTCGAAGCATGCTGGCCTGGTCGCTGCTGACCCCTGCCGAGCATGCCGACATCGACCGTACGATCCTGGTCTTCCGGCGCGGCGAACGCGATCTGGCTGCGGCCACCCTGCGCCGGGAGCTCCCGCAAGCCGTGATCGAACTGGTCGAGGGGGGCGACACCCGGCACGCCTCGGAGTTGAACGTGCTTCGTCATCTGGCTCCGGACATCGAGGCCGGCGCCGTCGACGTCGTGGCCATCCACGACGCCGCCCGCCCGCTCGCCGGGCCGGACATGTACCGCAACGCGGTCGCGCTGGCTCGCGAGCACGGCGGCGCACTGCCGGCCCTCCCGCTGCGCCATGTCGCCGGCGTCGCCGCCGCGACGCTACAACCCACCGTCGTACCGGGCGGGCTGGTGCGGGTGCAGACTCCGCAGGCCTTCCGGGCGACCGAGTTGTGGCGGGCCTACCGGTGCGCCGAACGCGACGGGTTCACCGGGACCGACACCTCCTCGTGCGTCGAGCACTACACCGATCTCGAGGTGCGGACCTTCCCCGGGAGCGCGACGAACCTGAAGGTCACCTATCTGCGGGACGTGGCGGTGGCAGATCTTCTTCTCAACGCTCGGGTGGGTTCTGGGCCGACTGCAGCACCGCGCTGAGATAGGCCGAGTCCCTAGGCAGTTCGACTGTCACCGCTTCGGCATCTCCCTCGACGAGTGTGAGCGGCAGCCCGGCCGACAACGCGAGGGCAAGGTCGTCGAACGTTCCGTCGGTGTCCTCGGCCAACAGCGTCGTCAGCGTGCCGGCGGCGTATCCGCGGGGGTACTGCACGCTGCGTAGCAAGGCGCGGTCGACGGTCGCGGTCACGGTTCCCGCGGCGTCAACCGCCTTGACGCTGTCGGTGACCGGCAGCGTCGGCCAGGCCGCGGACGCTCCCTCCGTCAGCGCGTGGCTGAGGCGATCGACCAGTGTCGGCGGCACCACCGGCCATTCGATGTCGTGCAACAGTACCGGCGCGTCGCGGTCGATCTCGGCGAGGGCGGCAGCGACACACTGGGCCCGCCCGGCTGCCGGTTCGGCAGCCACCAGCTTCAACGAAAACCCTTGACCCGCAGCTATGTCCCCAGCGCGATCCGGCAGGGCCGCACGCACCGACGGCATCAGTTCCCAGGCCGTGACGACCACGACCTCAGCGCAGGGACGCAGCCCCTCGATGATTCGCGACAACGGCGACATGCCTGCAACGGGCATGAACACCGCCTCCGGGCGCGGGTCGAGGTCCGCAGGCAGGGGCAGGATCGCCGTCACTTTCACGACGCCGAGGGTATCGCTGCGCGGGTTTACCGGGCCTACACCGGGTCGAAAGAGTCGATCAACCAGTTGCCGTCGATCTTCGTCAGTCCCACCTTCACGCTGCTGGCGGCGAATGCCCCGTCGGGGTTCTCCTGGCTCGTGGTGGTCTGATTGATGAACACGAGTACTTCGGCGGAGTCGGGCTGCATGTCGGAGACCGCGGCCCGCACCACCGATGCGGCGGTCTTGACCGACTTCTCCCGTGCCGCCGGGGTGACGATCTGTTCGGTGAATTGGGTGTAGTACGAGAGAAATTCGCCGGTCAGCCGGGCTTTGGCGGCGGCGAAGTCCTTGTCGAGCGACTCCGGTGAATAGGACAGCAACGCAACGGTTCCGCTGGTCGCCGCGTCGAGCGCGACCTGTTCTGCGGCAGCGTCGGTTTGCTGGTCGGGGCGGTACCGCTCCAGATAGAGCCACGCGGTCAATCCTGCCGACGCGACCAGAGCAGCCGCGAGCAGGAGCGCGGCCGCCTGAGTCCGGAGCGTATGCAGCACACCGCGCCGTGGCGGCACCTCGGCTGTCTCGTCGACCGCTGTGTCAGCGTGGCTCTCGGCCGACGTCGTCTCACCTCCTGCCGGATCGGCTTCAGCGGCGTCGACGTTCTCAGCAGCGTCGGACTGGTCGCCCGCGGCCTCCTGGTCGCCCGCACCGTCCTGGTCGGCCGCACCGTCCTGGTCAGCAGTCGCGTCCTGATCGGCCGTCGTGTCCTGGTCGACCGTCGCATCCTGGTCGGCTTTGCGATCCTCGCTCACGGCACGAACTCCACTTTCGACATCTTGAGTTGGTCGCCCTCACGCTGCAGGTGCACGCTCAGCCGCCACGTCCGTGGTTCCTGATTTGCGCCGCCGGTGTTGGTGACCCGCGACGACGCCGCGACCAGGACGACAGCGGAGTCCTCGGTCATCGACTCCACACCGGTCGCATTGACCGACACTTCGGTGATGACCTTGGAGTCCTGGGCAACCTGGACGAAGTCCTGGGCCTGCAATTCGAAGTCGTCCTTGAACTCGCCGGTCGAGTTGTCGATGATGCGCTGCACATCCTCTTCGGCGTTGTTGAAGTTCAGCGACATCAACGTCACCACGCTCTGGCGCGCCGCGGCACTGTATTCGGCGTCGAGTTGGCGCAGCCGCTCGGCTTCGCGGTGCTCCCAGATCATGTATCCGCTCAGAGCCAGCAGCGCGGCGGTCACCAGGATCACCAACGCGGCGACGATGCCCCGCCAGGTCGGTCGCGGAAGCCGCGGCCGTCGTCGAC
>MDTC01026311.1_pt1 | contig 19129 bp, 17 predicted proteins | sample 811181 | NCBI WGS metagenome assembly MDTC01 (sample SAMN05326644, study PRJNA326480) | marine metagenome | isolation source: seawater | place: Pacific Ocean: North | collected 2011
GCATTGAACGACAAGGCACTGAAGGAGTCGCGCAGCCCGCTTGTGTTGAAGGTATTCAAGAATTACGAGATGTCATTTCTCGTGCATTCGGCCGCCGAATCCAGGCGCTCGATGTCGACACACTGGCTTGAAGGCATTGGACTTTCGACAAGTGATTTGATGAATACAAGGTCAATCCGATGATCTCACTCATTCTTGGCGCGCATCGTCGATTTGAAAAGTCCGGCCATGCCGCAGGTGGGCTCGGATCGATGATGCAGGCGCTGAGCCTGTTTCTGGGGCTGATCGTCATCATCACCAGTTTGACCGCCTTCACCACCGGCATGGCGCCGGCGCAGGTCCTCAGCTGGGGACTTGATATGCTTGGCAGCATTTTTTTGCTGCTCTTATCAGCATTGGTGATCACCGCGATTTTCTGCTGTGTCAGGTTGATTGACAGCGCGTGTCACGCGCCGTCAGACCTGGAGCGGCAGAAATGGTTACAGGCGGGTCTGCAGGCATGCAACGGCATCGCCACGCTGGCACTGACATTCACCCTTCTTGGCATCAGCCTTGGGATCGGGCAGTTGTCGAATAGCAGCCTAACACCAGACAGTATTGACAAGGTAATTGCGTCACTGACGGATGACTTCAGCATGGCGTTTCTGACCTCGGTGATCGGATTGCCGCTGTCGGCCATTCTTCGCACCGTTTTCATTGTCCTGAACGCCTCGCTGGCATTCGGCAGCACCCCGAGCACCATACCGGCGTCCGTTGGCGACAAGCCAGTCACAACTCTGTCACTTTCGTAAATCGGAGGTTAATTTCCATGCGTTACCTCATCTTCAATGTCACTGTCCTTGCGGCGCTTGGCTACCTGTTTATGGCGTCCCCCGATCAGTCCTTCACGAGCTGGATCGGCAAGGCTCCCCAGATGTTCGACGCGGCACGAACAGCCAGCCGTGATTCCATGCCTGGTGATGATCCCACCGCCACCGCTGGGCGCGCTCTGCTCGAGGCCGTGGAGCCGGTTGTGGAACAGATCCTCTCGTCGTCAGATGGTCCGGTGGCGGCACGAGTGCCGGCGGCGCGCTTCGGTGAGCCGGCAACGCCGGACGACATAAAGACCGTTGCAGCGCCGGTCGATCTGGCCACTGACGATGCCCGGCCTGTCACGATACAGGATATCGAGAGCATGATCCGTGGCCTGATAGATGCCAGGGTAACGGTAGGCGATGATCAGGATGCGAGTGCGGATGCCGACAGCCCAGAAACCCCGGCGGGTGACCAGGCTAAAAACGTCCAGCTTCAGCCAAAGCACCGCCCTGCAGACAGGCCATCAACTGGTCTGGCATCGAGTTTCGCGGCGGCTGACCCGAGCATGCCGACAAAAGCCACGCCGGACGGCCCCCATGATGCTCGTTCAGGAGCGGTGGAAATCAGCGAAAATGGCTCGGCAGCGCCGAGTGCGGCACCGCAGGAGATGAGCGACGAGGAAATCGCCACCGCCTTTTCCAGGCTTCAGCAGGCGGCGCGCCCGAACCCGGCCCCGTCGGGAGCCACGCAACCGAGGGAAATAGATGCAGTTGGTGATGGCCAGGTTAATGGTGTTCCTGTCGAAGCCACAGCAGTGACAGCCGCGCCTACCGCTCCGGAATCACCCGCTTTTATGTCACCCGGTCAGAGGGCCGACAGCCTCGCTATGATGGTAGAGGAGCTGCAACTCATGTATCTGGAACGAACCGGTGGCTGATCGCCGCAACCTCAGCATCCCAATCAATTTGGCCTTCCTAACCGGGCTTTTGGCTGCGTCACACTTCGCCACGGCGATGGCGCCGACGCAGCAGCAGACGGCAAGGGCCGAGATTAAGGCGAAGAAATCTGTTGTTTCGCCGCCGCTGACCGTCGAGTTTGTCGACAATCTGTCCGATGGTGGGCCCGCCATGACACTTACCGCCGTGGCGATGCCAGCTCTAGCGGACGTCGCTTTGCCGGAGAGGCTGCTCGCAGACGCGCCGGTTTTGGAAGCCCCGGCGCCACCGATTCCAGTCTTGGCGGTGGTGGCAAAGCTGGATTCGTCCCCCTCGACACCGATGATATCGCGGCCAGACAGCTCGACAACGCCTGGCCCACTGACGCTGCGTCCAGACGTGTCAAGCTCCAATCCGTCCAATCCACCTTCGATCGTGCCTATGGAGACCGGAAGACTGACGGCGCTGGATCCGGCTTTACCCCTGTTGCCAGTGTCGAGATCGGTAGCGATGGTACGAGCACTGATGCCGCTCAGCCAAACAGGCCAGGGGGCGCAGGTGAACGAAGCCGGTTCTGATGCGAAGCCGCTACCGCACCTTGTGCCGTTGGCACCGGATCGGCCACGGCCGTGGGATATCATGCCACAGGTAATGCCGGTAGGTAATCCAATCATGTTGTCATCGGCCCAAGGCCGGCTGGATCCGGCAAAACCTAGATCGTTGACGACCTCTGGAATGCCGCAATTCTTGAAACCCAGGGCTTCCGACCTGCAGGCGGCTGGTCGGTTGATGGATAACGCGGCGCAGAAACTGTCTCTGGAATTCCTGTGGCCTGCAGATCGGCGTGTCCATTCCCGCATCTATTCGCGCCTTACGGAATGCCTTGGGGTTGAAATAGGGGTCATCGACGGGGACGGGAAGGTGTATATTGGTGCGGGTGGCGGCAGGTTATTCAACGCCGCCCTGCATTCCCCTTTCATGCGTCTTGTCGATCAGCCCGTCGATCCGCGGGAACGCCAGAATATCCAACGAATCATGACTGACCTGCAGATCACCGCCAAGGGCGGCACGGCTGTTCGGGTCTTCAAGCGGGCGCATGACATCCAGCTTCTTGCGGCATTAAACCGAGCCCTTGGCGGGCTGCCGACGCGCGGCAGGGTCACGGCCGAGTATCAGATCGAGGCAGGTGCGCTCTATCTTGGCAAGCTGACGCTGAGCGGACGGCGGCATGATGGCCGTGTTCGCCTTGATCAAGACAGCTGTATATGACCGTCGGATTAGTTGAAATCCCCGCCGTCCGGCTGGCGCGCAACGAAAACACCGACACCGCTGTCGGTCAGGCGGTCGATATTGGCCCGTTGGACGGCGGCGTTCGGCGTTTCGATCATGTTCTCGAACCATCTCCGCCAACCGAAATCAGGCCTGTCCGACACGGCGGCGTAGAGTGACAGGTCGGCGTTGCTGATGACAAAGGAAGGGGTCTGGAAGCGATCCCCGGGACGTAGGTCCGCGCCACTGCGGAATTTCACTTCCGGCATGCCGTCATCGTTCTGGCCGGTTACGGCAAGCCAGACCCGCACCTTGTGGGAAAAATGGTTTTCCACCGTGAGCCTGACCGTGCAGTCCTTGGCGGGCAGCATAGGAAACACGCCATCTATCCGCTGGACAGCGGCTAAGGCCTCCCCGCATGCCCCGCCTGTGTTGGGAGCCTGTCTGTCATCCGTGCTGACGCTGATATCAAGGGCGTTGGCAAGTCTTTCAGACTTCGCCCCAAGATAGAACACCTCGAAGAAATAGAAGGCGTTGGTAACAACCCAATTCCTGAGCGCCAGATTGGTGCGGATTTCCATCAACAGCGCCCGGTGCTGCCCAGCCTGCTCATAGCTAAAGGCGTTTTTCAGTGCCTGAACGGGCAGATGATAGCCAATCAGGCACAGCGTCACCAGGATCGGGGTGATTGCGACACCGGCCCGGCGCCGAAGCGAGGAAGCAGGTGTGATCTGGCGGCGCGGTTTCGCAGAGGGCGCGGTAATCTCCACCCCGATCGCGGCGGCAGCGTCCGAAACCCGCTCGGTAGCGATGATGATCCAGTCTTTCGGGATAAGATCAGCGATCTCCTCGCGGTTAGAGGGATGAAGAAGCACCGTGACGGTTTCACCATTGTCATGCAGGGCCCGCAGCTGAGCGTAGGACTCGCTGAATTTCTGCCGCATATGATCGACCGGCCTGATATCCAGTGTCGGGCTGACTTCGCCACTTGCCCAGATGACGTCGTTCCCGTGCGATGCGCCGTGCGAGCCCACGAGACTGCCGGACTTCTGCAGCATATGCGCCAGCAATATTCCGAATTGCCAGCTGTCCCCCTGTGTCACGGGCCCCTCGAGGTCGGTGCGGTAGGATCCCTCTCCAAGGAGCTTTTCAATCACCCCGGTTGGTCGACGCACGAATTGGTCGTAGTTGCCGCTGATCGGCAAGGCTTCGAAGCTGCCAGTAATACAGATCACCGATCGGATCTCAGGCGCTTCCCTTGTAATTGAGAGGACGCGCACGGCGCCTCTTGTTGTTGGAATAAAAACTTTGAAAGGGTTCACCGGATGAAGAACTCCGTTTCCGGATCGCGGACGGCCTGCACGATAGCGTGCGATTGATCTAGCATGATTTGAATGGTGTCATCCATCATTTCCGGTAGCCTCACCATCGTGAAATGCCCGTCGCAGTCGGCGAAGAGCATGGTCGGGCGCGGGCCGTCGAGATCGTCTTCGGCGCCCTGGCTGGGGTTTGTGTGGAATTTTATCTGAAGATAGATCGCGCCGTCATCTCGCGACGAGGCCGATAGGACGAGGTCGAAGGCCGGGCCCGGCCTATTTTTGGTACTGGCGCTGTCACGTGACGCCGCGGCCGCCTGCTGTTGTTGCCTCGCAATCGACACCGTGCCTAGTATGCCGCGAAACTGACGCCGCTTGTTGAAGTCCTGCGAAATCTGATCGAGAAGCGGGGTGACATCCCCTTCATAGCTGCCTGTTGCGAGCTTGTGCAGCATGCGGAACGGAATCACTCGCGGGGTGCCACCGATCGATGTGGGGTCGCCTGATTGGGCGAGCGCGACCATGACCGCTTCGAAGGACAGGCGATTGGTTAGCCGCAGTTCGGCGGTTTCACGATCGACAGTGGAGGAATCTGGGGAGGAGGCCGGTGTCATGATGTAGTCTCGTGCAGTTTGGATAGTTGGTCACTGAAAATCACAAAATCATCCCTGGCATGTGACCGCATGGATTGATCCGGTTGATCCAACGAGGCGAGGAAACCAGACAGTTTTAACAGACGGTCACCGCCGTAGATCAGCGCATGGAGATGATCCGGATCTGTCAGCGACAAGGTCGGGCCCGAGGCCTGTTCTCCGTCAGGTGCCGGTTCCACCACGACATCGGCGGCACGCAGCCCCTGGCGACGATAGGATTGAGCGATACGCTTCATATGCTTGCGTTGGTTGCCGATCGGGCTGTCGGATGGCAAAGTGTCGATCCTGTCCAGTACCATGAGGGCAAGCTGGCCGACCGGGTCATCGTCCGTATCCATGGGCGCCACCCGGTCTTGCAGATCGGTGGCGATGGCCGCCATTTCCTGCCTTGTTTCATCATTGCCACAGCGTGATAGATACTCGAAAATAGCTGGGTTGCGGGCGTCCCATAAACGCAGGAAGGCGGTCGTGGCGATGTTTTCGATAGTGGTCCTCAGCGTCCGCCAGTTTGCCAAATGGCCCTCATAGACAGTGTCGCTTATGCCGGCCATTTCAAGCTCGATGTCGCCCTTGCCAATATCACCACCGCGGCTGGCCTGAACAAGCTTATTTTGCACGGGACCAAAGGTAGCAAGCCGTAGACATGTCAGAACAAGTCCGTGGCCGGCGGCGCCTGCGAGGGCGGGCACGGACAGCTGCGCCAATTCGGTCTTGGTAAGAAACTTGATTGCGCTGCATGGCCGGCGTTGCAGGTCGGAAATCCAGCCTGTCGGTGTCGCGGCATCGCCGACAAGTTGCCCGAGGTCCGGCGATGTGGTGCCACCATTATCTTCCGCATCCGGGGCACTGCTGATCGCAAGTTGCGAGAGCCTGTCAATATCTTCATCCTCGAAACTCGCTGTCAGCGAAACATGAACATCGAACGCATCGCTCTGCGAATGAATAAGGCTGTCCCGGAACGTCATCCAGGCCTTTGCGGCGGTGCCGAACAGCCTGAAGGATAGCGCATTTTCTGCGCTATTCTCTATCCAGAAATCGAGTATCAACCCGTCGTCAATGTCCTCGGCGGTGAACCGTGCCACGCCGACTTTTGTCTCCAGGTGTTCAACCAGTAGCCGCGCCATGTTCCGTTCCGCCATTTGTGGCAGATGTTCGCCAAGAAAGTTGTAGAGACGCGCGGAAAGATCCTTTGTTACGGCCTTTCGAGGCGCGCTGCCATGGTCGGCCGCGAGATCCGAAAAGGCATTGTGAATACAGTCGAACCCCAATGCCTCAACCAGGAATTCGAGGCAGGCGACAGCAAGTGGCACCTGACCGCCAGTGAGTTTGAAGATCGTCATATCGTTGCCGGGCTCGCGGAATTCCAGTATGCCGTCGCGTCTCGCCAAAGTTGGCGGAGAGTCGGCTGTGGCGGAGAACAGCAAACGGCTTGCTTGACGGGCTGTCATTGGGTGCGCGGTTACCAGCAATTGATCGAGCTGAATATTTTGGGCTGCCGCGGCCGACATGACATGCACCGACCTGAACAGAAGCGGGCCATAGCCGCGACCGGCAATCGTCGAGATGAGTTGGCTGATAGTGTCCGGCTGGTAGGCGGGGGCGCCATTGCCGGCGGTGGCCTCGCCGACAGACCGCAGGCAGTTCAGAAGAAATTCCGATGGCGGGGTCAGGGTGAACTCCGCCCAGCCAGCCAGTATTTCGGTTGGGTCTACCATCGAGCGCGGCCGGTGCTGCAAGCGCCTGAAGCGCCGGGAACTGAGCAGCTCGACAGTAATTGTGAAAGATCTGGCACCGCCGCCTCCGTCAACTAATGGCGGGACATCTGTCCGGCCCGATGATGCCAAGGCTACTCTGATCACTGGCTTGCTTTCAACCAGTGACGAAAGGCCTGCCGGTTGTCTCGCAATCTCGCAACTAGTGTACTGGCAGGCCCGGAGCCGGCATTAACCCGTCCAGTCGACAGCTCACCGGCATTGCGCGTTGCCTGCGCCGTCGCCATCCAGAAATCGGCCTCCTTCAGATGCATGCGCAAGGCGCCACTGCTGGGATCATTGGACAAGGTGCCCGCTCGAGCCAGAATTAGGGTGGTTTCCTTAGTGGTTATTCCGGGGGATGGTGGCAGAGGATACCCGGCCATGCGTACTCCCTGGTCGGACTGCGCATCAATGCTGATGTCGCGTCCCTCCGCCTGGTAGGCTTGCGCCGCCGCCAAAACCTTAATGACATAGCGGCGCGTTACCGGAATGATCTTCGGCTGTGGGCCAGCGGTAACGCGCGAGCCGCCATTATAGTGCGACAGCGCCAGATCCACACGTCCCTCATAGCGATCAATCAACTGGTCGAGGAAAGTCACACCGGCGCGGATGTTGATGGCCGGATCGAACAACTCGGCCCGACTCAGGCCAAACAAGTCGCGGCCGGTTCGTGGCATGATCTGCATCACACCGATGGCGCCGGCGGAACTGACAACATGTGGCCGGAAACCGGATTCGATCTTCGCCACCGCCAGCGCCACGCTCGGGGTGATGTTGGTCGTCCTCGCAGCCTCCTGAACGATCATCTGCTTGAGTTGGCTTTCCGTCATGTGGTGCCCGGATGGCAGCCCGGCGTGATTGATATGCCTGGCGTTGTCAGGTTTCGCCTGTGCGCCGATCGCAAGGCCAAGGCTGCCCGCCGACGCGAGTGCGATGATCATCAGTAGTTTCGCCGTGATTGTCTTCATTGGCCGGCCTCCCGTCCCATGCTGGCGATCCGTACCTGCCATTCCGGCGTCAATTCGGCGATCTCGAGCTTCAGATGGGGATATTGGCGCTGAAGGCCGGTAATGCGCGAAATAGGCATTTGTTCCGACACGGCCAGTATGACCGGCCGCCTGGGGTCGATCGCGGCGGGATCAAGTCTGCTCAGCTGCTCGTCAAAGAACCCTGCTGCTGTATAGATGACAAGTTGCCGGTCGTCCTCCCCATGCGCCTTGTCACTGGGTTCGAGGGCCATGTCCATCGTGGCCACGCTGGGTTGCGTGCTGTCGGTCTTCGGTGTGTTGACCATGGCGAACAGCATCAGGATCATCAGGCTGAAAAAGGCCATCGCGAGGGCCAACGCCACTTCGGCAAGCGGATTTGCGCCGTCGTTGATCATCATTGTCTCCAGAAGTTTTGTCCTCCTGAAAACATGAAAGATTTAGGGCTATTTTATCCCGGGGTTTGATTTTGGCGCGGAAATACTGCCGGCACCAGTCAGTTGAATTTGACCTTGTTGCCCGCCGTACCCTTACGATTGGCGATTGAGATACGGCGGATGTCGATGCGATTGCCTGTCATCACGAACTGCACATCCTGTCCCGCTTCAAGGCCGATCTCGGCAAGCGATACGACGATCCATTCACCTAGCCTGTCGAGATCTGCGGTGGTGTGATAGCGCAGGCGCTGGCGCGGGCCGGATGTTTGTGACCGCGTGATATCGACAAAGCCGGGGAATTCGTTCCGCATCAGATCGATAAGCTGCACCCGTTCTTCGACGCTAAGATCGATGATTTCCATCTGCAGGATGGCAACCGCCCCACCGTCGCCTGTAAGTGCGCCGCCGGGTTCCTGCAAGAGAAACACAAGGCTTTCACCAAGCGTGTCGGCCATTCTTTCGACTTCGGCGCGCAGTGTCTTTGCTTGGCAGGCCGCCGCGCAGGGCACCGGTGCGATCAGCGTCGTATTCGGCACTGCCCAGCTCGCTACAAATTGCTGACCTGCAGGTTCGTAGATTTCCGAACTTAAACTTATGTCATAACTTGGTGACTCATCGCCAGCCTCCGTTATCTCAAGGTCAACCAGCACGATGACCGCTTTCCCAAGAGCTGTCATGATGTCATCGCCCCGCGCCAGAAGGTCGGCACGCGCAATTACAGGCCCGATATTCAGCGTTTGCAGAAGCGGGTCCGGCGCTGTTACCCGAAAACCCGCACGGCTGAGGCGCGATCCCACGGTGATGGCGGCGTGGCTCTGAACATCGCTGTTTACTGTGGGAATCACGATGATCGTGTCATCGGCATTGGCGTTGCCGATGGTGACGGCCAAAAGCGCCAGCCACGCCAAGAGGAATCTTATCAGAAGGCGCGGCAGGGCCCGTGAACGGATTTGCTTGTCTTTGATAGGTGGGGAGAAGAAAAACATGGCGTCACGCATCACACAGTGCAGAATATATTTTGTGGGACCGGTCCTTCTGAACGCGGATATTGCTGTCCTTTGCAAGGATTCTGGAGGAGGTGTAGGGCGCTATGCGGTAGGAAACCATAAGCTGTTCCAGCCATTTCTGAAGACGTTGCCCTGTCGCGGTGCTTCGATAGACATAGACCGCAAAGGTCGGGTTCGGCGCCTTGACCAGCTCGAGTGACAGAAAGCCCGGGAACTCCTTTTCCATCGTGGTCAGGAGCTCGCGTCTCTCGCACAGATCAAATCCCTCAACCGAGACCCTGTAGTCGTTTGCCCGCCCGCCCCAGGGCTTTTTTGCGGCAGCCGAAATCACATATCCGTTCTGCTCAAGTTGGCGGGCGAGTGCACGCGCAAGCGCCCCCGCCGAGGCGGTGATTTCAAGTCGGTCATTCGATTCGAGGAGTGGCAGTGTTGAGGTACGCGCGACCAGCTGGCCTGTGCCGATATCGATCACGGAGGCGGCGGGGACCGGGTGCGGCTCAGAGTCGACGCTGGTCAAAAGATCGATTTTCACAGCCAGCAAACGGCCAGAGTGTTGCGCGGAGGCGGCCCGCAGTACAGCAAGAATGTCGGTCTGCTGCACATCCCCGAAGGCCGGTATCGAAAGGAAGTCGGCCGCAAGCGGCAGGATGCCTATTTCCATCATCGCCTCACCCATGGCAAATTCGAGGCGTTTTTGAAGCGGATCTGGTGTGTCACCGATATCGGACAATGGTGTCGGCAGGATGATTACTTTGTCGATGTCACCCTCATCGGCGAGGGCGGGCAGATTGACCAGCCCGCCGGCGATCACAACACCGACTACAATATGTCGAAGGGTCCCAAGGGCCCGTTTCAATAACGCATGCATCGTCATTCTTCCGGTTCGTGAACTTTTCAGCTTCCTGACACTCATTGGGCCCACCTGCGCAAACCCATCTTGGAGGGTATGAAATTTTCTGGCTGAATTTTGTATGATAGTCAGGTTGGGTGAATTTGGCGACAAACGAATGCCCTCCTTGAGAAACCATGCGCTTCTCGCTAGCCTGTCAGTGGGAACGTTAATTTTAAATTCTGGTGGTGACATGCGCTTGTACCTAAAACTTAGCTTGCTTTCGTGTTTTTTCCGTTGCCCGGCGGCCAAGCACCTCCATGTGGTGGCCTTGACTATAGCCGTGATCATGCTCGGCACTCAGCAGGCGTCTGCACAATGTGTAACGGAGCAACCATTCTATGGCTCGGTCGAAATTGCTTATGAACCTAAAGGCAATTTCAACAACAAGCCGAAAGCCGAAGATATCACCGCCGCGGAGACGCAGGCGGTGCAAAGCGCCTGGCAAAACTATGTCGGCAGCTGTATGGGCGCAGGACAAATGCAGCAATATATCGCGCAGCAGAATGACATTCTTCGGAACCTCGACAGCTACCTGGTCAAAAAGCAGGTGGCCCATAGTTTCGATAAGAAGTCGAAGACAATCACTGCCGAGGCCCTGTTGATAGTCAACCAACCCCTCATCGAGGGCATGTTCACTAGTACATCGGGCGGGGGTGATGGTGACGGCGCCTACATGGTGTGGATCTTTGCCGCCAAGCAGGCCGGCTACACCAAGGAAAGCGATGTCACCACCTACGACGCCGACAGGTCAAAACAGAGCAGCGCAAAGTCCCTGAACTCTCAGGAAACCGTTTTTGCGGAAGACGACACCACAACAGTGGAGAGCACATTCACGGAAACAAATTCGAAATCTTCTAGCGGTGGTCAGACAACGCAGCGAGGCGCTGAGCGCACAGGCGTAATCCGTGAATTCGAGCTTGTATCCACAGGTGAGTTCAATACACAGTTTTCGGAAATAATGTCGCTTAACTACTTCGAGCCAACGGAATATCTCGATGTCCTGGATGCATGTGGTGGTGAGGACCTGGAAGTTATTGAGGAAGAACTCGCCTTTGACGGCAGAATGAGCCGTGAAACCCGTCGAGCAGTTATTACAGGTCTTCGCGACTGTGATGTTAAATATCTAGCAATAGGTAATATTGAAATTAACCAACCTAAAGTTTCCGCAGTTGAAGGCTATAATGTAACGGTAAAAGTTATCGGTGAGGTGCTTGACGTCTCCAGACGGCTCCCAAAAAAGGTTGCTGCAATAGGCCCAGTTCTAGGCCAGGCTGGCGGGGATGAAGACAACATCGCTGTGGCCAACGCCATGAAGAACGCAGGCAAAATTGCGGCTGAAGAAATTGTTAGTCGTCTGAACGCAAAGGGTGTCAACTGATCCCTCGCTCATTGCTGGTGGCGGGCGCCGATGCGGCACCCTGACAGGAGACCGAGACATGATGGAAACGCTGACTGCACCGCACCGGATGTTGCGCTCCATACTGGTGGGGCTTTTGCTTACGATGTTCGGCATCGCCTCACATCCCGCGCAGGCGCGTGGCGGCGTCGAGATCGTATCGGTGCAGTCACAGGGGCTTGGCATAACACGGCGTGACGCAGTTCTGGATGGGGTGCGCGAGGCCGTATCCATGGTCAATGGTATGGCCATCGCGTCCCAGACCTCGCTGGCGGAACTGACCACCGAGGTCACGACCGATACCGACAACGCTTTTCTGATGTCGTCGGCCTTCATGGAGCAAATCAGTACAGCCACTAGTGGTATGGTTGAGGGATATGCCATCCTCTCCAGCAGCGAGGACACCAACACCGGGTTGGTTATGGTAGAGTTGTCAGTTCAAGTGGCCCGATATACGGCGTCGAAACAGCTTGATCGGCTCCGCATGGCGCTCAGCGCCATGCGGATCGACAATGACGTTCAGGACCGGGCGGCGGCGGCCGAATTTGCGGAGGATCTGCAGGACGGGGTAATTGATTATCTAACCCAGACGCGACGCTTCGCGATGATCGATAGGCAGTTGATGGCCGAGACACAGGCAGAGCTTAACTTTATTGCGAGTGCCGATGTGGCTACGCGCGAACTCGCCAAGCTCGGCAATCAGGTTGGGACGGATTATCTCGTGGTCCTCGAACTTCGCGATCTCTTCACCACGGTGAGTGAGCGCAAGATGGCGACCACCAACCGCATCCGGCGCAAGACTGTCCTAACCAGCGAGGTGGGTGTGCGAATCATCGATGTCACAACCTCGCAGATCAAGTTTTCTGGAACTGTTGAAACAGGCAGAAACGAGGATTACCGGAGCTTGGCGCGTGAGGCTAGTCGAGCCATCGGGCGCTATGTCCAGAATTCGATCTACCCAGTACGGATCATCGCCATCGATGGCAATGTTCTCACCCTTGGGCAGGGTGGCAAGACAATCGAGCGAGGTGAGCGTTATAGTCTTATTCGTCTCGGTGAAAGATTGTACGATCCCTATACGAAAGAAAGCCTCGGTTACAAGGAGACCACTGTCGGGTCGGTCATCATCACGACGGTTCGAGCCAAGCATTCAAATGCTGAAATCGAAATTCTGGACGGGGCCGAAATCGCCTCATTGACAGGATATGAATATGTTATTCGCCCGATAGAGCCCACGGCGAGTGCCGAATTGGAAGCGATGCGCGAGCGTGTAATGAAAGCAAAAGATCAAGTGAAATCGCTAAAAGACAAGTTCAACGACTAGTGGTGCCATGATCACAGAAGGATAGTTTGTCTTTTGGCTGGCAGTGGTTCCAAAAATCCAATTCAACTGGATTTTTTGCTAGATTCCGGCATTGCCATGTAGGCCTCAACGGCCTGTTCCATTGCCTTTTCATATTGGTCAAGAAGCCCGGTATCCGTCACTTCACCAAGACGGTCCTGAAGACGCTCATCACGTTCAAAGCCAGCATCAAGATCACCTGATTTTAGGATGCTGATAACTTCACCTACCAGAATATCGGGATTATCCGTCTCTTTAAAAATGTCGCGGTAGCGCAGCGCCGCTTTGACAAACTCACCATCCGCAAAAAGCGCGTCGGCCACAGCAATCTGTGTGGCAACAATGTCAGTTTGGTTAATTGTGACAGGCGCGGTGGTAACTCCATATTCAGGCACGCGGCAGAGGCTGACAGCGTAGTCCTTACTGGGTAACCGGTGGGTCATCACCTTGGAATTGACAATCTGTCCGCTGGACCGCCATGATCTGAAAAGGCTCTTCGATACCAGTTTATCGATAACATTTCGCGAGAGATTGTCTTCAAAGACGGCCTGTTCCGGCGTTAAAAGTCGGCCTCGACAATAGGGCTCCCCAATCCGTTCGGGCTTTATTTTGCCACGTACCGGAAAGGCAACAAGCGCGTAGCGTGTGTCGTCCTGGTGAGCGAATTGTGAAGCTCGCCCGCCGATATCAGTAGTAACGGCCGTGCCATCAAAGATTGTACGTAACTGCTCGTCAGCTTGCCTGAAATCAGTCAGAATTCTAACGCCTCGTTGATCCAAAGTCTCATCGGCGAGCGCCGGTGGTAGTTCGAAACATCCCACAGCAATGCAGATGCCAAGCACACGGCCCGAATAGCCTCGGCACCAGGATGCCGAGGTGGCCTTTAATTTGCACATCAATTAGAAATCTTCCTTATCGGATACCTGTCCAGAGGGGCCTTTCGGGTTCAATCCGCCGGAATCCACCCCACCTTCAATCTTCAGGGCCTGCGAGGCGGTGCCTGCACTGCCCGAACTTTCCTGCTGTAATTCCATCTGGTCAAGTTTGCCGGAAGCGGCCTTGTTTTCACGACTGGCCTGACGGGCTTGGGCGGTGGCTGATTGTTGAAAGACGGCGATACTGAACTGCCAGTACCCGTCTTCCGATTTGAAGGAACGCGTCCGCACGCCCGGGGGCACCTTGCCAATGCTGACGGTTGAGTAGGCCTGGCTGTCAATCAGAACATTCATGAAGGCATTGCGCTCGTCATCCAACACTCGCGGGTCACCAACATTGCCCTCTTCATCGACAGGAATCTCGAACTGTTCACTGCCTTCAATCTGCGATTCGTCAAACCCACCTTCCCAGTAGAGGCTGTCGCCCTGTAGAAATTGAACAAGCGCGTTCTTCGCCCGTGTTTCAGCATTACTCTTGGCCGCCTTTGCCAACCGCTTGGCAACGCTCTTGTTATTGTTCGTCCTGACAATGGATGAGCCGAATCCGATCACAACCTGTTCGCCGGTATCAGGGGCGGTGATCAGTCGTGCGCCCATGGGCGGGGTGGCGAATCTTGCAATCTCCACCATGAGGTTTTGAAAGGCGGCATTCGGATCAACGGTCTGGATCACCGCTTCACCAAGGCGCGAAAAGGCAGATCTAGTTTTAGTGCTTGAGGCAACGGAAATTGAAACCTCTTGGTCATTGACGTTGTCATCCACATCAAAAACAACAAAGGCTGCCAGAAGTCCTGAGATGGTCTCCTTACACACCTCTGAGGTTTCGGTCAGTGTATTGGCGGTGGACTCAACGCCTGTATCGATAACAACAAGGTCGTCACTCACCGCGCCTTCGCAACTGTTCTGCACGCCTTCGAAATTGACCAGAAGCTGTCGCTTCGCTTCCTGATAGGCACGGAAATAGGCACCCCGCTTCGATAGCATTGTCGCGTTAATATTTTGATAAGTGGTGTAGGAGGCAGATGCTCTCGCGATAGTACCAAGGCCTGTCTTGGTGCTTACAAGCAGCACCCCGTCACCCTCTTCAGCCAACAAACCGTTGGCGGCGTTTAAGCCATCCTGCATCGTCTCAGCATGCACTGTATCGCCAACATTGACACTTCCCTCAACCACTTCGCTTCCACCTTGGACAGGAGCCAAAAAGCTATCGAGGTCGAGGTTTTGGGCGTTTACTCTGCTGCCGGCAATGAAGGCCATCGCAAAGATGATCGCAATCATGATTGAGGTACTAGTGATGCCAAACATGTTTGTTCTAAACAATGCAGATTTGTCCAAAATAATCTCCAACGCGAAACGAGTGATTTGATCGTTTAATTCACACAGTTTTTTGTTCAGGTGGCTAAGGTCGTTTCCAAAAGAATGTTGTTTTGTGCAGTCTTGCATGTATTCTTTCACAATGCAGCTAAGAATAGGGACTCTGAATTCATGAGTAAGCTTATTACAATAGTTTTTTTCGGTTTGTTTTTGGCAACGACGGCTCAAGCCGACTTATTCAAAGACCTGAAAAAGGCCCTTGAAGACGTTGAAAGCCAGCTAGCTCCAAGCCTTTCTCAAGGCGACCAAAGCCAAAGCAAGAACTCCACCAACACTGACAATGTTATCACAGCCCCTACACAAAATAGCTCCGCTACAGCTACACAGTCACCAGCAGGCAGCGCCAAGGATCAGGCATTCGTAGAGCGGCTCTGCAGACCGGTAACGGATGCTAGTGTTTACAAAAAAATGAGCAAACCAGACTTTGCGTTGATTGAAAAAGATTTTGGCAAAAGCCGTGGTGACATCGAGTTTGGGCTAAAAAAATATCGGCCTCAAACCCATCCCTATTTAATTGAGTTTGAAATTTATAAATCAGGTTTTGAAACAGATGAGATAAAAGAAATTTTTTCTAATTTTGCTAGGCGACCAAACGTTGAAGACCTAGCGGTGCTGGCCGGAACAAGTAGATTTAGTGGGTTTGATGCAAATAAAAAAAAACGTGCTGTAGACGCAAAATTTGCATATGGCCTTGTGCATAGTTTTTTCGTTGATGCTGGTGGAAACGAAACCCTCGGTGGTAACTTGATAAAAGATGCGGCTAAATCAGATCAATTTGCCGCCCGTTATATTGAGGGTCTTCGATGGTACAAGGGATATGGCAGACAAGTTAATTTAACTAACGCCGCCAATTGGATGCTGCCCGGATACGAAACTGCGCAAAGTCAAGAAGGTGATCTGGCAAGAATTATAGAAGATACATTCTTACGTCTCGTCGTTGAGCCAAATTACCAGCGTCGCGACCTCTATCTTGATTTGATCGCTGCGGCGGAGCGTCAAAGAGAATCTCTTGAACAAACGCTTGAACAAAACGCTGGTTCCTCTGCTATAGGCTACGTGTTAGCGCCTAAAGTGATGGAACTAACTAGAACTAGAGGTGAAATCCTGATTGATTTAGCCACCCTTGGCAAAGCGGGCTCTGAGGTTGAGCGTTACAAAGCTGACTATAACCTGCTGATAAATCAATCAAATCCTTCAACTGCAACAGTCACAGAGCTTGTGGTCAGAACCGAGGAGTTTGACGCGTTTCTTGAAGAGCAAAGAAACTCCTTTGCCGCGTTAGAACAGGAAGGCCAGCAAAAGCTTCAAGGGCTTTACGGCCGGGCTGAGGAATATGTTGCTGACTCCTGGAGTATTACCGCCTCTTTGACCGCATCAATAATGTTTGGCGGCGGCGGCGCTAATGAGTTGTTGGACCCAAAGGTTTTGTATCTTTGGGGTGAGGTCACAAAGGCACGGCCAGTCGCATGCGAACTACATAGAACAATCCTTGCCTATGGTCAGCGGACAAACGCTCAACTCCAGCCAAAGGAAGTGACCTTCAGCGAAAATGTATTTCCGACCAAAAAGAAAAAGAAGAAAAAGCGCTAATGTGTGGCGCCGCCGCTTGCAGTATGTACGTCGCTCCTGACAAATTATGCACCAAAGGCTCTTGGGAGCAGTTTTTTGACCGAGGCGCATTCAGTGCTTAACACATCCCAGTCGTCTGCAAGCGCTTCTAGATAATAGGTCTCTATAAGCTTGCCAGCGTCATTTTTGATTTCTATGTCAAGACCGTCATATAACTGACCGCGCAAATCTTGGTTGACCATGCTTTCCATTGCACGGTCGATCATTGTTTCATGCAGCATGTACAGGCGGCTCTCACGGGTCATCTGAAATTCCGTTCGCGCATACTCGAGAAACGTCCAACGACCACCAAATTGCTGTGAGTAGAGCCCCTCGCCAGTTTCAACATCAACAAACTGTAACTCCAACCGCGCACCAAGCGCTACTTGCAGCTGATAAAAATCCTGTTTTACATATTCTCCAGCGCCACTGTCGGTCGTTTTCTTAAGTTGGACTTCACTTTCCTTGAACTCCCAGCCATGGTCTATGATCCTGATTTCGATCTCAGCATCGCTGAATGGCAAGCTGGTGTTCAACAGAGAGTCACCTGACGTTGTGGCGACCACCATTTCTCTGGTGACATTCCGTGTAATTGACGTTTTGAGATAAGGAACAATGGGCACCTGTACCTTCTCTGAGAATGCGGTGCTGACCATAAACCCTAAGTTACGGTCATGCTTTTCTAAGTCTAGATTGATCAAATCTGCGGCTTTCGCTGCAAAGGGAGAGACGACCGTTTCGGTATACCGGAAATTCTTCCCTCGGTATTTGATTTCATAATCATAATCGAGTGCGAGGTCAGTCATGAAACGGGCTATGCTTCCGCTGTTGTTACGGTTTGCCAGCAGGTCAAAAAATAGTTTGGGTAGAGCATCTTCACCAACCCTGCCATTTGATGCCTGGAAGTATCGGCCACGCACTGCAAACGCTGAAATAATGCGTCTTTCCTGGAAGTCGAAGATGGTGTTGTACCCAATTAAACGCAAAGCAAAGACCGTTTTGTCTTTAAGCGGGCGGTAGCCCTTCTGTAAAACTGACTCTCGGACCAGACCGAAGGACATTCCATATCGGGTAATTTTTCTTTTTAGCCCCGTCCTTAAATCGATGCCTGCCGTCGACCAATCAGCATCCCTAATAGCCTCAAGTATGGCTGAATTGGCGCTCTGGCCGGTCAGACTGCTGCTGCTGTTCAACGACAGAGCTTTCTTTGTATGTGGCATATCCATAGTTTGATCATCTAGGAGATATGCCCCGCCCCAAGTCACCGTTCCAGGAATGGCGGCTTGCGCTGTTGTTGTAAGTGGAAAATAACTTCCAGCGCCGCATAAACTACCAGCGGCGGCAAGTCTCAAAAATGACCGGCGACGCATTGCTCAAAACTCCTGATCCAACATCAAAAAAAATCAAAGACCACAGGTCAGTCCTCGAATCTGAGCTTCCTTTACATAAGGTTGCCAACGGAGATTATTGTTATTCCATCGCTTGATGTTGTCTTCCTCGAATATTGCAAGCCGGCAAAGGTCATCGTTGTTGCAAGACTTAGGATCGGTTACGCACTGATCGAGCCCGCCGTACCCAATAACTGGCTGGGATTTTTCTGCGCATCCGGTGAAGAAACTTGAAAGCAATAATACCACAGATGTGGTTATCAATATTTGCCAGTTTGTCGATGCTCTAGGAGTAGCCTCGTTTCTATTTTTTTTGGGTTGCAATATAGCTCCTTCAGATATGGTGAACGTTCCGCGTTGATTCACTTAGTCTGGCCTGATTGCGTGTGTTGTTGATGGACGGCTCGCTTATCTGTGGTGGCCAAAACCGACCTTGTTTGACGTCCTAAAAGATCTCCGAGAAAATTTCTTGGCGTCTTTCTAAGTTACCTTACAAAAAATTCGATCTATTTGGAATAAAAGCTCATCGCCAGATGTTTGTCACCAGGCATTAGCTATACAAATTAACACGTCAATTGTGATGGGGAGAATGGTGCCCAGGAAAAGTGATAGTTCCCTGTTACAGATACATTTATTTACATCATGGGTAGGCAGGAACCATACCCCTGTAAGTAGGTATTTTAGATGTGCTGTTACACAGATAGGGTTACAGGATAGGTAACCACAAACAGTTGCCTTCTGTGTCGATACAATGGGTCACTGACGGGCCTTTGCTATGCACAGAAAGCGCATGGCTAGGCCTACAGTGCTAGGCAGCCTGTATGAGTCTTACAGAGGCTTTGTATCTTAGCGTCACTAGTACAGGGAAACTGAGGCATTGAGATGCCACACAGAACCTTACTGGCAATGGAAAGGATCTACATATCCTTATCGTTATCAGTATCAGTATAGGGTTAGTGACAGCACGTCGGTGATACCTGAGTTTCTAATGAGTATGGGGAATGTGTCTCTAAATCTATCTGCCCATAAAAAACACTGTCAA
>MDTC01034295.1_pt1 | contig 19127 bp, 26 predicted proteins | sample 811181 | NCBI WGS metagenome assembly MDTC01 (sample SAMN05326644, study PRJNA326480) | marine metagenome | isolation source: seawater | place: Pacific Ocean: North | collected 2011
CCACCACCACCTTCACATCCACCTCCACCACTTTCACCTCCACCACTATTACTGTCAGGATTGACAAACTTTTTTAGAACTTCAAATAATAATCTTATTTGTGAAAATGGCACTTCTAAATCATTGAATAGTAATGAAAATTTCGGTTTCATAGTATCCTCAAGTTTCCAAATAAGTTTTGAATTTGTTTTCGGAAATTCTTTCGTGTGTAATTCACCTTTTACTTCAGAACATTGCACAGAATACAGTCCTCCTCCATTTCATCCTCTCCCATCACCTCCACCACCACTATCCCCACCATTACAACCACCTCATCTTCCAGGTTATAATTTCCCACCTTGTCATCCACCGTCTCCACCCCCACGTCCACCCCTTTCACCAGTACCTACCGAATCCGGATCATGCTGGTTATGGCTTCATACTAGTTGTTCTCTTTTGGCGGCAAATAATTGGATTGAATTTCCCTTATTTTTTGAAAATTCTACCATATGTTTAGAAAATTTGAGAACCGAGGTTTCGAACACATGTCCACAGCTTGATGATTCGGATATTGTTATTCAATGGAACGATTATTCACCACCTCCTCAACCACCGTCTTCACCTCCACCGGATTGTACATGTGATAGGTTTAGTACGTTTCAAGATGCATCCAACTATTGCCATCTACAACCATCCGAACGAAACTGTCAAGTGTCACGGTACGAGTTGTCGGGCAGACTTCCTCATGCTCCACCATTTTTACCACCACCACCTTTTCCACCACCTTCTCCGCCAATACCTCCATTTCCACCTGGTTTTGCACCACCACCTCCCATTCCTGTAACCAGTATGTCACTTTCAGTTACGATGGAAAGTATAAACTATAGGGGAATCGACGGTGCAAATACAAGCACGTGTTCTTCATATGTTGACTACCCTCCTACGAATTCTCCCTTTTTAACAACTACAGGCTCTGAAGAAATGGCGATAGTTCTTTCCAACGATTCTCAACCCAAATGTACTTATGCGGGTTACGGTCCCTACAATAGTGTATGTCTCCACGCAAGTATTTACTTTGGAGATTCAGTTACTTTTAGTGAAACGAACCCATATATTAGTTGCGTAAACCTTTTACAAAATTTTGTAAACAATCCAGATAACGTAATTAGCTCACCCAACAACTTTTGGAATGGTGAATGGGTATTGGGAAGTACTTCAACGTATCAAAATACTCAATACTTAAAATGTACTATGTTTAGTGAGACTTTTACTCAAAATAATATTGCGTACTTTGAGTATGAAAATCATCCTGAAGATTGTGCACTTTATAGTCTGACTCCACAACGTAGTAGTAGTGCAGTGCTCAACGGACCATGTAGAGGAAGAGACAACAATGCAAATTATGAATGGAGACATATTCATGATCAGTTGATTTGTAAACGTATTTCATGTAAAAGTAATTTTGTTATATCTTATAATGATTACGAAAGCAATGATTTCACGTTTTGTATTTCACAACGCCGTAAATTATATAATACAATAGAAATTGTTCCCGAAGTAAACGATGTTCTTGAAAAACAAAAACTTTCTGGAGTAAATTTTCCTGAAATTGTCATCAATGATGATGATGATAATATACTAGCCCCAATTTCATCTTTTTCAGATAGTCTTATTCAACAAGAAGTTTCGTCCTTTTCAGACAGTCGTATTCTAGGAGAAGTTGCATCCTTTTACGTAGATTTTTGGTATGGATGTAATTATTGTGACGATGAATATGAAACTGCTTATAATACTAATACAGCAGGTAGTGATAATAGACGTCTACTAAGTTCTTTATCGGCAGTAGATCTTCCACCATTCGAGTCGTAATTTTTTAATTGTTAAATAAAATGAATTCATTAATAAATAATCTATTAAAATATCGTTCTTCTTCTGTAAAAGAAGAAAAAAGACTGCACGTTCCAACACCTTCTGAGTTTGAATATATAGAAAACTTGTTTGGAAGTCACAGTTCAGATTCCCTCGATGGAATTGGAGTTCCAATGGGCGATAAATTTCTGAAAATTGTGAAACTAGACTCAGAAAATTCTGATACTCCTTGGAATATCAGACGTGGTTTTTATCAAAGAGCTGAATTCGAAAAGGAGTCTACGGTTTCCTTTTTTGCAGGCAAAATCGGTACAGGTCCAGAACTTTTTGATCATTTTATATCCCCAGATATTAATGCAAAAGAAAGATATGGAGTTTTTGTGTTTGAAAGGCTGGATTATCCGCTTAGCTATTATTTAGAAGGAAGAAAGGAATATATTTATGAAAAAATACCACTAAGTTCGAGTAGACAATATATCCTTAACGAAGAAGAATATCGTGCTTCCATTGATAAAGAAATCGTGTTTACACCTGTAAAAAAGTTAAGAGAAAAGTTTGAACAGCCAGATACCGAAAATATGAAGGTTTTGATGAATTCATTTCAAAAATCATTTGTTCATATGTTGAAAACACTGTTTCATCATGGTATATATCACATGGATTTACATGCAAACAACATATTTTTGAAAGAAGTAAATGGTAAACCGAAATGGTTTATAATAGATTACGGGCGCGTTGTACTATGGAATGGGTATCGTACTGAAATAAACATAAAAGAGCATATACCTCGATGGGTAGGAAGTGTGGAACTTTTTACACAAACAACGCTTTTGAACAAAAGTCTGGAAACGCTAAGGAACGATATACAAGATTTGTCACGCGAAGAAGAAAGTTCAGTACTTGTTCAAAAATATTTGGATATATTATATGATTTTAGAAGTTATGTCGAAGAGTTGGACAAATCTTTGACACGGAAACAACAAAATATGGTAAGCACTCCTAAAAAAAGACACCCCACAACACCAGAAACACCAAGAAACAATACTTTACAAGTAGAACGTAAAAGTCCGATTAGATCACAACTTAATTTTTAAAATAAAAATAACCATGAAAAAATAAAATCTTGTATGTTAAAACAAAAATGTTCTTGTGGATGATACCATTTTCTATTTTACGTGACAGCCAACCAACGCTTAATTTTGGTTACGGTGGAGGAGCAGATTTTAGGGGCCGTGACAACACATATTTTAATATATTTTCTTCAAATGGATTTTCCCTCAATATGAAGACAACAGACTATGAAACACTCTTACCACGCCCATCTCTTTTAAAAAGCTCTTTTTTCACGGAAGCACATCTAAGTTTCTATACTAAAAATACAAGAGAGAAAATACTTGTTTCCATGTTTTCAAAAAATAAAGGTTATTCTACAATTATAAACAATGTAGAAACAAAACGGTTTGATGTATGGCAAGACACTCAAAAAGATTCAGTCAGAATATTGTCAAAAGAATTATCAAACTTGGTAAGAGCAAATGGTTGGGAAATGAATATAACAAGAGTTCCTATAGATTACATTGTGACAGATGAAAAAAACAAAGAAACAGAATGGAGATACAATGTTCGCATTTCTCCACTTACAGAAGAAAAACACTTGAAAATATATGGAAAACCAAATATAGAATCCGTTCATGGTTTACTAGGTCACAGCCTGGATTACAACATGTTGTCTTATCATGGTGAAAAAACAAACTATGACAAGTTGTACATTGATCAAAAAGAACAAGCACATGGATCCATAGAAGGAAATTGGAAAGATTATATCATGTCAGGACCTTTTGAAACAGAATTCAAATTTAGTAGATATAATTCAACCGGAAAAAATATAAAATATTTGAAAAATTTAAATGTCTCATCTTCTGTTTTACCGATTGGAGAAATTCCTCTGGCCTATATAAATGACGATTTGGGGAAAAAAGATTACAAAAGAAAGGTACAATAAATTATATATTTTCCATTAATATAATTGATTTTAAAGAATTTTCATATTTGATACAAATCAACCAATTTTAGAATATGTGTTAAAGTCGTAATGTTTCAACGAGTTTTTAAATATTTCATCGAAAATATGTTTTCCACTCTCACGCGGCGATTTTAAGGGTGTGAAATACATTGTAAAATATATATTATTTTTTTTGAACAAAAGTTTAAATGGAACATGAATGTTTAATTTGTTGTGAAAGAGATGGAAAATTTTTATACAAAGTTTGTAACTGTAACACGTACATACATATAGAATGTTTTGAAAAAATGATCAATATGGTATCTTCTCATAATACACATTGTGCAGTGTGTAAACAGAAATACTCTATAAAAAAGACATTATCTGGATGTGTTATTTCAGACTTTAAAAATTCTTATATTTTAACTATATTTGACTTTTTACTTATACCATTTTTGTTTGCGTGTATATATGTCGTATACTCTTGTAATAATATAAAAATAACTGAGTATGCAATAATGGTTTCAATTTTTTGTTTACTTAGTTCTATAATATTAATTTCATGGTTTTTTGTTAGATATTTATATTATATACGCACAAAAAGTTTATGTTGTATAAAACCTATTTGGAAACGTTCTGCAATGACATTCAAAAACAAGAATCCTAAAATTGTTTACTTTGTATGAACTTGTTCATACAAACTATATGTAGATATAATATTTTTTATATCTAATAGTTAAATGAGTATTACAAGAAATATGTCACGAGTCGGAAAATTATCCGAAGACGTTTTAAGTGGTGACTTGCGCCCTTTAATTGAAGAAAAAGCTGGAACGTCAATGAAAGATACTAGTAAAAAATTTAACACAACCGATGAATCACAAGACAAATGTCATACGGAGATTCCAAAACTTTTCAATATGGGATGTATACCACCTCATCCTTCTATCGACACTCCACAAGAAGAAAATCCAGAAGCGGATGCGGATACCTTGTTATTACAAGAATGCCTGAAACGTGTAAAGAATGATACAAGGTGTATAGGGAGTCCATATTATGTGGGAAGTATGGTTGAAAACTATTGGCTCAAACAAAATATTGAAATTGAAGAAGATGATATAGTAAACTCTATAAGAAAGTTAATACCTTCAAGTGATATTTATAATTTGTTATTGATGACTTCTCAATCTGAAAGTATTATTTTATTAATTTTTTGGAAACAACATTTGTTAGGTCGATCGTGTGAAATGAGACTAAAGTTTAATATCCAACCTCCAGAAGATAACTGCGAAGTCGAGTTGCAAGTATGGTATGAAAATGAAAATGGTAATAATGTTCACCATTATTTGATTGAAAAAGAAATGAACATTGAAGAGTCTTTACAATTAGTAGAAAATCTATGCACTCAACCATGGTACGATTTTGTGGATGACAATGGTTCTATAACAATTAATGAAACAGAATATGAGTCTCTTCGCCTAAGAGGGAAACATACTGGACAAAAAATATACATGTATGAATTTATAAACCACCTATTTGGTTTGAAAAGAACTCTTTTGAATGTACAAAGAATGTAACTTTTACACAGGATATTCGTACATTGTAAGTGTTACATATTGGTTAAACTCTTTTAAAAATTTACACAAGTATTCTTTTTTCACTAGTTTTCCCTTGTCAAAAACTTCCAAAGTATTAAGTGGTGTTTTGCATATAGAAATCGCATGTCCCACAATACATCCTTTTTTAAATCCGGTTAATATCGAACCCCTAAACCTATCTATTCTTCTAGCATAGTATTCCAATCGATTCCACAAATTGTTTACTTCGACTGAAACGATACCAATCATGTCACCATTTGATATGGAAACTATAAGGTTTAGCAAGTCTCTTGCTTTTTTATAGTGTTTATAAGTAGTAGACTTTAACATTTCTAATCCAGTTTCTATACGGATACATGCCATCAATTCTTCCGGATATCCATAATTAGATGGTTTCATGACATATTTTTTACTGTCGGGTGCAAGAGTTACATTATGGTTTCTTGAAATAATTCTTCTTGTATACACGTTAAAAATATGAGTACCGTATTTTGAATTTATAAATGAACCTAGTAAGTTTTTTTTATTTTTTTTAATATCAAACCTTTCTAATAGTTCATTATCAAGTTCTGGTATATTTAAAAGTATATCCGAAACAACTGAAAACCAACATGTTCCCGATTCTCTATTTAAATCGTATCTCGGAGAAAACTCAAAATCGTAAACAAAATTTTTTGTATAACACTCAAAAAGTGTCTTGCATTCTAAAACATCACGGTTGTCGTAATTTTCTAAGCTTAGATTTAAAAGTTCAGGTACTTTGTTGTCGGGTTCAAATGTTTTACAACTTTCTTCAGAAATTTTACATGAAAAGTAGATGTATGGACAATTTTTTATGTAAATTTTATCAATAGCTTTTGAAAAGTGCATTTCTGCGTCTTCCGTAAACTGCTCGATACCACAAGTTGCAAAGTCATTAAACAAACAGTAAGCTACACATCTTTTTAATTGTAATTCTTTTGTTGAACTGTTTACTATACTATTCCATTTTTCATCTTTCATTTTTAAAAAGTATTCAATTTTTTTTAAAACAAATAACGAGTCTTTTTAAATAAAAAATACACATATTCTCATAATTTGTACATCTGTTTGTATTACCCAAAATAATTTATAAATAAACACGAACCTTCATATTAATCTGTAAGAAGAGTATATGAACATATTTAAACAATCAGGAACGACGCACTGGCGGTGGCGCTAAAGATTGAATGTCAAGTGTATTAGCTTCAAGTATTTGTAAATCATTTACCTCAGTTTGTTCCGTACGACAAGATGCAGATCTTTCGGGTAGTGTAAAATCTAAAGGACCACCTGATCGTGCACGATATGCGACGTTAGATAGTGCCCTGTAAGCGCTAGACACAGTTTCCGTATTTTCTGCATAGTTTAAAGCAAGACCAGGCGAAATACCAAACTCTTGTGCACTTAAAATCGCATCTTGATTAGATCCTACGTAAACTACTTTTATATTTTTCATTTCTGCATCAGAAACAAGTGTTTTTATTTGAGAAACTGAAAACGTTTTGCTTGCATTTTCTATCCCATCTGTAAATACATAAATTATGCAACTTTCATATTTTTCTTTCTCGTATTTTTCAATAAAATGATTTAAAGAGTTTCCTAGTGAATCACGAATTGCCGTTTGTCCTCGAGGAACATATTTTTTCGTAATATTATCAATTACTTTCTCGGATAACATTTTAACATTTATAGATTCAAGTAGAGTTTCTTCTTCTTGATCAAACATTTTCAAAGAAACAAAAATGTCAAAATTTTCTTCCATGTTTGTTTTCAAATCTTCAATATTTGCTTTGAGACCACCAATTACATCTTTTATTTTTCCATTCATAGAACCAGATCTATCAAGAATCCCATGAACGTATTGAGTTTTGGAGGGTGTCGTCGTAGTCATTGCTTCGTTCTTTTTTGCAATGTCAAACTTTTTTTTGCATTACAGTTAAATGTGGTTGGCTAAGCAAAAACTAGAAATATTATACAGGAGTAGTTTTGATGTGGAAAAAATTACAAATCGTATATCAAAAATAGTTTCAAAAAGAACGGATCTTCCATTTTCAATACAAAGTCTAAACAATTTACATGACTTGTTAAAAAAAAGATTGGAAATACTTTTAATTTTTAAAAAATATCCAGAAAGTTATGATTCTGTATTAAACGGTACAGAACTGCCCAAAGAAATGAATGAAGAATTGCATGTTTATCTTAAAGGTAATGAAAATGGTATAAAAGAATACAATTTTTTGAGAGGAATACGTAAAAGAAGTAGCCATTTACAACGATTCGAAAATCTAGACGAATATTATAACAAAACTCTAGAAAATTTTAAGAGTTTTAAAAGAGATTATGAATTTATTTTAGAAAATTTAGAAACATATAATAATATTTTAAAAGAAAAAAAAAGTAGAAAACTAAGACAAGAACGACACAAACGTCGTTCTTTACAAAGTTCCGATAAAGAAGGTGAAATAGAAGATTTACAACGAACATTGGAAGAAATGGATATTCAAGTATGATCTTTTGTGTTTCATATATTTTTTTCCGTTTCATAAAAATACAAAAATAAAATAATATAACACAATGTAAAAGTCATCAGTCAGAACTATAATCAATATTGGCGTAAACAATGATGACAACTGTTCGTCCACCCGGAGTAAGTCTGTGTGATTTAATGCTCAATGGATTGTTGAGCGAAGAAGATATACTTCCTGGAGGGCAAGTCGACGAACAGGTTCGCATTCGAGCAGAAATACTTTATACAAATTCAATGATTCCATCACTTTCTCGCAATTCTCTTTCTCAACATCCACCTCCTCTTCGACCCCAAAATCGTCTACCTCATCGCCCTCGTATCACTACACGTCCTCAAACCTCCAGAATTACACCACGTGCACCTCAAACAACTGCAAGAGCACACACTACACGTCCTCAAACCTCCAGAATTACACCACGTGCACCTCAAACAACTGCATTCACACACACTACACGTTTTCGACGGAACTGGGTTCGACAACCGGTTCGACCTCGTACAATACAGTCCATAACAAATATAACTGAGTTGCCACAAACTCTGGGAGATAAAGCATGTTGCATTTGCAGGGATCGCGAAAAGACACATGCACCATATCCGTGCTTTCACATGTGTGTGTGTCAAGAATGTTCCGAACTAATTAGCACATGTCCACTATGTCGTAGTCCAATCGGATCTGTACACCGCATATTCACATAAATACAACAAACAATGAATCAACAATATAAAAAATATCTTAAAACATCAGTTTCGTGAAACATCTGAATACAATAATTAAATGGACCAATCATGGAGTTCTCTTTTAAACGACGATGTCCTTCAAAACCTTGATTTTTTAAACTTGTTAAAGTTTGTAGAATCAGAACGTTTAACAAAAATAGTATATCCACCTGAAGAAGATGTTTATAACGCATTTTCTATACCAGTTCAAAATGTAAAAGTTTTGATTTTAGGACAAGATCCATATCATGGAAAGGGACAAGCGCACGGCTATTCTTTTTCAGTACGTAAAGGAGTTGCATTACCACCATCTCTTAAAAATATTTTCAAAGAAGCCAAGATTGAATCCAATCATGGGGATTTGACAAACTGGACAACACAAGGTGTCATGCTTCTAAACACAGTTCTTACGGTCGAAGAAAACAAACCAAAATCACATAGTCGAAAAGGATGGCAAATATTGACAAGGAGAGTTTTAGAATTATTGATCGAACACAATGAGCATATTGTAGTTATGCTTTGGGGCAGAGACGCTCAAAATCAAGTATCTGGTCTAAATTTTAAACCAACTCAACTTGTTTTGAAAGCTGCACATCCAAGTCCTCTAGGTGCACATCACAGTGCTCCAGTTCCTTTTATAGGTTGTGGACATTTCGAACAAGCAAATCAACATTTGGAAAAAAATTTTAAAGAAAAAATAATTTGGACCAATATTTAGTTCAACATAAATATTTATGAATCAGATTTTTTTTTGGAACTATTTATTTTCAAAACATGGAAAAAACAAAACCAGAACTTGTTTCGACTACCAAAATTGACAAAGGTTTACGCACAAACGGCTCTTGGTGTCATACTGCTTCTTCTGATGGTTTTTTGACGCTTTATGTTGTAAAATGTCCAGAGACAGATACTGTTGCAACTGATGCTGTAAATGTAGAAAACGATCATCTAGTTTTCAACACAGGATATAGAAATACTCCGTTTCGTCTTAATGTAAACAATGCATACGAAACGAATGGAACTATACTCAACAACTATCCAGTTTACACGGGAGAAGAGACCTGGGTAAATGCTTCTACACCCAACAAGTTTTGCGTATATGGTTTTTTTTCACAATATCCAAATGTTTAGATTGTTATAAAAAGTATGTTAAAACTATTTTAAACTTATTTAATTTAATTAAAGTTTGTTGTACAGATGTAGACATTTCATTTGTAATATAAACATTATTTACAATCTATACACTCTCTCGTTTCATATTTTTTCCATAAAACCGGATTATCTTTTTGCATCAACTGTCGCAACTTTTTTTTTTTACATGGTGGTCAGAATGCACAAAAACATAGAATGAGAATTCTCGACTTGAAACCCTTGCGTCTCTGAACATATAATTTTATATGTTCAATATTAAAATTAATATTATGTTGTCAGTAATTCAAAATCGCGATTTATTCTGTGTCATATTGAAGCATTTGCATTTTCAAGAATTGATCTCGTTGCGTTGTCTTTGCATGATCACACAACAACTGACATACGATAGTATAATACAAGATTTTGTGCTACACAGATGTGACAGAAGGATGGCTCATATACTATTCCAGGCCAATGTCAGGCTAAAAGATGCGCCAATTCTAGTTGACAAATATGGGGGTTGGAATTCTGCAAGAAAGCGGCTGATACAAAAGCGAGATAGGTTCAAGAAAAAATGCGATCGTGCCGCAAAAAAATACGCGGGTAAATTATGGGGACCTCAATATTATGATTATAGTACTGGCAAATTTGTCAATACATGCATATATACATCAAATGAATTTCTATAAATTTTATTTTTTATAATGGATCTTTTACTTATTGTCAGTACCATATTTGATAATTATTTATATAACATCATCTGGAGAGAGAATCCATGTTTTTATTTATTTTAATTGTTTAGTTTATCACGAATCATCATGTGCAAAACTCCTTGTTGATTATCACCGACAATTTTGTTATCAACTACCATCCCAGCCCACCTTGTTTTTATATTGTATTTGTTCCATTTTCTAGTCGCTCCTCTATCGAATTCCAGTAAATACTTGTCTTGTGTATCTTTTAACACTTTCCAAAGTTCATTGTTTTGAGTATACTTTGCACATAGTATGTCCAAAAAAGTAGTTTTGCACTCTTCTTCATCCATTTTTTTCTTAAACTTCTTTTGCCGCGTGGCATACATTTTGGAAAGAATTCCTACCATATTCTTCTTGGACCAATACTTGTACTTTTTTTCTGCTTCTTTCTGACTAAACCCAAAATATTGGAACGCTTCAACTGAAAGAGAACTCAAAGGACCACCACATTGGAACAAAACAACTGCATTCGGAAATAAGCGAGCTTGATATGCATGTTCTGAACAAGGAAAACATGTTCCCATATAATGAACGGGGGTTTCATAAAAGTTTGATAACTTAAAGTATGGAGCTTTCGCTCCACTCGAAAACGAAATCACAGAGGCACCGTCGACGACCTTGTCGTGTTGAGGCTCCATTCGATTGCTTCAATGTTTGATCCGCTATGTTTAGAACCACTTTTTTTAACAACAATAGTATGATACATAGTTGTATGCAAGATCATACAACCATTGTCGAACAAGTTCAGGTGGATCATTCACACAATTGTAGCTAATTTTTACGATAATAGGAATCGGAAGTGATGCACCCAAAAGTAGGTTTAAATGATACATATACTCGATTTCTCTACACAGATCAAATTTTAAACACATCATTCTGTGCACTTGTCTTAAAATGTGTTGCGTAGAACGGATGTCGTGGCCTTCCAACATCATGGTCGAAGGTAGCTGTTGCTTTGAGACTTTGAGACTCTTAGAGTAGACCTCTGAAACTCTTCGTGTTGATCCACATCAGAGTATATTTATCAACACATGTAAATGACATAGTTGTTTAAACATATTGTTTTAGTGTATTCCTTTTTTTTTAATACAATAAATACAACTATAAGTTTCAAGAAAAAATCTTGTATCATAGGTGTTCTTATTTTAAAATTTTTTAATTGATTTTTTAAAGACGAAAATATCATTACTATTTTTAAAATACTATTTTAAAAACAAAAAATACACAAACTAAGTTCTAGAGGTAGCATCTTCAATAAACGTATTGTGCGGAACCGATGCAAGTTCTTTACAAGCACAATATTCTACTCCGATAAGTCTCTCTGTGAATTTCTTTTTATTTCGAAATCTCATACAACACATTGCAGAAAGCAGAGATGTTACAATTGTTGTCAAAACGATTGACACAATTGATACAACTAAAGTTATATAAATTAAGGTGTCTGTATTTTTTGGATTTAGATTAGGAGTTGAAATAAGGATACTGTTGGAATCTCCTAATTCATGTATACCAAACCACATCAAACCTCCATTTAATTCGTCACCTGAATTTTCTATACTACATCTTGTTCCAGGTTCGACATACAAATACGGAGCAGGGTGCATTCCGTTAGGAAGAGCACTCCATGACGGTGAACTTCCATCTCCTGCATCATGTTGGGTGCCGTTCCAATTATAGACAAAAGTATCCCCATTCGCACTTTCACAATACTGATCTATTTTCCACCAAAGTGTATACTCATTATTCCATATTGTATTAAAGTTTTCGTTTTGGAATATACATCCTATTTTCAATTGTATGTCTACATTTAGTAAATAATCATCATGTACACCGTCTGCATGAGTATTTGCTTGAAGCGTTATTTTGCTAGGTGCCTCTGTTTTTAAAACGCCGTGAGACACGTATTGTTCATTTTCCAAGAGAGTTCTTGTTTCAATTTTTGCGGTCCAATCTTCCGGTATCTCTGGTTTGGCAACCAAAATACCATGCGGTATAGTTATGTCGAGTCTTGTTGTGTGCGAGTTTTCTGTAGCATGTGGGACTCTTATGGTAGTGTGAAAATAGCCACCACTTTCCGCACCAAAATTTGGATTTAGTGTAATATGTGATGTGACTAATAAGAGTATGTTTATTATCATTTTTTTATATATTAAATTTAATTATATATAAAAAAAACATACACAATCACCCAAAAACATCTTTTAAAATTAGCTTTGTCTTCAAATGTACATCTTCTGGAAAATATTTCAAGAGTGTTGTAAGTGATTTCGTGTCTGTTATTTTTTTACAAATGGTAACAATACTTTCTTTGGAAGTTTCGTAAATTTTCAAGACATTCATCAACCCAATGTAAAGATAGAACATACAGTACCCACCTTCATTTATGTAACCGTTTGGTATTTTCTCATTACCAGGTGCTATCGATTGTATTCCTTCATATTTTGGTAAACTTATACCATACTTTTTAGAAAACTTGGGTCCATCTATAGGCTTCCCATTATGGTCAGTGTATATAAGTGAATGTTGTTTTGCATTCATATATCCGTTTGGGTCAAACAGGTAAAATTGACGCCTTTGTTTTAAAATACAAACTGCGTGATAACCGTCGTCCTTTTTATTGTCTTGATTGTACAACATTATTCTTGTAGCGATCATAATTGGTTCTGAATATTTTTTCACAAAGTCATAACCACTCCAAAAATCAGGATTGTACGATACAAATGTTCTAGATGTAAACTTGTTCAGGTTTGAATATAATTTATTTGTAAGTACCAGATCATCCTTGTCTACCAGCTTTTTTGCGATTCCTTTGTGTTTTCCAAACTTTTCAAATTCTTTCACCATTTTTTTACAAAATAAAAATAATAATAAAATTACTAAAAAATGGCACTTTCAAACTGTAACAAGGAAGTTTTGACAAATCTTTTTCAAATGGTTACTGCAACACAGACTGAAGAATCTCAAATTCTTGAGGCAGTGAAATCTAACTCTTCAACATATTCACAACTTAGTATTATTGCGGAACAAATAACGTTTTTGCAAAAACAAGCATCTATGATTCTAGAAAAACACATGATGTCCGAGGAAGCGTCCAAAGCACAGTGCAACTTTAAAAAAACTCCAGGAAATTATTATTACCTGTACAAGCACAATGAAAAATTTATTTTATCGATGGTGTCACCGAAAGAAGGAATAATTTATGATTGTTTTCTTTGTAAATACTATTACGACTTTGATTTTATTATGAAACCTTTACAATAGAGTTGAAAATAGTCATACATAAGCCAGATTATTTCTTTCAAACATTTATTTACTTGTAAAACCTTTTTATACTTTGATGCGAATAATAAACTGCATTAAATGGACACAATACTATTTGTAATATTGTAAACGGTAGTGGAACATTTACATTACCATTCCACAAATTGTAGGATAAAACCATGGAAGATACTATAATTCCTGGACATCTTAAACACACATTTATTATCATAGAAACGTAAGGTTCCTTGTATTTCAACAGATACCCACATTTTTGTAACGTTAGTAATGCATAGATCAGACCTCCAGGTAAACCACATATGAAAAATAAATTACAGTTTGAAACCGTACCCCAATCATAAATATATCCAGGAATAGGCAATAGAGTTGCAAAAAATATATGATGAAACAGGTCTTCTTTTGAAAGATTGTAAAACAGTGCGTGATATATATGAATCCATATGGAAAGGCACATAGCAAACTTGGTTATACCAAGCTCTTTTTGATATTCGTAATTTGATGATTTTTCTATATTTGAAAACGTATAGTAAACCGACATAAATGTATTGTACGATATTATAAAATTAACGATTGCATGTGTCCCAAACCATCTTACTTGTTTTTTTTTATTTGAATCCAATGGAACAAAAAAATTACTTACAAAATGTGAACATAATATACACGAACAAGAAAATATATGATCCATTTTTTTAAATTAATTTAAAAAGTTGTTTATATTAAACACATGTCGAATGCAAACAGTATACTTAATAAATTGTTTAGGTCAGTGGAAGAAAATGAAGATATGGAAGTTGCTAAAATTACAGACGCAAACGATTTGATAGGAAGTTTGTTAGAAGCTCTTCCTTCTGAACATACAGAAATGGATATTTCCGAGTTTTCTCGTAAAAATATGAGCCATTCATCTTTTACGTCGGTAAGTACTGTAAAAGAACTCAACAACTACATAAACGAGTTACAAACAAAAATAAAAAACCTAGGTAGCCTCGAATGGGATGATACCATCAATAACTTTGTATTTGGAAAAAATATACAAATAGTACACAAATCATTAGAACATAAACCAACTGAAGAAAAAAAGAGTATAATCACCGGATTTATCAATGAAAAAATAGCTAGTTTTCAAAAGGAACTTGAAAATGCCCAAAAATTTAATCCCATTGGTCGCAGCAAAAGTGCAAGTCCTTCTTTTTCTTCACCGTTTGATCGCCCTAGATCTTCTATAGAAAAGAAACGTCCTAAATCTTCTTTGGGCAAATCAAGTCTAAGATAAAATATCAAAAACAGAGTTACAAGTTTTGGTATCTAAAATTGTGACATCTCCGTTGAACGATTCGTGAAACTTTATACAATGTGACATCGGACCCGTGACAAACGATTTTTTTAAAATATAATTTTTTCCATTTACAATTTGTGACCATAACTCATCATTCGGACCATTCGGATAAACTCCATTGTAACCTGTTTTTTCCCAATATTCGTATACAATTGGTTCTATTGAATCTAATTTTTTAGTCAACACATCGTCTAATAATTCTTTTTTGTAAGATCCTATTGTTAATGCAAGTACAATAATATGTGTTAGCATTTTTTTATATATTAAAAAAAATTATGCGTTAATTTGTGTGTAAATAAGTTTTAAAACTTTATTTTCCAACAAGTTAAAAAAATGGAGGACAGTGTTGAAGACGATAACATTGAATACGAAGAGATAACTTCACAATGCGACTCTTTAATCAATTCAGAAACAATTAATAAAGAAGAAGCGCTTAAAATACTCAAGTTGTTTCATAGTGCAGAGAAAAAATTTCTCGAGATGATGTTCTTAAAACAAAAAGAAGTAGATAGTTTAAAAAATGAACTTATCATAATAAAATTAACAAACAAAAATACAGAAATGTTGCAACAACTTTCTCAAGATTTGTTGGCTATGGATAAAACTGTAAAAGATCTTGTAAACGACGTATCAAGTCTAAACAGCCATGTAAGTCATATCATGTCAAAAACAAAACGTTGAATCTGTGTTTGTAAAGTTAATTATTTTCTTTTAATCAAATACATAAAATGTTTGCTAATAGTATTAATATAAATATATCATTGCCTAAAATAAAAGGACCGCCTAAATTAGGTTATCCTAGTTATGATCATGAAATGAAAATACTTAATCCATCTATAATTTTAGCACCTAAGAATACATGTAAAAAATGTAAATATATTGTATCTGCTCGCATCGACCCGCTTCATCAGTGCGATGACAAATCCCCATTGTTCACGTATAGAAAAAGAACCCAACCAAATGCCTGGTTCAAAGGAACAGCGATAATACTTTATGATGAACAGTTTAATGTACTTAAATGGACTTGGATTCTCAACGATCCATCTTATCAAATTCATATTAAACCGTCCATTTCTAGATGGGGAGTACCTATTGGTGTATGCAACGATTATCTTCCACCTTGGAGCAAAGGAATCTATGATACTAGATTGTTCATGCATAAAAATTACATATATATGACATATAACTGCAAATCTTGTGATTTTAGTATTTCACAATTGAATTTAGATATAAAAGAAAAAGATGGAGTTGTACAAGAGTTTAGATGTTGGTCTTTGGTACGACATAAATATAACATAAAATCTATACAGGGGAGAAATCAAGCTTTATTTGTGAACAGAAACAATATGTATTTACAATCATGGATTGGAAAAATTGAAACATTTGGTAAAATCAAGCATCGTATAGTTAAAAAAGACTGTACAATAAGAACTAATAAAAACATCAACATCTGTGGAATATATCCAAACGGAACAAAAAATGTAGTAACAAATGTTCTCAAAAGTGGCATATATAGTCATGTGTTTAAAAATCATAGTCTTATCGATAAATTGAGACAAAATTATAAGTTTAATAAAAGAATATCAACAACTTGCCATTTAGTAAAAATAAAAAACGGGTTTTTAGGAATAGGGCACTATCATAGAAGGAATGGACACAATAACGTCAAAAAAAGATATGCGTTTGGTTCTGAGTATGAACACTTTTGGTATATTTTAGAAAATGTATATCCATTCAAAATGAAACGTGTAAGTAACAGTTTTTGTATTAACAATTGTGATCCGATCCAATTTTTGAGTGGTCTCGCTGTAAACAAAAACAATAATAAAATAATTGTATCATACGGAGTAAATGACTGTGTTTCAAAAATTGTAACATTCAATATTGATGATGTATACCTTTCTACATACACTATATAAATTCATTTCCAAGGTATTTTAATAAAACCTCTACATCCAAGATGTAAAAATACCCATAATATATAAAGATTTGTAATAGAATCGCAGTTGTCTAGTTTGTTTTTTACAAAATTGTTATATTTAAGGTGCCCTCCTGAATGGACGGGTCTTGTTTCTCTCAAGTTCATCACTTCAACCCCTTTTTTACTCGGACAAAATACGAAGTTGTAAGTCTCTTCTGTATCGTACCTGTACTTTTTTATAACAGTATGTTTAGAAAATTGTCTTGGAATGACATGATGTATTTCTATAAACCCATTTAAGTTGTATCGTTTTCTTACTTTTTTCATGTGAGATTTAGAAAAAAGTTTTTTAAATATCATAACCAATTTTAATTATTTTGTAAATAATTATAAAAAAAATGAAGAGATCGCCTTCTAAGTCTCCTAAAAGAAAAATGACAAAATGTCAAGGACTTTACAATGCATCGCAAAAAGAGTGTCATAATATTGGTTGCAACTATGTGAAAACCAAGTCCGGTGCGACGTACTGCAGAAGTCCAATGAAGAGACAACTAGTAAGTCCCACAAAATCACCCAAGAAAAAACTTACAAAATGTCAAGGAATGAACAATACAACTGCAAGTGAATGTCACAATGTAGGATGTAAATTTGTTAAAACAAAATCTGGAGGAACATACTGCAGAAGTCCAATGAAAAGAAAACCTAAAAGTCCCCAAAAAAGCCCTAAAAAACAAAAAAGAGTTAGAAAGAGTCCGAACAGAAGCTCTAAAAAACTTTCAAAATGTCAAGGAAAAAATGGAGCATCTGTAGGAGATTGTCATAATATTGGATGTAATCATGTGAAACCAAAAACTGGATCAACTTATTGCAGAAGTCCTATGGTCAGAAAGTCAAAAAGTCCCAAGCGATATGCAAAAAAAACTAGAAAATCTCCTTTAAAAAGTCCAAATGTAGTCGAACTTGATTAAAAAAAATTAACTATACAAATTAATAATTAGTACTATTTTTTTGACTTCATTAATAATGTTAGTGATATAAATAACGCTTTGAGTATAAAACATATTCCAACTGGCAAAATGGTATGTGAAGATGCAAATGGCTAATGGGTTGTCAATGATTTGACTTGTAATCAAAATTATTTTTGAAACGACTTTTTTGCCTATATTCACGAATCAAAGTATCACACGATGAATTGTCCGCATCTGCAAGATGACCCTTCCGATCTTGGTCACAATTAGGATTGAATGTAGGAAGACACCATCGTGCCCACATTATTGATTCCACGGGTGAGCTCTTGAACAAACGAGAAATGTTTGTTTTAAAAATTCTTATAGAAAATTTGTATGCTTCTTCCATTTATTGATAATGTTTTTTTTTAAAAAACTAATTTAAAATAATGAATATTTATTCCACATGTATACGACACATATTCCAATTAAAAGTCCTGTGTTATACACACGTCCTCTTTTTTCACTAGATTCTTCCTTTATTTTTTTTTGTTCCTCCGTCAAACTATTTTTAAAAGGCGTATCCATGTTCAAAGTAAGTACCAAATAAACTATACATGCTATTAAATGGACGTTTGCAATATATGATAAAACAAGTACTTTTGTAGGACACTTAAAACACCCAGGTGGACAAACGTCTAAATCTGTCATATTTACTCAGTTTAAAAAAAAAATATATACATAACTTATATTATTTAAGTTATTTTAAACTGTGTTTAGTTTATTTATCATATCACGGACAGAAGTCCCTTGTAATGTGGAAATCGCTTCTTCTGCTGTCAATTCAGGATAATATGGTTGTGTTTTAGGTGCTATAGTTGCAGTTTTCGGTGGCGAATTAGGCGTTTGAGGTGGTGGGGGTGTTTGAGGTGTCTTTGCAACCGGTGATAGAGTTTGAGGTGTCTTTGCAACCGGTGATAGAGTTTGAGGTGTCTTTGCAACCGGTGATAGAGGAGGAGGTGTCTTTGCAACCGGTGATAGAGGA
>MDTC01026591.1_pt1 | contig 19125 bp, 28 predicted proteins | sample 811181 | NCBI WGS metagenome assembly MDTC01 (sample SAMN05326644, study PRJNA326480) | marine metagenome | isolation source: seawater | place: Pacific Ocean: North | collected 2011
ACGGGTGCAGGGGTGGGCCTTTCAACCACGCGGCCAGCATCGGGGTGATTCAAGCCATCCTGTTCTGAGCAAGAGACGCGGCACTGTACTCTATGACCCAAACAGATCCAGAGACCCCCATAGGGCGAGGCGACGGCGAGAGCAGTGACAGATAGGCGTGACACTATCCCCGCATTGTTACGACAGCTATTCCCCCACCACCCCCGTGTTGACTAATCCACTAGAGCACCGAGACCCCCTCTTCCATGCAAAGGGCAGTGCATAACGATGTTGGATTGCAGGAAGCAATAAAACGTGTACAGCGGGAGCAGGTAGGCAGTGGCTGTAGTGGAACACCAGAGTTTTCACCATGCCCACCGCGCACTGCGTTGGGTATGCCTGAGCACTCTGCTCAATACCAACCTATTCACTAGGGAGTGAATCAAATGCGAAAGATTGAGATGAATATGAATTCCGCCGTCATGCTTGGGCGTGACTGGTCAGGAGCAAACACCAGCACCAAAAAAATCTACGGCGCGGATGCGAAGGTAGGCGTCTACTTGCATGGCAATCACATCGCCACAGTCTGGGGCGCTTGTCACGGTCGAGATAAATGGACGGTCGAGGTCAACACCAGAACGCTGGCCGACTATCCAACACGCACAACAATGTCACGGCTCCGCGCTCTAGGCGTGGATGTATGCACTCGAAAGGGTGAGGTTTTACTTAATGGGGAGACTATCTAATGAGTTTTATTGAGACCGCTTCAAACAATTTCATGCTGGTACAGGTCACGGTGCGCCGCTGGTCTGGTGTTCAGCAACTTAAACAGGGATCAGCCAAGGCCGCAGAGCAAGCCAATGCAAACCCCGAGGCTTTTCGTGGCTACGTCAATCTGTTGGGATCGCACCATGCTGATCTCAAACAGGTGTCAGCCAAGTTTGCCGCCATCCGTACCTACCTTTACGAGAACACCCTGCCATTTTCCGACGCAGGCGAGGGTCAGCAACGTCGAGGTGACCGGCTGGTTGCGGTCGCCAATGTCCCCGAGGTGCTCAGCAAGCTGGGTGAATTGAAGTCGGAGGCGTATGACGCGCTGGACGCATTCCTGCCCGAGTATGATCGGCTGAGGGATCTGGCCCTGCGTTTCGATATGGGCGAATGGAAGCGCGAGGTATCCTACCCGACCTGCGACGAGGTGCGCGGGATGTTTGCCGCATCGCTGACCCCGCCACAACCGATCCCTGTTTGTGACATGTCAGGACTAAACCTGCCCGCCGGACTAGCCGCTGACATTGCCGCTCGTCACGAGGCCGCACTATCGACCCAACTGGAAGGCGCTAAGGACGCCGCTATCGACGGGGCGCGGGATCACATGGGCAACGTAGAAAAGCAACTGACCGAGGGCAAGCGCCTGCATCAATCGCTGATCGACAATTCCAAACGCCACGCATCGTTACTGCGCGGCATGGTGCAGGGATATGACAACGATCCCAGAGTGTTGCAGATCGCTGATTTGATTGATGAGCAGATTGGCTCTATCGGTAACATCGAACGAGTTAAGAATAGCGAAACGCTCCGGGCGACCGCGATCCGCGCCGCCAAGACCGCACATAAAACGCTTGGCGATGTTGCCAAGGCACCTTCAACTGCTAAAACCGTGGCACCTGCCGCATCTACCGTGATCACTGGCGACTCATTACTCGCTGACCTGATCGACTAATAATTTCTAGGGAGAAATTCACATGGCACACATCAAAACTAACATCGCTCTTCTGGAGCAAATGGCTCGCACTATGTTCAGCAACCCAATGAAAAAACCATTGGTGCTGATCGGTATGGTGGGCATCGCTAAAACTCAGTGGATCAAAAACACCTATCACTCGATGTACGCCGAGCACCTTGGCCTTTCGGCTGATCGGGTTGGATTGATTCAAGAGCGAGTTGCTAACCGTGACTCTGCTGAGATCGCTGGGGTGGCATTGCCTATCAAGAATGACAAGGGCGAGGTGCTGACCAAATTCACTCCCCCGCCGCTGATCACCAAGATCCAAGAGACTGGTCTGGAGCATGGCATCATCTTATTCGATGAGTTATTACAAGCACCTGCCGATGTTCAGAAGGTGCTGGCCGACGTGCTGGACCCTGACGAGCGAACGCTTGCCGGTGTCAAGATTCCTGACGGCTGGATTGTTGCGGCTACGGGTAATCGTGCCGCTGACAAGTCTGGAGCAAGCCGACTGCTCTCGCACCTGCTCAATCGGGTCCGGTCGTTCGAGCTGGAATTCAACATCAATCAGTGGGCTGACTGGGCAAACGTCAACGATGTGAACCCGCTGGCAATTGACTGTGCGGTGACCTATCACGGCGAGGGCTTCTTTGCTGACGCTGTGCCAACTGAGGACGGTCCATTCTGTACGCCTCGATCACTGGTGCATGCCGCCGCTGATCTCACTGCCTTCATGCAGACCGATGAGTTTGATGGCGTTTATATACCATCATATATGGAGGCGCTGATTGCCTCCAGTGTCGGGGTGCGAGCCGCCGGTATGATGTCCCGCCACATTGCGATGGCGGATGAGGTTCCCGTATCCGAGGATATTTATGCCTCCCCGCTAGAGGCCAAGGTGCCCGACGCCACCGGTTACCAACTGCTGGCCGCTAATCGTGCCATCCACGGCGCTTACTCTGCGGAGCTAGGCGAGGCCGCTCTGCAATATATAGTCCGCCTGCGTCCCGACTTGCAGGTATCGCTGGGCACCAAACTGCTCCGCATGTCAGCTAAAAACGGATGGGTGCTAACGTCCGACGTTGCCACCGCATTCATTCAAAAATTTCACGAGCTAATCCCGCTCGCTGATTCAGCCAACTGGAGTGCAAAATAATGAGAGCCAAGAAGCTATTCGATGCTACTGATGACTTGTCAAGATCACGCCGCTACATCGCGGCGCTGATCATCCTGCAAGCCAAGGCACCCGTTCACTACACCTTGCTTTTAAGCACCGAGGTTATCTGGACTAGCGCCATCCCAACCGCCGCGACTGACGGGGTGCACGTCTACGTTAGTCCCGAGTTTTTTCGTGGTCTAGCGACTGACTCACAGCGCGCATTCCTGCTCGCACATGAGGTATCGCACATCATCCTGCGCCACCCCCAGCGCAGTAAGGCATTCTCTGATCGCGGCTGGTTCACGGCTGACGTTTCATTTGATCACCGCCTCTACAATAAAGCGGCTGACTATATGATCAATTCAGACTGTGATGCTATGGGTCTGGAGCCAGTGCCCAACGGATGCTACTCCGTAGAGTATGGCCGCAACGATCTGGTGGACGCGATTTACCTGTCGCTCTACTCAAACAAGCCTGAGAATGGTGACCCTTCTGATCAACCGGATGATGATGGCGACCTGCATGGCGATGACTGGGGAGATTCGACTGGCTCTGACAACTCAGATCCACAGCCACCGTCAGAGCAAGATGGTGACGATTCAGGGGAATCAACTGCTCATGACAAGTCAGAGCCAGAGCTTCCCGACGCAGAGGGCCACGACTATCATCTGACTCCCGAGTATGAAGGCGATGAGGACGAGCAAGCTCAAGCCGCCGCTGAGGACGAGCATGAGATCCGGTCATCTGTTGATGACGGTATCGAGCAACTCGGTCGGGAGGGTGGCACCGTCGCTGGACTGAGCGACTCAATCCGAGAGGGATCGCACCGGTACCGAGAGTCTGCGTCTAGCAGTACCGACTGGCGCGCACAGCTTGCTGATCGGTTCAATCGTGCAGGCGAGGGTGGCAATGTCACATGGTCGCGCATTCACCGCCGCCGGTTTGCCACGCTGGGCGTGATCAGTCCAACAACTATCGGCAAGATTGGTCGGATCGGCATGGTGATTGATGTGTCACCGTCCGTAAACGAGCAGGCTCTCAACAACTTCTTGACCGAGAGCGCATCGCTGATCGACTCACTCCAACCCAGAGATGGGGTGGTGGTGTGCTGGACCGGCTCACATGTAGTCCAGACTGACGAGGTGCACAGCGGCTCTGAGCTAACGGACATCGAGGTGCCTTACGGCGGCGGGACTTACATGACATCCGGTGTTGAGTATCTTGACGAGAATGGTCTGGAGTGTGACCTCACTGTTGTCTTCACTGACGGCGAGATGATGAGCTTTGACTGGGAGAATCTTGGGATGCGAGAGAATCTGGTTGTAGTGCTGGATCGCATGCCACGCTCTGACATTCAGCGAGACATCGACACGTCAGGCACTGAAACCATCGTCGCGCAAGCGGCTTGATCACGGGGCCACGCGCCCCCTTATTCTTAACAAGTCCCGAGGAGGGATCACAATGGACATCAACAAACCAATTTCGGAATTGATTGGGATTGAGTCTGCGGACTTTGCCTCACAAGTTTACGACGTTATGGAGGATGGCAACGACTTCTGCAAAAGCACGATGGTTGTAGTTATTGACGAGCTTTTGCATGACCTGCTTGCCGTGGTGGATAGTGAAGATCAGGCAGACATGCTCTCGATAGTGCACAAGGCAAGCGAGACGCTGAAGGATGTAATGATTGATGAAGCAGAGGAGCCAGAGAAAAGGCTTGAGGTTAATGGGCGGTGGATACCTAGAGTCTAAAGCACCTCTTACTTTTAACAAGTCCCAAGGAGGGATCGCAATGTTGAAATCAATCAGGCTTAGCGTATCTGATGACGCGCTCAAAGAGATCAAGAAGCAACTGTTGATTATGAATATCAGCGGTCAAACCTTATCAACTCCGCGAGTAGCCCTTGATCGCATTATCAAGGGGCTTGAGGAGGAGACTGACGTTATCTTAACCTTTCACAAGAAACGCTCGACGAAATAAAAACATAATGATATATTCAATCTGTCATTCTGACGGGAGGATTTTATGAAGTTATGTCCAGTATGTCTGGTGGTCAACGGCCACCACCCCAACTGCCCGAACCAACGGGCGCCATCAATCAGGGAGATTGCAATGACCAACGAAAAAAGAGCACAGGTGCGGGACAAGATTGCCGCACAGATTGCAGAGTTTGAACAGCGTGGAGGTGAGATCCAGAAGATCGAACGCGGTGCCAGTACCACTGACATGGTAGGTGGTAAGTTTAATGAGAAGAATCGCACACGCCACGGAGGATTGGGCATCACCATCAAGGAGGTTAGGAATGGATGATGATGTTTTTGAGGTGGACGAAAGGTTCATGCCTATCGCCACGCTAGAGTCGGTGGTCCAGTACATGAACGCAGAAGATACCGATGGCTTTGTCCGTGAACTTGTCAGGGATAAGGAGATCGCCGGGACTGACGACGAAGACTATGAACTGACGGTGGAGGAAGTGACTGAGATGTTATACGACCTTTCACTACGGGTCATTTCTGAATTCATTGGGGCGACGAGGCACTGACATGAGCGCATTAGATAGGCAAGTCGATGGCGATCACTACAAGAAGCTAGAGATTCAGCCTCTTGAGTATTGCATGAAGAATAAACTGGGCATCTGCGAACATGCCGCTATCAAGTATCTGTCTCGCCACAGGGATAAGGGTGGCGTGTCTGACCTCAGAAAGGCCATTCACTACATCGAGATCCTGATTGAGGAGCAACTAAATGAACCGGCATGACTGGTCAGAGTCTTGCCTTGCTGACGCGGTGCTGATTGCCGCGATCCTACTCTTGTTCGTAATCGCTGGAACTTTAAGCTACGAAGATGAGGTTGTTAGATCCAACAACTACTCTCAACAAGTTGAGTGCAAAGAAGAACAACCAGCTAAACCTAATCCAAACTATCAAGAGGGATGTTCAAATGAATGATATATCACTAAGTGTTTCCGAGCTGAACCAAGCAAACGAACAGCTAGAACTGAAGCCTATCCGGTACAGGTGGACGGCAGAAGATGACATGGTTCTGTATGAAATGATGGCTGACGGTGCGCCCTATGAGGACATTGCCTTTCAGCTTAACCGAACTAAGAAGTCGGTCGAGATGCGAGCGTTCAAGCTCAGAAAGAAGCTACGTCAAGCCAATCTAGCTGGCCCGAGCAAGGTAATGAGCAAGCGCGCACCCAGCAAACGCAAGGGCGTTGCTCGCAGGGCAGTGGCAAAGAAGAAGGTAGCCACCAAGAAGCCAGCACCGTCTCAGCCAGAGAAGGATGGTGATATACCTTATTCTGGCGGGGCACTGTTTGAAGAGCGCATGGGACACCTCATGGTGTTAGGTGCCGCTGGAGCCGCAGGTGCTTGGCTTGTCCTGTTGTTGGTTGCGCTTGGCGTCTTGCAAGTTATATGACAGGCGAGCGACTTGCCGGTAAGAAGTTTGCTCTAAGCAAGTCTGAAGTAGCGAAAGCGTTTGAGCTTGCCGAAGAGGGCTATTACTGGTGGCAGATTGCGATCATGGTAGGGGTGGCACAGTCCACCCTTATGCGTTACGTTAGAGGTGCCGAGATTTACGGCTACTCATTCTGGTCTGAATATCCGAGGGACTTCTGATGATAACTAACCGGTCAGCAAACGCAATTAAGGACATTGTTTTATCGCTACTTGACTCCGAAGAGGTCATATCTCAGGAGCGATTAGAGTCCTTTATCAACAACAAATTCCATTGGAAGTCACTGACTCCATTCGATCAGATGAAGATCGCCAAGGAGCTTTACGCTTACAGGCAGTCCGACAAGACAGTGGAACTCTAAACATCCCCCCACTCCCTACGGCGAGCGGTGGCGTCGAAGACTAGAAAGAGGGGGGGTATCATTGAATCTTTTTCTAGTCACCCACCGCACTACCCACGTTGCAAGTGACGAACTGGGTTTCTCCCTCCCGACATTCTCCTGTCAGCAATCCAATCCAAACCCTTCTTTAATGTCTTTAACTTGTCAGGACTATCAGACACATCCCAGTCGTGCAAGACAACCTCCTCAACAATATAGCTGGCATAGTGACCGAACCGCTTGGTCACCAGCCCAATAGTCTTGGAGTACCTCATAAGCTGATCGCTCTCAAGCCCGCCCTTTGATATACCTCCTGACGCCCTTGGCTCGTAGTTTAAGGGCTTGGCAAAGATGCCCGCCTGAGATGCCTGACTTAACAGATACTCAGCGGCCTGATGCTGGGCCAGTGTCAGCAAGCCATTCATAAGCATGCGGTCTACAACTGTCTGGTCCATCACCTTGGCGCGGGGCAGGCTACCGCCCTCAACCATCACGCTGTGGCGTTTGTGTATCTCTGGCGTACCCAGATCAGTCGGTGATTTATAGGTCATCGAAGTCACTCCAATCCCTTTGATTCCCTTTCAAGCTGGACGGCAACTCAACTCGCGGAGTGAACTGCTGATACCTTCCTGTTGGCAAGTCATAGCTAAGAGCCGACACTCCCTGCTGTCCTACCCACTTGAACCTAGACTTCCAGCAGTGTATTTCCACGCACTCATCTGTCCGATGAACTGTGATACCAAGGTCAGCCTTTGCGAACCATGCCGCCGATCCAGATATGTTCATGCCTTTCGGTACAGAATAAGTGCCGTCCTCTCGGGGGTACATCTTCTGAGGGTGGGCAACGAACCAGACGTGAATGCCGTGTGCCTTGGCAAACGATGTGATCTTACTGAGCATGTGAGAGATGCCAGAATGTTCTTCTTGTCCTGACTGCTCGATGTAATTGTATGGGTCTATCAGCAGTCCGCGCACACCCAGACGCATCACCGCCTGCTTGGTCCGATCTATCACGCTGTCGATGGTTGCCATGCCCCCATCCTTGGACTCCAGAAAAACAAAGTGCTCGTTGATAAATTCAACCGCTGTCTCTAGCTCATCCTCTGTCATGCGAGGAGTAAGGCCGTCATAGAATGGCTTGCCTGTAATCTTCTCGGCTAGCTTGGCGATGTGCATGTGCGGTGGGGTTTCAAAAGAGCAGACAGCAAACTTCCATGACTCATTCTGCGCTAGGTTTATCATAATCTGGTCGATGAACTCAGACTTACCAGAGGATGGCATGCCGGTCACAATGGATAGCTGACCCTCAGCCACTGTAAATAACTCGTCAATAGCAGGGAAGCCTGTCGATGCACCTCTTCCGTGGCCGTTGGAATATATCTCTCTAATGCTATCGAGATAGTCTGATGCGCCATACACACCGGACAGTGGCACCGGCTCGGGGTTGTCAAACAGGCTATGAGTTTCGCCCTCACCCAACTCCCTGACCGCATCATTACCGTCTTTAATATCCTCTGGGAACTTAACCCGCCAGCACTTAGCTCTGCCTACTCTGCGGGCTATCTCCTCAGCAAGAGCCTCACCTTGCACGTCGTTGTCTGTTGCCAGCACGACACGCTTGCATTGCTCAAGGCGCTCCCTCTCCTCCCAGATATAGGCAAACTTGCCGTCCTCCTCTGGGCTTACCCGATTCTGACTTACCTTTGCCGGCGCTCCATTTGGGCAGGAAACCGCCTTGATTCCGACGCTAGCCAGAGCTATGACATCACACTCCCCCTCAACTATCGTCAATTCATCATCGCTTGCACCCACGTTTTCGATACCGTAGAAGCTACGGGGAGCACCCTCGCAGGTAAAAAACTTCCCGTCCACGGATCGCCACTTAATCGCTGATGGATTTTCTCGACTGCCGTATATAAATCCTACTGCCTGCTTCTGCTCTCCAGCAAACCATCGCTCACCGGTAGTCATTGCAGGTAACTGGTCAAGGCTATCAAGCTCTACGCCTCGTCCATGAAAAAAATCTTTGATCACATCTACATTGTAATTTAATTGCGTTGGTATCTTTACGACCTTCTCTGGTTTGCTCACTCGATATTCCTCCCAAAACTTTTTTCTTTTGACAGCCCCCGACAACCCGCAGTGGTGACACATAAACACTGAGTGGTCGTGGTGAACAGTTATGCTAAATGTTTTCTCGTTTTTCTTTTTTCGCTGGTCTCCGCACTCTGGGCACCTAGTCCTAATGTTGTCCCCAAAGCCCAAGACGAACTCATCTATGGCCTGCATAAGCGTTTGCCTTTGCTTAATTTTTGTGATAATTATGGAAACATCTAGTACAATCCTAGTCTTAGGACAGTCCTAGCTTAGATACTTACTAAGTTTAAACCTTAGATAAGTCCTAGCTTATGACAGTCCTAGAGGATTAAGACCTAGACGTTTCCCCCCTAGCCCCACCACCAGTGGGGTTTTTTTCATTCCAACTCATCCATAAGCATTTGTGCCACGACACGTTGCTCTGTTCTGCTGAGCAATAGCATCTCATCGAGCGCGTCTTGAAGCCCGAAAGGATAGCCGGCAATGGAACAATGCTTGAGGAATGCTGGCGACTGCAAGTATTTAATTGCATCGTCTCTGAGGTGCGGTTGGTTACTAATCAGATCCTTGATCGCCTGACCAATCACCTTCGCATAAACTGTCTTGTATATTCCAGACACTGATTACTGCTCTTGGGTCATCTTTGTCAACCCCACCCCATATTATGTGTTTAACCTTGACTTGCCTGTCGTTTTTATAAACCAGTCCCTGCATGCAATCTAGTATTAAAGACTCATCCAGATCAGGTCTTCGGCTAGCATAATAGATTGTGATTTTTACCGCTACATCTTTTTCAAAAAGCGGATCAATCTTTTTGCACTGCTTCTCAAAGGTCTTCACATAGTCCAGTGCCTTCTGTGATTTAATGAACAGCGGGCGCCCAGTCTTACTCTTCACTAGCCTTCTACTGTTAGCCTTACTGCATGGCTCACCATATATAGTTATGTTCAATATATTATTTGACATTGCCCCTCTACCGTTATTTACTTATCTACACCCAGCCCCTTTTGTGGGGGGCATTACATCGGTTAGTGCCGCCCCGATTGGGTTGAATGCGGCACAACATTATCAACCGGAGAGCACCCATGAGCAAGATGGGCCGACATGTTTATCGAATACAGGAACAAGAGGAAGCAGAGCTTTATGACTATTGCTATAGAGAAAGACATACCAATGCCGCAACGCACCCGCTTACCAGAGCTACCGTTTGGCGACATGGAGATAGGCGACTCGTTTCTCGTGCCCTTGCCCGATCAAGACTACCAAGCCGTAGCTTCTTTGCGTCAGAGAGTGTCGAGGTTTCAGAGGCAGAATGAACCCAAGAAGTTTAGCACCGTCAAGTCTGATGGCGGCATGAGGGTTTTTAGAATCGCATGATCATTACGAATCAAACCAACCTACCTGAGCCGGTCTTCTTATCACTGACTCATAGTGATTACTCCAAGGGCGATAGCAATCGGTCGGTCACTCAGCTTATAGACTCTCCCCGCGTGAGAATACTGCGGAAGGAGCATGAGAGTCAGCTTACTGAGGACGCCGCTGATATGGTGTGGTCTGTACTGGGGACCGCAGTGCACAAGGTGTTTGAACAGCATGACGCAGACGGTCATATATCTGAGGAGCGGCTGTATGCGGAGGTAGACAACTGGGTTATCAGTGGCGCCATAGATATACAAAGATCTGAAGATGACGGCACAGTCACAGTCTTAGACTATAAGTGCACGTCCGTGTGGTCGGTGGTTCATGGCAAGCCAGAGTGGGAGAAGCAACTTAACTTCTACGCATGGCTAGTCGAGCATTGCAAGGGCGCTGAGGTTAAGTCACTACAGATTGTCGCTGTACTGAGGGATTGGCAACGCATGAAGGCAACTATGGAGTCTAACTATCCAGAGGCGCCAATCACTGTGGTTGATGTGCCGTTGTGGAGTCAGCAGGAGCGAGATGATTACGTCCGTGGGCGTGTCCAGCTACATCAAAACGCTGAGTTTGACAGGCTCACTGGCGACTCGCTCCCCCTGTGCAGTGATCAGGAACGGTGGAAGAAGGAGGATTCGTATGCCGTGATGTCTGGAAAAAACAAGCGAGCAACCCGAGTCTTTGATTCAGAGTCCGGGGCCAAGTCCTTTATTGCTGACAAGTCAGACCCTAAGTTTCACATTGATCACCGCGTTGGCAAGTACACTCGATGTGCAGATAACTACTGCAAGGTCGCTCAGTTTTGTGACCAGTATCAGGAGGGAGCATGAACCCGCTCGGAAGTGACCCCGACTTCTATCGGAAGGTGGTCGGTATGATGCAACAATCTAAGCAGAATCTAAAAATAAATATTCATGGGAATGAACTGTCATTCTGGTTAAACGACAAGCACATTGGCAATATTAATGGGGCTGAGTTTTACAAGATGACGGCGAATGAAATTTGGAAACAACTAGGAGTAAGTAATGAGCACAAAAAACGCTGGTTCCAGTGAGCCTTCATATCAAGCAGTCTGGGATACTTTATCCAAGGTTGATGTCAATGATCACAAGAAGTCCAAAGGTGGGTTGAGCTACCTGTCTTGGGCTTGGGCTTGGGGTGCGCTGATGGAGCACTACCCGCAGGCTACCTATGAATTTTTCGATGAGGCGAGAGATGAGCTTGGTCACGTCGAGGTGTGGTGCAAGGTGAAGATCGGGGAGCTTGAGAGGGTGATGTGGTTGCCGGTGATGGACTACAAGAATAACGCCATGAAGAACCCTGATCTTCGGAAGATATCCGACACCAGAATGCGGTGCCTTACAAAGTGCATTGGCATGTTTGGGCTGGGGCATTACATCTACGCTGGTGAAGATTTGCCTAGCGGCCCCGATGATCCAGAGCCTGAGCCTGAGAAGAAGACGGAGAAGAAGCCTGCTCCTGCTAAGAAGCCACAAGCAAAGCCGAACGCCCAGCCAACTGCGGAACAGCAGGCTGTCGTTGACGCCAGCTTTGGTGTGAATAAGCCTTCGTCGATAGGTGACGCAGAGGAAGCCGCTAACGTGGTGACATTCCTTATCGGTGCCGTAGATCAATTTGCTTCCGAGTCCTTCCAGCAACTTAAAGAATTCTATGGCGACAATAAGCAGGTAATAGACCTCTTAGACAGCCAGTATCCAGAGCAATACGCTAAGTTGAAAGATCACCTTAGTGCACTTAAAGCTAAACTACAGGAGCAAGCGGCATGAGTAACGACAAGTACCCTAAAACTGAAGGTGGCCTTTGGGCAAACCAGTATAAGGAAAAGCAAAGCCACCCCGACTGGACTGGCAACGTCAAGATATCATCTGCTCAGATGAAGAATCTGATTGCGATGGGCAAGTCAGGCCAAGAGCCTAAGCTCAAGCTGGCTTCATGGAATAGGAAGGACAAGGAGAATGGCAAAGAATATTTTTATGTTTCAGCAGAAGCCGCCTTTGACCCAGAGAAAGCGTCTGCCCCTCCTGCTCCTGACTATTCACAGGTAGTGTCCGCGCCTGAACCCATCCCTGCACCTGACGATGACTGGCCTTTCTGATGGTTAGAAGTAAGCCGATGCTGGCTGGTGCGAGAGATCAGTCTTGTGTGAACTGTGGTGTCTCTGATGGCACCATTGTTTCCGCTCACTACACCGGTTTACGAGGGCACTTGCTTGGCAAGGGGAAGGGTATTAAGTGTCACGATCTTATGATTGCTGACCTTTGTTACAAGTGCCATCACTCATTCGACGTGGGTTATGACGGGTCTAGTTTTGAAAAGAAGATAGACCTAAGTGAACAGTTTTTATACTTGATTGCACAGACGCTGTTGCGCCGTGTAGATCAAGGCATCATTACCGTCAAGGGGTATGAGCCATGAGTTACCTTAATCCAATCTTAGCTCTAGACAAGAAGATGACTAGGCAGAGAGCCATCAAAGCCATGTGTGCACACTGCATGGGGTGTACCAAAGATCATATCGAGCAGGGGTTTCGTGAGTGTGTTCGCAACTGCACCTCAGTGAACTGCCCGCTGTATTTTTACAGGCCATATCAAGCAAAGGAGAAAGAGCATGTTAATTCCAATACCGCGTAAAAAGTCTATCGAACTGATAAGCATGTTCCAGTACCTGTCCTCTGCGTTTCCAGAGAAGATGCCCGAGCTTGTTGATGTTAATAAGCAGGCACCAGAAGGCGTCGTGGTCGAGATAAAACCAATGAGGGCAGGGCGCTCTCGCCCCCAAGAGAACTATTATCGTAAGTGGTGTGGTGAGTTTGCTAGGTTCTGTGGCATGACGCCCGATGAGATGCACGAAGAAATGCTGTGTCAGTGCTATGGTTCAACCGAGCACTCGACTAAGTTTGGTTTACGCAGGCGCCCAGCGAAGCGAAGCAACGATGCAAACAAGCACGACTACTCTGAACTTATTGAGGCGTTGTGCAGGATAGCCGCAGAGGTTGGCTTTTATGTGCCGCCGGCAGAGGAGGGAAGGAGTGAGTAGCATAAAGGTTACGTTAGAGGGGGACGCCTATCACGATCTTATCGTTTCGATTGATCGCTTTGTGGACGAGATGACTGGCCGGCTGGAGGATATTGAGTCTATGATTGCTGATGTACAGCGGATGTCACTAGAGAATCAAGCCGACTTGTCACTGATAATGAAGAAGGTGGGGGCGGTAGGAATATTGTCGGCAGGAGGTGCCAATGAAACAGGGAACTGAACCACCAGCAGAATACTGGTACGCGCTAGGCATAACCACCGCAGTCTCTGCGGTAATTCTTATCTTGGACTGGGGTAACCTGCTTTAGTGAACTGTTTCGTCACCGTCATCATAAGGAGCCATCTCATATAAGCAGGCCATGTGAACTGCCGCCGCCATCATTCCGACACTCTCGGGGGTGGCGTTGGTGGTGCACTCAAATGTCACGTCACCGTCATTAGTCCGGTACATCAACACCACACAAGACAAATCATTGCAGACCCCCGACGCTTCACCGGTCTCTGCGTCCGTTATCGACTCAACAAAAGCCTCAAGCATCTCGCTAACCTCTTCAAACATCGTAGGCTTTTTGGTTAGTGTTACAATTTTAGTCATGCCTTGGCCTCACTGTTACCCGATGGACCTCTCCGTCTGACTTGTCATAAGTAATCATCTTAGCACCACGCTGGCTTACATAGCCATTGGAACTGCTGTAATTATCTCGGGCGGCAAGGGTCGGATGCTGTTCGATAGTGGCGCCTGCATCATCAAGAACACGCTCATGGTGTAGGTGTCCGCAGTGTATGTATGCGTGGTGACAGTCACCCCAGATCTTTCGGAAGCGAGGCTCTGATGCAAATAGCTTCTGTAGCTGTGCCATTCTCATCTTGTGGCCGTGGTGAAAGCCAAGCATGATATTGCCGTGTTGGTATGCGTAGTAGGGGAACTCATTGTCAATGACTTCTACTCTAGGTTCGTTCTCAAATGAGTGCTTGATGAACTTCCTCATCCATACACTGGACGCAAGGTCGTGATTACCCTCGGCCTGTACCACAATAACTTTGCCGAACTTCTTTAACATGAGTTGAACTGCTTCGGTCATCACCGAAATACTAAGCTCAACAAGTTTAGAGTAGCGGTCGTCCCCGGTGAGTTGATGTCCAGACGTAGGGGTAACCTGAGCAAGTCCATCCCAGTGCAGGAAGTCACCCAACTGATTAAGTATGCCGACACCAGACTTAGGGCTTGCATATATCATGTCGTGAATAGCATTTAGGAATACGTCACGCGCTATCTTGACATCCCAGTTATCGCCATCCGAATCCTTCCATGCCTTCATGCCAAGGTGAAAGTCGGTGATTGTTAACAGCGATGCCAGATTCTCGTCTGACTGGGTGGGAGCCTTGATGGGCTTGAACTTCGGGAATGCGGACGATGCAGACTCAATGGCGTTGAGCAGTGCCTCTGCCCTCTGCACTTCATCTGAGGCTGATTTAACCCACTGAGCGGTGGGCTGGCCGTCATCGTTGTAGTAGGTTGAGACGCCCTTGACCTTGAACCCCTCTGGTACGGTGTGGTTCATGTCATGCTCGGGACTGTACCCTCGCTTGATTGCGTTGAACCTGATGCGCTCTTGCATCTTGTAGACGTTGCGCTCGGCTATCTTCAGCTTGACGGCTATCTGAGCCTTGCTGTGGCCCGCATCCAGTAGGTTTGCCACCACCATTTGAGATGGTGTCAGCGCATACTTTTTATACTCCATTCCAAGCCTCGCTAGAATGTACCTTGAAAGAATGGAGCGTCGGCTAGCTCCTTGAGCCTCGGGATAACCTTTAGGTGCTCATTCATTTGAGCGTCCAAGTCTTCGATCATACGATCCTTTACCTCGGGGTCCATGTCAGTCCTAGTGATTGCCCGCTTATCTTCTCTCAGCCGATCAAGTGATCGCTTGATGTTATACACTGGGCCTTTTAAGTCAAGCATGTGTTGCCGCGCTGACAGGTAGGCTTCTAGCTCATCCACACGCCCTGCTTTCTGCAAGGCGTTGACCGTAGTGACCACTTCCTTCACGTCATTGTATAGCTCATACGCATCCGTCCTGAGACCTGAGCCTTCTTTCGGGGCAAAGAACCTTTTAATTACTGGGTACTCAAAGATAGTCTTGGAGGGTCGCTTGTCTTCACCGCCCGCTACCTGCCTGTATGTCGCATCAGCCGCAGAAATAACGTAAGAGCCAAGGGTGCCCGTGTACCCAAAGAGTATATGATCAATCTTCATGGGGCTAATGTTCAACTGTTTACCCAAGTCTGTAGCTATCTGTGTGTTGTACTCGCCACCCGTCAAGCCTGCGGTCATGCCGCCATCTGCATCCACATAATATGGAACGATGGGGCGTCCAGTAAACGAGTTATGATTAAATGCAACTTCAACCAGCGGGGCAACCGCTTGGATTCCCAGAGGATTTATCTCCAGCGTTGACACCAGCCCGCGTTGTAGCGTCTGCCTAAGCTCTCTGCTTGACTGGTCACCATACGTTCTCGCTAGTACCGCCTCTGGAATAGTCTTAAATATCAAGCCAACTTCAAACGGAATCGGGAACCTAAAAGGCACACCGCTGGCAGTAGGCACTAGCCAGTTTAATTCTCTGACGTGCTCGTCTTGCTCGTTGTACCAGTCTTCATCACTAACAAGTAAGTAGTAGAGCGCGGTCAGCCCTGCCAAGATTCCGCCACGATAGGCTAGCTTTAGCTGGCCCATACCTGCCGGCTGATCCCTGCGTGTGGTGTAGTCGCCTGTTGCTGAGCGTACAAATACATCCAAGCCTTGGAATCGTGCGTTAAGGAATGGTATTGCCGCTGTCAGCACACGCGCAAACGGGTTAGAGCCTCTTCGTGCAAAGTTAATAATCTCCATAGCTTGGAACGCGGCCTCTGCCTCACTGCCTGTCCTAGCTAAAACGTCATTGTATACAGCGTTACGGGTAGAGGCGTCGGATGCAGTGGTTGCGTTGCCAGCCCAGTCCCATATTCGTGTGAACATGTTAAGTGGAGTCATAGACTCTGTGCGTCTCTTGTTCTCCGCTTCGTAGAACTTAACGATGTCCTTCTTGTCTATTGCAAAATCATAGCCGCCCACAACGCCGAGCTTCTCCAACCGCTCAACCCCATCGCCTAATCCTTTCACCGTGTCTATGATAGGGACGAACGATGCGCCAGATGTGGTCCATGTGGAGAGGGTATCTCTCATCATATTGGCCATCATAAAGCCGGGGTCTCTGGTGATAAGCTCTCGGAGTACGTTGGATGGCATGCCGAGATACTTAGTGGCCGCTTGCTCAACGTAGCCCGCCCCTTGCGTGGTCATCGAGTCGTAGATGAGAGTGTCATCTATTTCAAAGCGCACAAGATTGCCGTCTACCTTGAACTCAATGTCGGTTGGGCCGAGCTTTTTCTTGCGGCTGACTTGACGGGCGATGCCCATCTTCTGCATGTCTCGGGTGATACGTTGCTGGGCTACGTTCTTCATTCCCATGTCAACTGCCGCGCTCATGTTAAGCACAACAGACTCAATCAGTCCTACATCAACAGCCTTTTCGCTACCTTGGTATGCGGCGAACTCTTTCATGCGAGTCATATCGCCAAATACACCCTTAGCTACTTTTGGCAGAGCATCTTCGCTCACGCCTGTGCGATAAAAAGGAATGTAAGCAGACCCCTTCCAGACCTCGGCGGTGTCCTCGTTTAACACACCCGTAGCCTTGAGGAAGTCGATGGTCTTTTCATTGTAGGCGGACCATGTGTCATGCCATTTCTTGACGGGGTTGTAACCATCGGCATCAGTTAGAGACTCAACCTCTGCAAGAATTTCTCGCTTAGTCTTCGCGTCTACCGGGGTCAACTTGCCTCTTGCTGACAAGTAATCACCACGCTTAACCATTGCATAGGCTTGAGCTATCTTCCGCAGGTCGCCAACATCCTCGTTGTATATCAGTGACATTACACCAATGAGTCCACGATAGGTGTCGCCGTCGTGCGTAAACTCTTCGACCCTTGTAAGTCCATCTCTGTATACAGGCACCCCGTACTTCACAGCGGAAGCAAGAATACCTTTAGACCTGTCGGAGAATAAGGCGGCGGCTATGGCGCTAGACTCAGCTTGAAGCTCCCTTAGCTCAGGCACCTTTTGATAATACTTTTCAAGGGCCGCATAGCGAGACAGGGCGCCAGCTTTTAGCTTGGTCAGGATTGTGCCAAGAGACCCAGTGTTGGTGGCGTCCATGAACACCCGACCGTTTGGAGCTTCGCGCTCTGGACCTCGTGTTAACCTGTCAACAGCAGGGATGTCGCCCCGGACAGAAAACAATGGCTCATCTGGCTCAAGCGCCGCCTCTGGATTCTGTGCTATATACTGTGCGTCGGGGGATGCCTTGACGCTGAAGCGAGGGACGCCCTTAACATTCTCAGCAATGCTAGCTATATTTTTATCTACAGCTTTATCTGCCTGCTCTGGAGTGATGGTCTGACGGGGTGATAAAACCTTTGTCTGAGTGTCTTTTGTTATCGGCTTACTGCTTACCGCAACTGACTCGTCTGAGATCAAGGGCTGATTAACAAATACAACCTTGCCAATCCGCTTATCGTTTACTCTAAACCCGATATAGCCAGCATTGTTTAATGCCGCTAGGGTGTTATCCCAGTTGAGGTTGCCATCTGGGTTCGTGGCGACCAACCCATAAGGGTCTGTGTTTAGAGGATATACAAGAAGGGGGTCAACCGAGAAGGTGCTCTCTACATTCCCGACGACCGCCTCGTTCCGATACCCGTCTTCAGTCGCTTTGACGATCCCGAAATACGTTCCTTCTGGGGCATACCGTCTGCCCCTGTCTGCTCCCCTGCCAGCCATCTTCGGGTCTGTTCTGGCAATCCGCTTGCCTGAGAAGTGGCTGAGTTGGAGCTTCCCGCTTGCGTCGATTGCGCCTTCAAGCCCTTCTTGAAAAACTGATGAATCTGATCTTCTAGGGTCACTTTGTCGTGCCTCCTCCGACACCCATAGCGGGAGTAACCCCACCTTTTGGTCGGCATATATAGTGTTTGCGCCATTAGCCTTGGCATTAAATGCCGCGTCAGGCCCAAAGTTTACCCAAGAGTTTTGCCCTCGGGTCTCGCTTGTCATTGCTCTTCTGGCTAAGGTTGAGTACATCGCGGCATGAGATTGCCATGCGTTTTCCTCACCTCTTGCTCGGAAGCCTACACCATTTTTGATGTGACCGAAATAGTCGTGAACAACACGGAACACGTCATTGGCTAGCATCGGATCGCCATCTGCTGTTCTGTACGGGGTCTCTCTCAGCATAGGATTGCTCGCCAAGTCTTGCTGAGTAATACCGTCCATTCCGTAGCCGTCTCGCGTGGAGAACACATACATACGATTGTTGTTAATAACATCTAGGATGGCATTGCGTGGATTGCCGTATGGGTCATCGCCTTTGATGAACTGCACGTTCAACCCTGACCTGAGTATCTCCTCATACTGAGCGAGAGTTTCATCAATCATTGCGTTATACGCGGCCTTGACCTCTGGGTCATTAGGCGCATCCTCCATAAGATCGTACTCGGCGGCAATCTTACTCGCCATCTTCTGATCAATCGGAGCGTATTGCGTCAGAGGCTCATAGCCCATTCCAGCTTTTTCAGCGTAGCGACGTGCGGCATCTACTGCTGGCTGGTGATAGCCAAACTCAACAGACTGCCCGTCAACGTCAAATGCCTCGGGCATTCCCTCCAGCCGACGCAAGCTAAACATAATGTCGTCTTCGTATTTGGCGCCCTCTGGTACAGAGGTGGGATCATACTCAGCAAACACACC
>MDTC01221067.1_pt1 | contig 19121 bp, 13 predicted proteins | sample 811181 | NCBI WGS metagenome assembly MDTC01 (sample SAMN05326644, study PRJNA326480) | marine metagenome | isolation source: seawater | place: Pacific Ocean: North | collected 2011
CGAATCCCGGAAACTAAACCAAAAACCAAACCACAACCCAAACCACGAATACCGGGTCCTAGTGTATCACCACCAACACAATCTCCAAGTACCCCATCAAAACCCCGCGTCACTTTCAAGCAGATACCATTAAAAACATTCGAGCTTGGATCAGATGGTAATATGAAGTTTCCGAGCCAATTAGATCGAGCGGTGAACAGAAACCTAACTCAAACTTCTAAACAATCATTAAAATTGAGACCAAATCGTATGCCGACCGGAGCTTTAAGAGCAGCCACCGGTGTACCTGCTGCAGTTTTTTTTATTGGAATTAGTGAGCTCATTAGCAACATACGTAGTGATCAAGTGCATGAAGAACAAAAAAGACAGGTTGGATTAACACATGAATTCAACAAATATTTTCTAGAGCAAATTTATAAAAATCCAATTAATGATTCTGAAGTGATGAGATTGCAAATGAAAGAATCTGGCATGACCGGACCAGGTGCAATAACTGAGCCTATATCAAAGGACCAGGCTTACGACATACTGGTGACTCGAAAAAAACGTGACATACTAGACAAATTTTATGATGACGTGTACATGCCCAACCGGGAAAAAGATTATATGCAATCACTGTTGATTGACCCGAACCGGAGTGGAATAGATGATATTAAAATGCGCGTTTTGATTAAAAAATACCCGGAAGTGTACAGAAAAAATCATTGGATGTGGACACCACGTAAATTAATAGACGAGGCAAAAGACAAACCTCCTGTACCTGGTGGTTTATACACTAGAGTAAACACTCCATCAGAAACAGATCAACAGCAAATAAATGACGTGTACAACCAGGTCATGTTAGCATTGAACCAGCCGGTAATTCAATCAACAGAAACACCTGTTCAAAACAAACCGACAGTGTACAAGATAACAGATGATTATGAAGATATAACCTTCATGAACACAGACACGGCGTAAATATTTAAATATGAATGAACAGATTGAACAATTGATGTCTCAGCTAGACGCCAAGATAGACAGTTTGAATACAACTCGAACTGATCCTGATTTGATAGCTGACGCGATCGCGAACAATCTACAAGGCTTTGTGAGTACCATTGTAGCAAACTTCCTTCGGAGCAAAAGAGAAGAAGAACTGGAGCTTGCCAAACCACGTGATGTCATAAAGGATCCAATACCAATAGATATTGTAAGTGTGTCTAGAACTGCTGCGGATCAAATTGTTTCAGCACTAGAAGCAGCTGGTATTGGCAAGTACAACATAAAAATAAACAGTGTGGCCTCAACAGAATCTGATGGATCCGGCACAGCTGTGTCTTCAGGTATGATGTCCACAATAATGAAACTTGCTGCTGGTGCCGCTGCTGTGGCATTGGGTGCTGTAATTGCTTTTGCCGGGCCGATGGTGGGTTGGATCGAGAATACATTCAGCAGCATCAAATCAGCCTTCATAAGCTTTGTTGGTTTCTTGAAAACAACACCTGTAATAAGAGATGTATTGGAGTTTTTTGATATTGGTGGTGAGGAAGATGACCAACACATAAAAGCAGTTGAGAACTTGCAGAAAAAACAAATGTTGGCTCAGTCCAACCCGGAACAATTTTTCCGGGACATGAACAAACCGGATGTGACTCCAGCGGCAGTTGCTGCTAGCTCACCGGATTATATTAAAACTGTGGACAAGTATCAGGATTCTAAGCAAGAGATGCAGGGATCAGTGATGGACAATTTTCTACAAACAACCACCGGTCAATTATACACACAACAGATAATAGACAGTACCGATAAGCAACAAATTGTAGACATAACGAATCAGAAAATTACACAAATTAACCGTGATTATGACATGGTGTTTCAATCTGGAGATGAAACCATGAAAAAATCATATATTGAGCAAGCCACAACTGAAGAAGGCATCACGGTTGACTACTTGGAGATGAACAAGAGCAAATTCAAAAATCCAGAACTCACCAGTGAAGAGGCTTTCCAGCAATTGTTGGTCAAAAATAACAAACCTGATGATATTGAGGCCATTCAGTATTCTGATGATCAATTGAACTTTGATTTGCTTCGTGACGCTTCTATGTCTAATGTGGAAGGCAAAGACTACTTTCAGACACAAGCAGGTTTGGATCGATTGATACCTGTGGAAGGGAAAATACGATCACAATTTGACCAACTAGTAAACAAGTCAAACACATACACCAAAGAAACATCAAGCACAACTTCACAAACTAACACAATTGAATCTGTTTCGACAAATGTGGACAAAACAACCATGTCTGATTCGCCTGATCCAGTGATGATACCACCGGACACACCACAACCTGCACCAGGCGAGACCAGCGACAACTTGAGTAGTTTACAGAACGCGTTGGACCAGTCACTAGAGAATGGTGAGGAACAATTACACATGCTACAATCAATTAAAAATGGTCTACAACAAAGACCATCAGTCGCGAAAAGTTCCGCTCCGCCAATTGAATCTGAACAAGACGATTTTTCTGCAGAGCATGTGAGGAAACAATGGAGATCCAGTCCGTTGGGTGCACCTGTTACTACCGGGCTCTTGGCATAAATATTTGTATGGAACCGTTGTTCACAATACACAAACTGGGTAGTAAGGACCAACTAGCACAAGATGGTGTGTATTCTGATAGCAACAAGTCAACATACGGACCAGCGCCTGTGTTGAAACCATATGGTGTTGATGTGGACAGTAACGAGATAAAAACAGTCAATGTGGTCAATGATTTCACCTGGACACATGCTCCTAAATTGCAGAATCAAGACATGTTCAACGCAAGATATGATGTGCCGGTTTTGGATTTACGTGAACAATCAATTCAACTCAATCCAAGCTTCAACAACTTGGCACGAAACATGTTCATCGCCGGTGACAACATCAACACATTGTTTGATACGTATAAAAATATAAACAACGGTTACATTAAAGCTGGCGTGGCTGGTTATTTGACAAGCAAGGCTGTTACAGCCATACCTGGTGGCTCAGCGATCGCGCCATATGCCGCAATCGGTGCTGCTACCACTGCATTTCTAGATAAAGACAACAGTGTAACTGATTATTTACAAGAACGGGTGAATGAAATTACTACTAGTGTCAATGAAACTATAGGTGGTGATCCTTCCGTTACAAGAGCAAATAAATTTGCAAGAGAAGGTTCAGCGAACGGTAAGTTTGGTGAGTACAATGAATATTTGGCTCCATATCAAGACATTTATTCCACAAAAGACACATGTTGGCGATACAAAATACCGTACATGGAAAACCAACAAAGGGCCAATCAGAGCAGTTGGAGCACCAAACCCATGATGGGTGGTCAAATGGCGGAAAGTTTTCGAGATCTAGCATTGACCACAACCGCGATGGTTTCACCTGGTGTGTACATTGACCAGGCGAAAAATTTTGTGTATGATGGCAATCAAAAACGATACACAGCATCTTTCCCGTTGATGAACACCATGTCAGAAGATGATATTCTCAGAAACTGGCAATTGTTGTATCTTCTGACATATCAAAACAGACCCAACAGAATAGATCGTGTGCAACTTGCACCACCGAAAATATACGAGGCCATGATACCTGGTGTGTGGTGGTGCCGGCATGCATTCATAGAAAATTTAACTGTTGATTTTGTGGGTAACCGTCGCAAAATGACATTGTTGTTACCACAACAAAGTGCAACAGTCAGCAAACGATTGTTGCCAGTGAACACCAAAAAGAACAAGCTTGCTGGTTTTATTGATGATATTTTTGAGCCTGTAACGGAGTTTTTATCTCGGTTTCAATCGGATGACAACTCAGTTTCTCGAACCACCGGAACGCGCGCTACCGGTGGAGGTTACATGCCTGTCACAACAATAATACCAGACGCTTATCAAGTCACAATCACACTCACCGAGCTAGTACCAGAATCACAAAACACCATGTATGCCGCCATACACAAACCAAGCACCATCACAACCAGTCCGTTAGATGATACACCATTCTCAACCAACATTAATATTTCAAATAATGAACAATCCTGACATAACAACAAGAGGCAAATATCAGAATTCAATTGGAACATTACCGGATCTAGAATCGTATGATTTTGAAAACATATTCAAAGTGTGTTTCGATCCGGACCGCCAAGCATATTTTTACAATATAATCAAAACAGTCAACATACCCAACAATATAAATCAGGACTTGTATGATATTGAAATTGTTCCTCCGAGCACATCCATGACCGCGTTGAGTCACAAAGTTTACGGTACTATAAAATTGTGGTGGTTGATTTGCACGGTGAACAACATCTCCAACCCGGTCAAATTTTTACCTTCTGGTACACCAATAAAGGTCGTGAGACCACAACATGTACACACCATTGTAAATCTGATCAAACAGAATTTAGTGGACTAGATGCAACAGCATACAAATGGCTCCACTGATGGTACCGAACTAGCAACTTTTGCAGATTCGCGCGCTTTTAGATTCACCTGTCTGTTGACAAATGGTGAAACTTCAGTACAAATAAAAAAGGATTCTATTGAAGAGTTAGTAATTGAGGACACCGCGGTGAATTGGTGGTCACAAGGATACATTGACATACGTAATCCTCGTGGAGTGTTGGAACGCACACTAATAAACATGCAAGAAAACATGTCATCAACACCAGAAAACAACACAAGCACGTATATGTTCAGAAATGACGCGCGTGATTTTCTCTTTTTTAGCATGTTACCCAATCTGTTTGGAGATGGTGACACACCTCAAAATATTGATGATAGTTTCTACAAAATAAGATATCAATTTGCAATATATTCAGTCAAGGACATCACAAAGGATGGCACCGATGAAAACAAAATCAAACGATTGTATTTTGCTGACTGGAGATACGTGTTGATGTCGGTGCAAAACAGCAATTTCACCACAACAACAAGTTTGTCTGGGGCAGTTGCTCATATGAGTGACGCGGAACGCGAGATACCAACCGGTGATGCAATCAAAAGTTTATTGAATGAGTCGTTACCAGATGAACAACAATTTGCGGACAACTGGCAACCAGGTCCCAACCAAGTGGATTTCATGTCGTCAACAAACAGCACCGTGCTTGATGATCTGTATGAGTTACTAGACAATCATTTGAGTGATGATGTCACTGGAAATCAACCATGCATATTGCATCTTGATAGATACACCAACGTGTGGTCGCTAGTGCCAGTAGCAACATTTTTTGACAACGCCACAACAAGGGACATAAAGGGCACATCAGTTTCATACATTCCGGGTATATACCAATCAGAAAAATTTGTGATCGGACGCGATGTTGGGTATGAAGAACGTGATTTAATCAATCCTAATGCAAAAATCAGAGTGCCTCAGCAGCAAAGTTTGTATTTCAATTACAGCTATGGTCAGTCAAGCACGATTAATAGTTACAGATACATTGAGATGCATGGTGATGTGAACCAAAAATCTGTAGCAACCAGACCGGTTCATCAATATGACACTGTTGATAAAAAATTTAAGATCAACATGGCATCAGCAACTGCAAAAAGTCTGGTGAATCACTTGAAGCAAACAGTACTTACCAACATGCAAGTGGCGGATTATGTGAAAGAGGATGTACCATTGGGTATAAATGTTGACAGTGATCGGTTTGCAAACATAACTGCCACGCACATGTACACGAACAGCGACGATTTTTACGGTGTTTTGCGTAACAGTCGTAACAAAGCCATAATGGAGTTGTTGTTTGAGGGCAATGCTATTGAATTTACAGTGCCAGGTGAAACAACACGCCGTTCATGTCGATTCATTTCTGTGGCCAACAACATAACCAGTTCTGGTTTACATGGAAAACATGATGATAAGGTTGAAGGTCAATACTTTGTAACTGGTGTGATACATAGAATAAAGAATAATTCATACACGAACAAAATAGTTGGTACTAAATTGTACAACTACGACAATCAGTTTGAATCAGATCGTGCGATTTACAACAAACAAAACAACAATGACAAACAAGATTAAAAATACACACCTGCCTTTGCTGGTTGACACACAACTCACAAACAGCACAGAGTTTTTAACCGCGTTTTCTGCGTTTAAAAGCAACATAAGTGACATGATTGACTACTTAACACTGTATTCAGTTGGTAGTATCAACAATTCTAACAAGCAAATACATGATTCTGTTAACAATCAAGCCATGTTTTACAAAAATTTAAATGATGGTGAGCTTCTAATCAAAGAAAACACCCGAGGTGTGCGGAATACTGGTCATGACTCAGGAATAACAGAGCCATTACCGGAAAAAACTGGATTAAATGATGTGACACGTAACAATACTGAGTTTTTAGTGTATTGGATAGAAAAATACCGAGTTACACATGATGTTGTGAAGAGTATACTGCACGAAACAGACATGTTACCCAAGGAAAACACTGACGGTACATATAATACTGACAATATATTCTTCAATGATTTTAGTGAGAGTATGTTTTCCTTGAAAAGCACAACTTTGCGCAACCCATCACGTGAATGTTTACCTGTTTGGGATGTAAAATGCACCACTATTAAAGAAATGGGTGGAAAGCACACGGTACCAAATCAATATACAGGTACTTCTGATTTCAACGTGCATAAAAACGTTCAGCAACTAGCAAATATCATGAGCAGAAAGAATACCTGTATGTTTCGTAACAACATGAAGAACATAGTTGATTGTGTATCACTAGATCAACGCGTAGAAGACCCTGAAACTGCAAAACTAACACAAAAAGTTGTGAAAATTACAACATCTGATCAACCACATGGGGCAAACTTAATGCATGACTCCGGACATACCAGGCGAATGTGGCAAAATGCAGAACCTTTGGCAAGAATAACACTCGAAACACTTTCTAATATGTCATATGTACTGGATTACATGGATAAAAACTTACAAAACAATTTGGAGGCATGGGGCAGATTCAGAACTGATGCTCAAATAGAAAAAACTGTACAACAAATAGACCTCTTACATGATATATTGGAAATAACCTTGGAAGAAACTCCAGCCACCGCTAAAAACACTCAATCAGTGCTTGGTTGATCATCTGGATCGGTGATTTCAACTACTTCCGCGTTCTGTATCAATTGATCCAGCACTTCTTTACGTGTGAGTGCTAATTTGTTGTTGTGCTCTTGATCCATTAACTGTGCCTTTGCAGCAATATCTATTTTTTTGAGTTTGGTAGCCGTGTCACCACGCTTGTCTTGTATCAAAAGCTTGCTCAAGGTGTCTATACTTGATGTTGTCGCCTTGAGCAACTCAGCTAAAGAGCTGACACCCTCACTATCTGGTGCACATTCAACATATTGTTTCACTGTGCTCACCATATCCATGCTGTCCTGTACTAGCTTGCCGGTGCTGTTGAGTATGAATTGTTCCAATTGTTCCGGTTTAAGCTCAAACTCCTCAGCTTTTTGTGCCTTTTTCACCTCATTATTGTTCTGTCTAAGCTGATTTATAAGATCATCCATGCCTTCTAGAGGTTCTTCTGGTAATTCATCATCAAACATACAAATACTTATATCAACAAGTTGAATAATAAACTTTGTAGTATATAATAAGCAGTATGATAACTGTAACAGTACAAGGACACGGTGACTTTGTTATACACCGTGATAAACTGAATGAAATACTTTCCTGGTTGAGAAACAATTCAATGTCTGTGGAAAGTAACAAGCGATCATTGCACCCGGGTGAAACTTTGTTAAATGAGTAGCATGTATGTCAATATAAAATTGGTAAAAACACATGATGATGCTGTGTTACCCACGGCAAACAACAAAGAGTTTTTGACCGGAGACAGTGGATATGATCTATACGCTGTGGAAGAAACAGTTATAACACGTTCTAGTAGTGCAGTGGTGCCAGTTGGATTAACATTAGCAGACATCACACCAGGATACTGGGTCCGGATCGAACCCCGTAGTGGATTAGGATTTAAACACAGTATACAACCGCATTTGGGGGTAATTGACAATGGTTATCGAGGTGATCTAGCTGTAAAGCTTTATAATTTTGACCGTAACTCAAGTTACACAGTCAAAAAAGGTGATAAAATAGCACAATTAGTTGTGTATCCATTGTTACAACCGGTATTTGAGTTTGCTGATGCTGTTACAAACACAAGCCGAGGGGATAAAGGGTTTGGATCATCAGATAATTCTACAGGCGCTTGTGATAATACTGTAAACATAAAAAATATCGTCGAACCAGATCCGTACTGGATGACAGAAGGTGTGAATCCGTGGGAATTCACCAATGTAGAAGATTTAACACGGTGGTGTAAGAGCAAACCGGAAATTGACGATGAAATGTTCCAAGATCTGATTGTGAACACAATCAAGAACAGAGAGAACAAGAAACAAACACCTGATGATGGTGACATACGTTGGTTATGAGTGATATATTCAATGATCTGTGGGTTGAAAAATATCGCCCTCGGTTATATAGTGATCTGGTTATGTCTGATGATAATCGTACGTTGTTTGACAAACTCACAACCACTGAGAGCATCCCTAATTTATTATTCGCCGGTAAACCTGGTATTGGTAAAACATCTTTAGCCAAGATACTTGTTGGTGACATACTCAAATGTCAGTATTTGTACATAAATGCAAGTGATGAGAATGGAATTGACACGATACGTACCAAAGTAACGAATTTCAGCAAGATCAGAAGTGTGGATGGTAACATTAAAGTAATTATACTTGATGAAGTTGATGGATTGACTATAGATGCTCAACGTGCTCTTCGGAACACGATGGAAGAATATAGCCAGTATGTTAGATTTGTACTAACAGCAAATTATTATCACAAAGTGATACCACCATTACAGAGCAGATGTCAAAATTTTGATCTGACACCTGATATAGATGGATTTTACGGTCGTGTAGAGCATGTGTTGAACAACGAAAACATTGAGTATGGTGATATTGAAAAAATCAAACCACTAATTAAAAAGTTCTATCCGGATCTTCGAAGAACAATAAATGAATTGCAAAAAATTTGTGTTGATAACAAATTAATCGAGCAAAAATCACACGATACTAATGAGTTCATCAGCAACATATTGTATCTGATCACACATGACAAGGTTTTTGCTGCTAGAAAGTTTATAATCAAAAAAGAATCTGATTTTGGAAGTGACTACCAGTCATTGCTTAGAGATTTATTCGATGCGGTTGATGGTCTTGAAACAGAGCAACACAAAAAACGTGAGTGTCTACTAGCAGTCAGTGAGCATTTATACAGGTCTGCGTTTGTACTAGACCAAGAAATAAACTTTTACAGTTGTTTATTGTCTATAAGCAAGGTTATCTAAGGCCTTGCATGTACACCTTGGTAGTAAAATTGTCCACCGGTGTTGGATTGTTTTCTTGTGTGTGATTGTCAGTAGGCAATTGTTTATCACCTTCATTCACACCAGTTTGATCATACGGTAATGTTGGATCTCCTCCCGCTTCTTGAGAAAGCTCCCCTGGTTCAATTTGAATCTTATCATTTTTACGTTGACCGGCAGGTACTTCTGGCAAATTAATGCCTTGTTCTTGATATTCTAGCAATTCAGCTGGTACAGTTATAAAATCCATAAACAAACCTGGTGCTTTCTCTCTCACCACATCACAATAAAAATCATCTACTTGATGACCAGCTTGCTGACCACCACCAACTGCTGGGCGTAAAGATTTAACACAACTGACTCGTATATTCTCCTCACACTCTGTAAATTCTTTTAATTTTTCCAGTAAATTACCGACCTGTTTTTTAGACCAATCGGAGCTCATAGCATTTGATTTGAATTTTACAATATCTCCTGGTAGTAGACCACTGCCTTGGAATCTTGTGATGTTTGTTTCTAATAGTGTGTTAAATTTGTTCATCATTATTATTTATACAATATTTATGTCTTGTAATAAGTAATTATATGTCAAATATCAATCTATCAACTCTAGGCGGTGGGTCTTATGGTGAAAACACACACAAATACAAAGATCTGGCACTAGATGTTGATGTTGAGACAAATGTTTTGTCTCGAGGCTTGTTTCGATCAAGCAATGTTACGGATATTAAAGATAGTAAAGACGAATCAGCAATCCAAAATTCTATTTTAAACATATTCAATACCAATCCTGGTGAAAAATTGTTAGATCCTGAATTCGGGCTGGCATTGAAGCGTTATTTATTTGATCCACTCAGTGAAGACATAGCTCAAAACATAGGCCAATTGATAATGGACAGTTTGGCTCGATATGAACCTCGAATTACAGTAACAAGTGTTTCAGTAATACCAGATTTTGATCAAAATCAGTATATTATAGCTTTGTATATTACGATACCTGTATTAAATATTTCAAATGCACGTTACAATGGCGAGCTGAACACCGAAGGGTTTACCTTCAAAATAACAAACACATGACAACAAAATTTACAGATTTCAACCTGGATGCAAATTCATATGCTGCATTTGATGCAACAAGTTTGAGAGATTTAATCATAAATCGATTAAACGACCAAAATATTTTTACCGATCAAATATTCAAAGGTAGTAATATGTCATCGATGATTGATATTGTTGCATATTCATATCATGTGTTACTATATTATCTCAACAAAACATCAAGTGAATCAATGTTCAGTGATTCTGTTGTGTATGAGAACATGAACCGTATAGTTAAATTGCTAGATTACAAACCAGTTGGATACAGAACATCAACTTGTACATTTGGTTGTACAAATGACAGTAGTTTACCCGCAACATATTACACAATACCGAGGTATTCGTTTGTGTCCGCAGACGGTATAATATTTTCTACAAAAGAAGATATACCATACAATGCAACAACCTCACAAACACAGGTTATAGATGACTCCAGCAAGTATATAATGTACCAAGGTAAATATCAAGAGTATGCTGATCAGATATCCACTGGAGACAGCTTTGAGACGATCGTGATGTCACTAAACAATAATGTTTTGGTGGATCATCATAGTATTGATGTGTATGTTAGATCATCAATTACCGGTCAATACACACAATGGACAGAAACATCTTCACTTTTTTTGAGTAAGAGTGATGAGTCTGTTTATGAATTAAGATTAAATGAGAATTACAGATATGAAATTAAGTTTGGTGACAATATACATGGTAAAAAATTAAATCCCGGGGACGTTATCTCAATATACTATGTTGCGAGCGACGGGTCAGAAGGCATTATTAGCCCCGGGGCATTAAATGACAAAAAATTTGCATTATACTCCACGAACAAGTTTGCAATTATAAAAAATGACATCAAGCAAGAACAGACAAATTATTTTACACTGCAAAACATAAAAAAAATCATAACTAGTAATGACAACACATCAACTGATCCACAATCATACGAGAATGTGTCACAGATTAGAAAGAATGCCCCAAATTATTTTGCGCATCAAAAAAGACTAGTAACAACATCTGATTTTGAAACTTACATTGACACAACTTATGGAAACATTATAACATCAGTAAAAGTTGCTAACAACAACACATATATAAACCAGCATATGAAATACATGGCTGATGAATTGTCACTGCAAAACCCAATATTAGAATCTCGGTTATTATCAAGCCATGTAGATTTTGCAAACACATCCACACAAAACAATATCTACATATATGTTGTGCCTAGACTGGAGGCGAAAACGTCTATTCCAAAACAATCAAATTTTCTGTCTTTTGCTCAAAAGGAAAATATTAAAAATGGATTAGAACAAGCCAAATCATTGGGTTTAGAACCAGTGTTTGTGGACCCGGTGTATATGGCTGTTGATTTGTTTTCAAAAAACCCAAACACAGCACTGTCAGTTGAAAATGTCGGATTATCAAAATTGTATCTTGTTAAAAACCCGGATATCCCAAGAGATAATGAAAACATTAAGGCAGAAGCAATTGAAATAATAAAATCATATTTCAAACATACTAATATAGTGTTGGGTCAAACTATAAAAGTATCTGAGATTCAAAATACATTACTCTCAATAATAGGTGTGCAGAATATATACACAGCAGATGGATCTACCCGGACAAATGGTCTCGGGTTGGCTGTTTGGAACCCGGTATATACTCAGGATATCAATTTTTACAGCCAGGATGTGAAGTTGCAATACTTTAAATTTCCATATCTAAATGACATAGATCAAATTGCTTCTCGTATAGTAGTAGAGTCGTAAAATGAGTGTAGGTCTAATAACTAACACGCCGTTTGATATTGAGATTATATACAAAGGTCTCTCAACCGGAAGGTATATAAATCGAGGGACCATTCGAACCAATATAATATCTGATACAAATTATACACCAGGTAACGAACCTGGGACGTTGTTTTGTCTGCCGGAGCTGCAATTTAAATTTAGTGTCGATAAGAGTATAGATTACAACACTCAAAACCAGAATTATGAGACAGAAAATTTAATATACACTGTCTCAAAAGATCATTTAACATGGGATTTTGGTGATGGTACAACATCTGATGAATATGAACCGGTCCATCAATACGACACTCCTGGTATTTACACAATCTCAGTTATTATGTATGACAACCAAGGGTTCCCTAGAAAGAATCCATACACATTTAGTCTGAATATACAAAATTATGTACCGGATGGAGTGTCCTGGTCCACATACAATTACCGGTCAATGGGTATTGACTATGTACCTGCATCTGAACCGTTGGAGCTTACATTGACCCGTTCTTCAAGCTGGCAATCTCCGGAATCGTACAAAACTGTAACAATGTATTGTAGTGGGTCTGATTCCTTACCAGGTGAGTATGACACATACATGCAAAATAAATATGCGCACTTGCAAAAAATATGGAGATTCACAAAAAGTGAAGATGATCCTATACCTTTGAATCATATAAATTTACCTGGCTCTCTGGTACGTGTCAGTGACATGAACAGTTACAATTACACACAAAATACATGGAACGACGCTAGTAATATGTTACAACCAACCAAATTGATTGACATCGAACTCACACCCACAATCATGGTGCTCAATCCACAAGACAGTGTTGATGAGTTTGATACTGTAACAATTGGTACATCTGCTGTCAACAATGTGTATTTCACTGATGATACTGTAAAAAATTACCTGTCACGTGACACTAAACCTGTGTTTCTATTCGCATCTCTTTCAGCTAATAGATCATCAAGTAGTACAGTGGAACTTCCCACGAGTGTAATTCCGATAAAAATTACGTACTCACCTGCAACCGCTCTCAGACTATCCACAAACGGCATACCGAGCTTCAAACTCAGTGATAGTATGTATTACAACAGTGTTTATAATATAAATGTGGCGTTAATCAACAGTTTTGACAACATAATAAAAACTGATTATCCAGAGCTACAACTTGAGGACACAACACAAACTTCTGCTCCGATGAATCCTTTCTCAACTCATTTTTCCATCAGTAACAATACTGTAATGTATAGTTCTTTTCCTGGTAATTTAAGCAAAAAACCAACAGCAATTGAAACTCGCGGCTCTGCAAATTATTTGGTCGAATTGACCGATCCGTTGGATAATCAAGAACAATTATCACTGCATGCACAAGTGTACGTATCCGACCCGGCATTTTGTCCTATAGACACGATGGTGCATGCATTGACAAATATGTACACACCAACAGCTCATTTCATCACCCCTGGGTATGCTGACGCGAGTTTTTCCGGTGGTGGACAATTTGAAACAGAAGCAGACAACACTTTTGTGGCAAATGTAAACACGGCTAGTCTCTCCGCTAATGTGTTACAAAATCAAATTACAAACGCCAGTTTTGCAGTGTGTGTGGATCCGGTTGACTCATATGTGTATATTGGTGATCAAACCAATGATACTGTATTGAAATACGATCGCTTCATGAACCAATTGAATAGTCAAGAACCTATAAAAATAATAGATTTAATATGTGAATCAAATATTTTGAACACGTCAAGATTCAATTACATTGACGAAAAACACTTTTCAACCGGAGAATCGACATTGCTAGATTCATTAATAGGAGCACGAGAAGACAATGTACCAGGTAGATTTGAGACAGATTTAGATAATACATGTGACAGGTACAATCAAAATATTAGTGAGAGAAATTGTTTGTCACCATCAAGTATATGTTGCGATCAAAATCGTGATATTTGGGTGACACTAATTGATGGTGTGCTGACAGTCAAATTGAAATCGGTCGGTGATTTAGCATACAGAGTAACTGCTGTTGCAATTCCAAAATCAATTGAATCAACATCTGAATCACAAGCTAGTCTTGGTTTGCTGAACAGATCTTCTTCGGGAGAATACATGTGGATGCCTTCAAAAGTTGTGACAGACATGAATAATGATATTTGGGTGAGCTACACAAATCAAGAAAATATAAAATTGATAAAATACAACGGATCAGGTGTTGTGGATCAATCTGGCGAAACGACATATCCAATGAATCAAATTGCCGAAATTTCGTTTCCAAAACACACACATCTTGACGATATGGTAATTGATTCAAGCAACAACCTGTGGGTTTGTGATTCAACTTCATTATATACAAAACTGGATGCTGATGGAGAGGTTGTGGAGCAAAACCATGGCCGTATATATCATATTGCCAACGACAATCGAGCTCGCACGGATGATACGGACAGAATTATACATGTGTATGACTCATACAGCAAACAAACAACATCAGTATTATTTGACAAACCATCAACCATGACTTTCGATTTATCAGATTTTTTATATGTGGCTACAAATGGTAATGAAATTGTCCGGATCAATCCAGGAACCGGGGAGTGTGAGTTTAGCTTTTCTGCCGGTAGTAAATATGAGGAAGTAAATAATGATGATTTTAGTTTCTTTGATTCCAGAGGTCAAGTGACCTCAATAGACGCAATGTCATGTGACTCTGACAATAGTTTGTTGATTGTTAACAACGCTGATAGAAAGTTGTACACATATAGGGTTCCCGTTTCACATGAATTGCATCCTGAGCACACAGATGGTGAAAATTACATATATGAATGGTTCACTGATTCATCTGATCGTAAATTTTTACAAGGTTCTGGTGACTGGACTGGTATCAGATGGATACAAACATATTTAAAAACTGTAATGGGTCAGCGCACTCTTTCTACAACTCATCATTTCAGTGCAAATACACTAGAACAAAACGAAATTTTAAAAATAAATGAGGACCATGATGCTGCAGCTACACTAATGGATTACACCTTGCAAGAGACGATAAATACAAAAAATAATCTACTGGAATGGTTCATAAGCACAATAGTAGGTGACAGTGTATCATCACCAGATACTCTAGGCAAAACAATATATGAGAAAATATCTAATTTTGTGTCTAATAATAATGATGTCGACTTATGTAATGCAAAAAATTTATTTTCAATGGCAACCGAACTAGGTGTAGACATTAAATCATATAACTACACATACCCAGGATCAATACAGAGATTAGTTGACATATTATCAATTCGATATAGTAAACTATTTGGATCCCGTGATTACACTGGTTTAGAGTTCAATAAAGATGGTTATGCGAACAATTTTAATCACGGCAGAAACATAGGCTCTCAACCCTTACAATCAACCAACATTAATGACCCTGCCAGTATACCTTATACAGTTCAAGTGGGCACTAGATTAGTTGCTAAGGAATTATACAATGGAACATTTACATTAATAGAGCCAATGGCAATAGATGGTGATGCGACAAACCCGGATTACAGCAACACACACGGTGGTGTGATTGCATACCCATTAAGTGCATACAGTGAAGATTGGAATTGGGGATTGTCTCACCCAGATGACGAAAGTGTGTTTGTTTATTATGATTTTTATGAGTATGTACCGGATGACCAACCAACTACACAAATGGAAGGCATTATAAACTGGGGTGATGACAATATTACAATTGATGAAAATACAACATTCGGTGACTGGTCTAAATCTGGTGGTGTTGTGGAGTCGTTATTTGATAAAAAGATAAGAATTGGCATAGGAGTGACAAACTAATGAGCAGCATAGAGTACAACGATCTAAAAACACAAAAATCAATTGTCAATCAACAACAACTTGATTCAATTGCATTCGCGCGCGATAAAGATGAACCATACACATTTAGAGAATGGACTGAAGCATCTGGAGTGTCGTCTGCAGCTGAACCAATTTACAAAGACATATATAGTAATTATTTGTCAGAGTGGTCTAAAATTAAATCACAACCGGCGTCTGATTCAAAATCTAACACACGCGATTTATTTAAAATATTCTTAAAACAATTACCAGTTGATGCATCTGAAGATGAGCTCAGGTATATAAACAACATAAATTATGAGGACAAGCATGAAATTGAAACCGCCATAAATTTTTTTAGTAAACATCTTAAGGAAACAACCAGCAAAATATCTGACAACCGCGAGAAAATAAAATATAAAACTGCAAAAAACAGTATCAATGGATCAAATACTGGTGTTCCAATTATTGTGCGTGATTATGTTGTGGAACTGTTGAGAGATGACACAGTTATAACTAACCAAATGCTCTCTTCAAGTGATAAAGATAATATTATACACCAACTAGCAGTTAATGTTAATGAACTGTATGACAGCGCGTCCTTTGATTCAAACAATTTGAGCGAGTCAGATCGTGTCACACTAACCGGTACTGTCAACCAGCAAATAGATTACGATCCATATTTGTTTATAGATGAAACAATTTCAACTCAAAATTTACTGGCTAAATACGGCAATGCATTGTCTACAACTACAACAACTATACAAACAAATAATCAGCAAGAGATTACACTTGATTTCCAACCAGACATATCAACTGTATCCGATCTACCAGACAGCGAATTTATTTCGTATGATAGGCAAGAATTAAATCTCAATAATATAAAAGAGATAATAAAATTGTCTAGTGGTACATTAACAAGTTATTTAAGTTCGGATTCATTAAAGAATTATACTACAGGTGATTTGTTTGATAGTAGCAACAACACTGGGAAATACAAAACATCATCTCCTGGGATTACATTTAGTGAGGATGTTAACCCTGTATCAAAGCAAAAACTAGGCTCATTTTATACACCATCCAAACTCGGTGTTATTGATTATTACAGCTACAACGCAAAACCGATAATTTTAGATCAATATATTGAGCCAAACAAACTGTATGTATACGAATCTATAGAAAATCACGGTTCGAACAAGTATGATCTACCGGTAGATTACAAAGAGGACTTCACATTCTTAAAAAACAACACTATTGAATCCGGCCAACCAGGTGAAATAACATCTAATATCAATAATTTACCTAAATTTAACAATTATCAATCAAAAGAGCAATCAAATTTGTTCTCCACAACTGGTGTCTCTCGGCAAGACGACAATTATGACTTCTGGACAGGGGATGTAGACAGTATATGGTCAAATAGTGACGTGTATGAAAATATTGTACCTAACACACTAGAAATAGACGCTCGGCAACAATCCATGCTCTCAAACGCTGGTTATGTGTATGAGTGGAAATCAGATTCATATGGAAATGAGTATAGTTTGCTTAAAAAAACTAAAAATTTCGCTGGACTGACACAAGAAAATTTCAATCCTCCAGCTCCAGTAGAGAGGTGTGGAATTATGGATGGAGACATGTTCATCGACCCATCTGCACAAGTTGAGAGAAACTGTTTGTTGAGTTCTGGTGCGAGACAAAATATTGCCAATCCGATGTGGGAGTCGATAACAAACGGTAGTGTTAATTCCGAGTGTGTGTTCAGTAATGATAGTGCATTTAACACCGATTCTTTTTCTAGAGTTGCTGACGGTCGTACGTTTTTTGACACTGAGTGTGTTTTTGATGAGCCTGAAACAGAATCCATAGTTATTGATGTACCAAAACCCCGCCCGGGTACAACATATTGTAATTTTTATGATGGTTATATAATGCAATACCAGGGAGTGTATGAAATACACAGTTCCAACACCGGTACTTGGTCAAAATCGAAAGTACCGGTAGTAAGTGAATTGTGGGATTGTGGTGATTTTAACACAGTGTGTGTACCGGCACCTATTACAGCTACATATTACAAAACCGCTGATAGTTACATTACCGGTTCCACATTTGTAGAAACAGAACTAGAATCAGCTGACGCGTCACCAGTTGTACCACTGCATGAACAATCAATTCTACCCGGGGAGTTGTTCATGAGGTTCAATGATAGTAGTAAAATAGGTAAGTTCGTCAATTTATGTGAAAATGTTGTTAACAGATACTCTACAACAAATGTAACAGGAGAGTCCATCGATGTTTCCGCAGAAATTCGGTTACATTTGTTAGATTTCAGTGTAGTAGGTGATATTTTAATATTCAAAACTGAGAAATTGCTTGTTTTTGACAGAATAAAACACAATTATGAAACCAATAAAATTACACCAATAACAAACCCTATAATACTTGCTCGTGAGTCTCAATTAACAGACTACCAATTGTCCGAATATTTTTATAATGAGCACAAGAATGAAATAATACTCTGCTCAATTAATACATTCCCGTTTAGTTCAACCACCGGTGAAGAATTTATGGAAAATCGATTGGAGATGAAATTGTATTGCATTGATACCCGTTATTTTATTTTAAAAACACACACACCTGAAATAGTTTGGCATGAACCAGATGCAGATATACTGTTAAAAAGTGTTATTAATATAGCACAGCCGCACGTTACACACAATTTACAAACAGACAAATATTATGCCATATTTTTATGCAATTATAACACACCCGGTAGTGAGAAAACCGCAGCAATAGGCCAAATCGTCATTGATAATATCACCTCCTCACAATATGCATTCACATTATACACATCTGGCACACCAGCAAAAGGTTCTCTAGAAAATTTGAGCAAGTTTGACAGAAGAGTTGTGTCGACATCACGTGTGCTTGTAACCGATAACATGATTAATGACCCACCTAGCACGGAATTCAAAAACTCAATTAAAAACAAATTA
>MDTC01137099.1_pt1 | contig 19118 bp, 17 predicted proteins | sample 811181 | NCBI WGS metagenome assembly MDTC01 (sample SAMN05326644, study PRJNA326480) | marine metagenome | isolation source: seawater | place: Pacific Ocean: North | collected 2011
AATCGGTCAGTTCACGTGTAGATCCATCTACTCGTTCTATTTTAGCAAGAGTTATAGTCGATAACGCTAAATTTGAAATTATACCTGGGCAACTGATGAATGTAAAAGTCATTTATGATGAAATGGAACAATTAGGAATTCCAGAGAGCTCTATTACTGTTCAAGGTAATACGGCATTTGTTTACGTTGTTAGTGGTGAAAAAGTAGAAAAAAAAAATATAGAAATAGGTAAAAGAAATTTTGGCAAAGTTTCAGTGCTTTCTGGTGTGGTGGAAGGAGACCTAGTTGTTAGTGAAGGAATTTCAAAAGTTAGAGACAAAGGTAAAGTTAAAATTATTAAATCAAAAAATAATTAAAAAATGTTCTTAACAGATTTATCGATTAAAAGACCTGTCGTAGCTTCTGTAATGAGTATAATTTTGGTTATTTTTGGACTAGTAACGTTTCAAGAGATTCCAACTGATGAACTACCTGATGTCCAACCGCCAGTTGTTACAATTCAAACTGACTACAAGGGGGCCTCGGCTGAAATTATCGACACACAAATTACTCAAAAAATTGAGGACTTTGTTGGGGGCACACCAGGCTTGGAAACTATTGATTCTTTTAGTGAAGATGAAAGTTCTAGAATTACCTTAACTTTTGAAACTAAACTTGACCTTGATGATGTAACAAACGATGTAAGAAGTTCTGTGGCTAGAGTGGTAGATAATTTACCAGATGGAGCAGGACAGCCTGAAATTTATAAACAAAGTGCTGGTATGAGAACAACTATGTGGTTGTCATTTAGTTCAGATACAATGTCAGACCTAGAATTAACAGATTATGCAGACAGATATTTAACTGATAGTTTTTCGACTGTTTCTGGAGTTGGAAGAGTAAGGCTTGGTGGCCAAAGAGAATTATCACTAAGAGTATGGCTTGACCCATTAGCTTTAGCTGCAAGAGATTTAACAACCCAGGAGGTGGAAGAAGCTATTAGAAAAGAAAATGTTGAGTTTCCAGCAGGAAGAATAGAGTCTAAAGATGTAGATCTAACTATTAAATTGGATAAAGCTTATCAAAAATTAGATAGTTATAAAAAACTACCCCTTAAAAGAGCAAAAGACGGATCAATTACAACTTTGGATGACGTCGCTAGAGTTGAAGTAGGCGCGGAGTCGGCGAGAACACTTTTTAAAGGCAATGGAAAACAAGTTGTAGGAATTGGAATTTATCAACAATCTGATGCAAATACAATAAAAGTAGCAAATGGAATTAAAGAAAAAATAAAAGAAGTCAAATCAACTTTACCGCCTGGGACAGACCTTGAAGTATCTTTTGATCGAAGTAATTATATTAAGGCAGCCATTAAAGAAGTTTATAAAACACTTGTCATAGCATTAATCCTAGTAACTATAATTATTTATCTTTTTTTAGGTAATATAAGAGCTCTTATTGTTCCTATTATTGCGCTACCAGTTTCATTGATTTCAACTTTTTTATCTATATATATTTTTGATTTTTCAATTAATCTTTTTACTTTAATGGCTTTAGTCTTGGCGATTGGAATTGTAGTTGATGATGCAATTGTAATGCTTGAAAACATTGTTAGAAGGATTGAGTTAGGTGATACCCCTTTAGTAGCTGCATACAAAGGTGCAAAACAAGTCTCTTTTGCTATTATCGCTACTACAGTTGTGCTTGTTGCCGTATTTGTTCCTTTGGTTTTTATTAAAGGAATAACTGGGGTTTTGTTTACTCAAACAGCTATCACACTTGCATCTGCAGTGGTTATTTCTAGTTTTGTAGCTCTTTCTTTGAGTCCCATGTTAGGTAGTAAGTTTTTGAAACCAAATATGAATAAGTCAAAGATAGTTATTAAATTTGAAAAGTTTTTAAAATTAGTTACTAACGAATACAGGTCTTCTCTCATACTTTGGATAAATAAAAAAAAAATAATTATATCTTTTTTAGCTGGCACGTTAGTATTAACTGTCTTTTTGTTTAATTTTGCTCAAAAAGAATTGATTGCACCAGAAGACAGAGGGGCTTTTTTTGTTATTATTAAAGCACCACAAGGTTCAGGCTTTAATTTTACAAAAGATAAAGCTGAAGATATTGAAAAACTACTCTTACCAGAAGTTGGTAAAGGTGAATATCGAAGATTAATAATGAGAGTGCCTGGATTTGGCAGGTCTTCAAAACAAGTTAATAGTGGCTTTATAATTGTTCTATTGGAGCCTTGGAAAAAAAGAGACCGTCACGGTGTAAAAATAATGAGAGAGTCTTTTGGTAAAATCTCAAAAGTTCCTGGTGTGCTTGCTTTTCCAGTAATGCCACAAGGCATAAGGACTGGTGGTATAGAAAATCCAGTACAATTCGTTATTCTTGGAAATACATATGATCAATTAATTGAGTGGAAAAACATAATAAAAAAAGAAGCGAGAAAAAATCCTGGTTTAACTTCAATTCAAGATGATTTTGATTTGAATAAACCACAATTAAATGTTCAAATTGATCAAAAGAAAGCAGCTGACTTAGGTGTATCTACGGAAGATATAGGAAGAACAATTGAAACTATTTTTGGATCAAAGAATGTAACTCGTTTTACACAAGATGGTAAAGAATATTCAATCATACTACAAGGTGATATTAAAGACAGACAGGAACCAGAGAGTATAAGTAAAGTTTTTGTAAGATCCAAAAATAATAATAAGCTTGTATCGATATCTAATTTAGTCTCTTACAGTGAAGAAGGGAAATCTCCATTCCTTGCAAGGTATAATAGACAGAAGGCAGTAACTATTTCTGCAAGGCTAGTTGGGGATTACTCACTTGATGAAGCATTAAAATTTTTAAATAATATTGTACAAGAAAATACACCTCAAGCTAAAATTGCTTACAAGGGTGAAAGTGAAGAATATAAGAAAACTAACAATGAACTATATTTAACTTTTGCTTTAGCTCTCATTACTGCATACCTTGCTATGTGCGCACAATTTGAAAGTTGGAGACATCCTTTTACAATAATGCTTACTGTACCAATGGCTATATTGGGAGGAGTTTTGGGCTTGCTAGTCGTTGGTTCATCTTTAAATGTTTATAGTCAAATTGCCTTAATAATCTTAATAGGACTGTCTGCTAAAAATGGAATACTTATTGTTGAGTTTGCAAATCAGCTTAGAAAAGAGGGAAAAAAAATTGATGACGCAATAATTGAAGCTGCTACAATAAGATTAAGGCCAATTTTGATGACAAGCCTCTCTACAATATTTGGGGTTTTGCCATTAATTATTGGAACAGGTCCAGGAGCGGCAAGTAGACTCACAGTTGGTATCACGATATTTGGTGGAATGTTATTTTCAACCTTCTTTACTCTTTATGTTATTCCAACAATCTATTCTATAATTGGCAAAAATGAAAAAAATATTGATGCTGTTGAAGTTGAGTTAAATAAACAGCTTAAAAAATAATATATTTATTTTTATCTAGATTTTTCTGGCACATTGTTAGTTGCTTTCTATAATTATTAGCTAAATCTTTGACAGATTTTGCGTAAATAATTGCTTTCTTGTCTTTCTTGTAATTTTTGTAGTCACCCCATCCTTTATAATATGCAAGGTACTGCCTATAAGCATCACTTTTTGAAATTTTAAGAAGTTTTGTAGTTTTACTAACATACCATCCTATAAAATCCACAGAATCTTTAAATCTAGCGCGTGTAGCGTATTTATTATTCGTTTCCCTCTTGTACTGTTCCCAAGTTCCTACCACTGCCTGTGAGTAACCAAATGAACTAGAAGGTCTTTTAAATGGTATTACCTTAAACAATTTTTTTCTTGGTGGCTTTGCCAACCAATTAAAATCACTTTCTTTTTTTACAAAAGCAAGCTGTAAATGGATAGGTGCTCCCCATTTTTCGTAGGACGCTTTAGTATGCTTGTACCAGAGGTATCTCTCTTCAAAAATAGCACAACTATTCTTTGTATTTTTTGGTATTGAAGTGCAGGCAGAAAAAATAATGAAAATTAATAAATAAAATTTTATTTTTTTAAAATGAATCACTTCTTAGTTTATATAAGAATTCAATTAAGCTTTCTCCATTTTTCTGGATGAATAAAAGTACCAGACCATAAACCAAGCTTGTTCTTTTTAGCATAATTCTCATCTTTAATATAATCTTTGGAATATCTTCTAAATGCTACTGCATAGCCATTTCTTACCATCCATCTATTTAGATTAACATCTTCAACAAAACAAACACCTATATATCTTTTATATCTGTCTAACTTATCCTGTACTTTGCAAGTCACTCTTTTTGCTTTAGTTTTTTTAAAAAGTACTGTAGTCGCTTCTTTACCGCAGTTATATTCTTTAGAGTTTTTAATACAAATTTGTTTTTTTTCAGGAGCATCAATTCCATGGAGTCTAATTCGTTTGTTGAGGATTTTGATGGTGTCGCCATCAGTAATATTAGGAACTCCTGATATCTCAGCTGCAGATATTTTTGAACTTAGTATTAACAATACTATAAAAATGATATTAAGTTTTTTCATTAGAGAATTTTTTTTTAAAATAAAATAAAAAGTATACAACTAAAACGCCTGTAAAATTAGCCATGATATCATTAAATTCAAATGCTCTATTGGGTATACCGAAATGAAGTAGCTCTAGAAGTATAGAGAGAATGAATAGGAAAGAAATACTGTTAATAAATCTTTGTTTGTTTAAATTATAAATACATCCTAAAAAAGTTAAGAAAAAGAAATATAAAAAATGATTTATAGATGTTCCTATTGGGCTTTTAACTAAGTTGGGTTGTGTACCTAAATCTCCATAAAGTAAGTATCCAATTATACTTCCAGGAAATAAGTAGATAATCAATAGAGTAATAAGAGATAAATAATATAAATATATGATAAGTTTTAATATAATATTTTTCATAATTACTTGAATATAGTACATGCTATTTATTAATAAACTATTATGAGCAAACTAATTTTAACAAGACATGGGCAAAGTGTTTGGAATGCCGAGAATAGGTTTACTGGCTGGGTTGATGTGGATTTATCTGGAATAGGTATTCTAGAAGCCAAGAAATCAGGGCAATTAATCAAAAATCTTAAAATAAATATAGATAAATCTTACACCTCTTTCTTAAAAAGAGCGATTAAGACTCTAGAGGTTGTGCTTCAAGAAAATAATTTAAATCTTAATTTAAATACTTCATGGGAGATTAATGAAAGACATTATGGTTCATTAACTGGATTAAACAAGGAGGAGACCAAAAAAAAAATTGGGGAAGATCAATTTAAAAAATATAGAAGATCTTGGGATATACAGCCTCCGCCAATGCCAAACGGTGATAAAAATCAACTTTTATTTAGCCCTTTAAATATTAGCATACCCAAAGATAAAGTTCCTTCTACTGAGTCTTTAAAAGATACATATAATAGAGTGATGCCTTTCTATGAAAACAAAATTAAACCTGACTTACAAAATAAAAAAAATATTTTAATTGCAGCTCATGGAAATTCCTTACGAGCTCTTTGTAAGAATTTATTTAATATTTCTGACCAAAAGATAAATGAGTTAGAGATACCAACGGGCAATCCTTTGCTTATTGAATTTGATAATAATTTAAAAATTATAAATATTAATTATTTGGATAAAGCGAGAGAGAAAAAAATTATTTCTAATCAATAAACTTTAGTTTTTCTAATTCTTTAAATACAGCAAGACTATTTACGTGAAAAAAAGTTTGATTACTTTCTTGTGCGAGCAATTCTTTTTTTTGTATAAGTTTATCCCAGATTAAATTCATTGAAAAAATATTGTTATTTACATTGTTAAAAATAGATCGATTTATAATTTGAGCACCGGTAAAAATATAATTGTTATCTTTTTCTCGTTTTATAATTTGATGATGAGTGAAATTAAAGTCTCCTTTAAAAGATTGATCATGACTTTTCTTTTTATCTACTAATAATAACACTGGCTTTTTACTTGTAAAATATAAGTTTTCGAGCATCTTTAACTCTTCGTAATAATTTTTATTCCAAATTGTGTCTGGATTTAAAACAAAAAAGGGTTCATCTTTAAACTGTTTGGTTGCATTAAAAATTCCACCTCCAGTGTTAAGTAATTCTTCTTCTTTAATTAGGTCAATAGAAACCTCATAGTTTTTATTTTTCAAAAATTTTTCAATTTCATGTGATAAATGATAAGTATTTAAAACTATTTCTTTAACTCCAATTTTTATTAATAATTCGATAGTTCTTTCTAAAAGATTTTTTGGACCAATTTTTATTAAGGGCTTTGGTGTTTTTTGAGTTAATGGAAACATCCTTTTTCCATATCCGGCTGCTAGTATCATGGCTTTTTTAATTTGCATTAAAACTTAACCTTTTTTTTATTTTTTTTTGACACAGCTTTATTCAATAAACACTTCAAGTTATTAAATAATGGATTTTTAAGTCTTAAATCCAATAATCGCCAAGTATAAGGTAAAAATTTAAGATAATTTGATTTGTTATCTCTTTTATAAAGTCTTACAAAAATACCTAATATCTTGAGATTTCTTTGAATCGACAAAATATCAAAATCATCTTTAGCCGAATTTCTTTCATCTGTTGATATTTTTTTTGTTTTAGAAAGATAATAGTTAAACAGTTTAGATTTTAAATGCGCTGGTAAGATTATTCTCACATCGTCAATAAGTGAAGCAACATCATAAAGTAAATTTCCTCTTATAACATCTTGAGAGTCTATCAAACTAATATTATTTTTTTTGATCATAATATTCGAAACATGAAAATCTCGATGCACAAGGCATAGATTTTGAAAATAAAGTTTTTTATAAAGATTGTTTAATTCTTTTTTTATTTCATGTTTAAATTTGCTAAAGTCTTTTTTTTTTGAATTATTCTTCAAATACCAGTGAAAAAATAAATCGGACTCTTTGTGTAGCTCTGTTAAATTATAAGTATTAATTTTAATTTTATATTTTTTAAACTTAATATAATTTTTTAATTTTATATTTTGTAACTTAACAATTATTTGAATAAGTTTTTTATAATCATGAAACTTATTTTTTCTTTTATCCACATAATCAAAAAAAGAATTAGTTCCCAAATCTTCAATTTCCATCATATCATTTTTAAAATATTCTTTTAAAAGTTTTGGTGCTTTAATTCTATTATCTATTAAAACTTTATTGACGGCTGCATATACTATTAAATTTTTAAATTTATCTTTATTAGCTCTGACTAAAATAGTTGATTTTGTATCTTTTTGAATTCTATAAAATTCCCTAAAAGATGCATCACTTGAAATTTTTTTTAATCTAGTCTGCATTAAAATCTTCCCATTTTCCAAATCCTTTAAATTCAATATTTCTCAAGTCTTCAGTATTTTTATGGGTTAAATAAACTTCTAATCTATTGTTTGGTTTATTTTTAATAATTTCAGCCCATTCTATAATTTTAATATTATATGACTCCTGATCGAAAATTCCTAGTTGTTGAACTTCTTTGTCGTTTTTTAATCTATAAAGATCATAATGCATTATTTTTAAAGTACTAACTTCGTAATCATAGACTATGTTAAAGGTAGGACTCAAAACTTCTGTTTCTTTTTGTTTATTTTGAATTTGAAGATTATTTATTATTGCTCTTGTTAAAGTAGTTTTACCTACCCCTATTTCTCCCAATAACATAATGCAATCTTGCTGGCTAATTTTTTTTATAATTTTAAGAGAAATTAAGTTTAAGTGATCTAAGGATTTTATGATCATTGGCTACTAGTTAGTAGCGATAAGTATCAGGTTTAAATGGACCGGCTGTTTTAACGCTTATGTAATCTGCTTGTTCTTTACTTAACTTAGTTAATTTTGCACCAACTTTTTCTAAATGAAGTGTCGCTACTTTTTCATCTAAATGTTTAGGTAACACATAAACTTTTTTCTCATACTTCTTAGAGTTATTCCATAGCTCAATTTGAGCAATGACTTGGTTGGTAAATGATGCGCTCATCACAAAACTTGGATGGCCAGTTGCACAACCAAGGTTAACTAGTCTTCCCTCAGCTAATAAGATTATTCTTTTATTGCTTGGTAGTGTTATTTCGTGAACCTGTGGCTTAATTTCATCCCACTTATAATTTTTCAAAGCGTCAACTTGTATTTCGTTGTCAAAGTGTCCAATGTTACAAAGTATAGCTCTATCCTTCATTAGTCTCATGTGGTCGGCTGTAACGATGTCTTTATTTCCTGTGGCAGTTACAACTATATCAGCGTCTTTAATTGCCTCATCCATAATAACAACTTCGTAACCTTCCATCGCCGCTTGCAGTGCGCAGATTGGGTCTGTTTCAGTAACCATTACTCTTGCTCCACTTTGTCTAAGTGATGCAGCACTTCCTTTTCCAACGTCACCGAATCCAGCTACTATAGCTACCTTTCCTGACATCATAACGTCTGTTGCTCTTTTGATGCCATCTACTAAGCTTTCTCTGCAGCCATATAAATTATCAAATTTTGATTTGGTAACAGAATCATTCACATTTATTGCTGCTATTAATAATGTTTTGTTAATTTCCATTTTTTTTAATGCTAGCACACCTGTTGTAGTTTCTTCTGAAACTCCTTTAACTTCTTTTAGTAAATCTTTGTATTCTTTGTGCATTAATGCAGTCAAATCTCCACCATCATCTAGAATCATATTTGGCTTCCAATCTTTTTTTCCTTCGATTGTTTGTTTTACGCACCACCAATATTCTTCTTCGGTTTCACCTTTCCAGGCAAATACTGGTATCCCAGCTTTAGCTATTGCTGCAGCCGCATGATCTTGAGTTGAAAATATATTGCAGGAAGACCATCTTACCTCCGCTCCCAACTCAACTAGAGTTTCTATCAAAACTGCAGTTTGGATTGTCATATGCAAGCAACCTAAAATTTTCGCACCTTTTAAAGGAAATTTATTTTCATATTCTTTCCTTAACGCCATTAAACCAGGCATTTCTGTTTCTGCTAAGGAAATCTCTTTTCTTCCAAAATCGGCTAGACTCAAATCTTTTACTTTAAAATCACTCATAATCTGCGGGTCTTTTAACAATATAATTAATTCTTAGCAAGCAACAATCTTAGCCATACTTTGGAAGTGTTACTTCTATTTGTGCTCCTTTAACATCTAACCTATTTAATGCTTTAATTTTACCTTTGTGAAGTTCAATTATATTTTTTACTATATTAAGACCTAATCCTGAATGTTCACCAAAATTTTTAGGTCTATTACTGTAAAATCTCTTAAATATATTTTCTATATTTTTTTCTTTAAACCCAGGACCTTGATCTTTAAAAGTTATTAAGAATTTATTTTTAATTTCATCTATTTCAACAGAAATTTTACTATTATCCTGGCTAAATGAAATTGAATTGTCTAAAAGATTTGCAATTACTTGTTCGATCCTGTTTTCAATACCTAAAATATAAAAATTTTTTTTAATCTTCTTTTTGTAATTAATTTCAATTTCTATTTTTTTATTTAAACTTGAAATATCTTGTTTAAAATCATCAACAACATTTTTGATAATTGAATTTATATCTACCTTGATCATTTTTTCTCTTGATAATGAAGCTTCGTCCTTAAGCATTTGGCTGTAGTCAGTAATTAATCTTTCTATTCTTTCTACATCATGGTCAATAATACTTAATAATTTATCTCGATCTTTTTGTTCTGTTGTTTTGTCCAATAACTCAGAAGCTCCTTTCAATGAGGCTAATGGATTCCTAATCTCGTGAGCTAAGTCGGTAGAAAAAGTTTCGGCTCGATTTGTTCTTTTTTGAAGGTCAAGAGTCATCTCGTGAATCGACTGAGTTAATTTTCCCACCTCATCTCTTCTAATAAAAAAATTGTCTATATTTACAGGTTGATCAGATTTAGCTTTAATCGACTCGGTGTACTTTACTAAAAAACTTATAGGCTTTAAAATATATTTATTTAAAAAAACAGAAAAAATTAAGATGGCAAGCGCTAGCGCCAGAACAGTTCTAATTATAAAATCTTTTCTCTCATCAACAGCTACTAATATTTCATTAGACTGCTCACCAACTAAAATATAACCAACTTTGTCTTCCCCAATTAAAACCTTGCTTAACGTTTGTACAAAAAAATCTTTTTTTATTTTACGCTCAATAATTAAAGGTTCATCTTTTAATTTGTTTAAAATAGTATTTTTTATCTCTTGATAATAATTTAATGAGTCGTTGATATTATTATTAACATTATCAATTGTCTGATTAGAATTTGTACTATTAATATCCTCTTCAATAATTAATTCGGATCTAGAAAAAACAGTTTGATCTAAATCTAACATGTCGGTATCTCCGATTAGGTTTCCATCTAGGTTGAAGAGCTGAACTCTGTCTAGGTTCTGAAATAAAAACCTAGCTGATAATAAAAAAGTGCTTAACCCTTTTTCATTAAAATCTATATTTAGTCTCTGTAAATGATCGGTAGTATTTTCAATAACGACTAAATGGCCCGTAGATTTATCTTTTACTAAGTTTGGCTGAATGGCTTGAAGATAAATGTATGTAATAAGCCCTAGAACTGAAAAAACTAATAAATTAAATAATAGAAATTTCTTTAATATAGATGATGATTTTTTTTGGTTCATTAACTAACATTCCATCTATACCCACTTCCATACCTGGTTTCAATTGCTGAAAACTTATCATCAACTTTTTTAAATTTTTTTCTAATACGTTTTATGTGACTATCGATAGTTCTATCTTCAATTTCTGTGTTTTCCTTGTAGGCTATATCCATTAAATGCGCTCTTTCCTTTATCACCCCAGGTCTTTTGGCAAGCTCTTTGACAATTAAAAATTCTGTTGTAGTTAATTTATCTGGCAAAGCTTTACCATTCCACTCGCATTCTAATTGTGAAGGATCTAATTTTAATTTTCCATGAGTAATTAAATTTTTAGAGTCGTCTACAACTTCAGTTTTTTTTCTAAGTTGAACTCTTATTCTTTCAACTAAAACCTTCATAGAAAAACCTCCAGATTTTTTAACGAAGTCATCGGCTCCTAATTTTAGTCCTAAAAGTTCATCTACTTCGTCATCTTTCGATGTCAGAAATATAATTGGAATTGACATTTTTTTTCTTAAACGTTTTAAAAGTTCTTCTCCGTCCATTCTTGGCATTTTAATATCAATTATAGCAAGATCAGGGGGGTTTCTTGTAAGTCCATTTAATGCTGTTTCACCATCAATATAAGTTTGAACTTTAAAGCCTTCTCTCTCTAAAGCAATACTAATACTAGTTAAGAGATTTCGATCGTCGTCTACTAAAGCAATTGTCTGCAACATAAATTAATTTTAATTTTTATAATTAAATTGTCAAAATTTAGGCGCTTATTAATCAAATTAATGAGCTTCCTCCCAATTAAGACCTGAGTTAATACTCACATTTAAAGGAATAGAGAACATATGATAATCTGAACTTGAAATAGATGTCATTGCATCTTTAATTGTTTTTTTTACATACTCTTTGTCGTCTTTAGAACATTCAAAAATGAGCTCGTCATGAATTTGTAAAAGCATTTTAGTTTTAAATTTGCCGTCTGTTTCAATTAGTTGATCTAATTTAATCATAGCGAGTCTAATGATATCAGCTGCTGATCCTTGTATAGGGGCATTGATAGCTGCTCTTTCTTGAAAACTTCTGACACTAAAGTTTTTATCATTGATTCCTTTTAGATGAATTCTCCTGCCAAAAATATTATTCACATAGCCTTTGGTTCTGCAAGATTTAATTGTTGAATTCATGTAATCTTTAATTTCAGGAAATTTTTTAAAGTATGCGTTAATAAAATCTAAAGCTTCTTGATTTGAGACTGAAATTTGTTTTGCTAATCCATATTGAGTTATTCCATAAATAATTCCAAAGTTAATAGCTTTTGCTTTTCTTCTAAGGTCTTCATTAACTTTTTTAAGTGGTATATTAAAAACCTGGCTTGCTGTTAAGTTATGAATGTCTTCATTATTTTTAAATGCTTTTTTTAATTCTTTAACATTGGCCATGTCTGCAAGAATTCTCATCTCAATCTGATTATAATCTGCAGAGATTAGGACTTTACCCTTTTCTGCGACAAATGCTTTTCTGATTTCTCTTCCGTCTTCAGACTTAATAGGAATATTCTGTAAATTAGGATCGCTAGATGCTAATCGACCAGTGTTTGTTGCTGCTAACAAAAAAGACGTGTGTACTCTTTTAGTTTTTAAACTTATATGATCTTGCAGTGCATCCGAATAGGTATTTTTTAATTTAGAAACTTGTCTCCATTCTAAAACTAAATTAGGAAATTTATGACCAGTAAAGGCAAGGTCTTCAAGAACGTTTGCATTTGTAGCCAAACTTCCTTTCCTGGTTTTTTTAAGTTTTGCAATTTTAAGCTCGTTATAAATAATTTCTCCAAGTTGTTTTGGTGAGCCAATATTAAACTCTTTGCCTGCTATAGAAAATATATCTTTTTCAATTTTTTTTAATTTTTTTTCAAACGCTGATGATAGTTTTTTTAAATGATTAGCATCTACTTTTATTCCATTAAATTCTAACTTTGCTAATAGTTTAACCATAGGTTTTTCGAAATATTCGTAAATTTTATTTAATTTTTCTTCGTCAAGTCTATCTTTTAAATTTTCATATAGTCTTAGTGTTATGTCTGCGTCTTCTGCTGCATATTCCGTAGCTTTTGCAATATCTATGTCAGCAAAATTTAATTTTTTTTTTCCAGTTCCTACAAGCTCCTTAAAAGTTATTGTCTTGTGACCCAAATGTATCTCAGAGAGAACATCCATGTTGTGGCGATTACTGCCTGCGTCTAAAGTATATGAAATTAACATAGTGTCATCAATTGGGTTAATCTCAATTCCATTTTGTTTTAAAACTATAAAATCAAATTTAATGTTTTGCCCAACTTTCTTTATACTTGGGTCTTCTAAGATAGGTTTGACTTTTTTTAAAACTAGTTCTTTTTTTAAACTTTTTTCTTTGTGAGCTAAAGGTATATAGCACGCTTTATTTTGCTCATAACTAAATGAAATACCAACCAGTTCTGCCTCCAAAGGATTTAAAGATGATGTTTCAGTATCAACAGCAATTACTGTTTTTTCTTCTAGAATTTTTATCCATTTATCTAAACTTTTTTCATCTAAAATACAGTCATAGTTTTTAACATTAACTGTATTATCAGATTTTTTTTTATTTTGAATAGACTGGTTTAAGCTTGAAGTTTGGCTTTCACCATAAAAGCTAATTGCCTGACTAAGCAATCTATTAAATTCCATTTCTCTAAGAAAATCAAAAAGTTTATTTTTATCTACTGGCTTCATTATAAAACTTTGAGGCGTTTCTTTTACAGGCACATCACCTTTTAAAGTAACTAACTGTCTGCTTAAAATAGCTTTATCTTTGTTTGTTAGGAGTGTTTCTCTTCTTTTTGTTTGAGGAATTTTTTCAATATTTTTTAATAAAACATCTAAGGTCTTATATTTATTAATAAGTTCTGCGGCTGTTTTTACTCCTATCCCAGGAACACCAGGTATATTGTCGGAAGAATCTCCTGCTAAAGACTGAACGTCAATAACCTGATTAGGTTTTACTCCAAATTTTTCAAATACTTCTTTTTCTCCTAAAACTTTATTTTTCATTGGATCATAAAGCCTTATTTTGCTTGATACTAATTGCATTAAATCTTTGTCTGAAGAAATTACCGTCACTTTCGCTCCAGCATCTATTATCTGTTTAGCGTAGGTTGCTATAAGATCATCAGCTTCATAATTTATCAACTCTATTGAAGGTAAATTAAAAGCTTTAACTGCTTTTCTTATATATTCAAATTGAGGAGCTAAATCTTCTGGCGCTTCAGTCCTGTTCGCTTTGTAGTCGCTATAAATATCATTCCGAAAATTTTTTTTTGCAGAGTCAAATATTACAGCAAAATGAGTTGGTTTATGAATTGAGTCGTCAGATCTTGAATCTTCTAATAATTTAAAAAGCATTGAACAGAAGCCACTTACAGCACCAGTGGGCAACCCATCACTTTTTCTTGAAAGTGGCGGCAATGCATAATATGCTCTAAAAATATAGCCCGAACCATCTATCAAATAAATATGATCAGTTTTTTTTAAGGAAGTCATAAATCAAATTCTATAATACCTTATTTATTTCGTGATATGATTAAATAAACTATGAACAAAATTGCTTTAAATGTTGAGAACTTAACCAAAGTTTACTCAAAAAATAAAAGAACAGGTACTTCAAATAGAGCTCTTAACAACTTAAATTTAGACGTAAGGCAAGGTGAAATATTTGGCCTTCTTGGTCCTAATGGCGCTGGAAAAACAACATTTTTAAGTATTCTAGCTGGCACAGTTGCTAAAACTGAGGGTAAAATAAATGTATGGGGATTTGATTTAGATCTAAATCCTAGACAGGTCAGAGCCTCAATAGGAATTGTTCCTCAAGAAGTTAACTTGGACGCATTTTTTAGTCCAAGGCAATTATTGGAGTTACAAGCAGGTTTATATGGCGTTCCCAAAAAAGACAGAATAACTGATATTATTATAAAAATGGTTGCTTTAGAAAGTCAGGCCGACTCTTATGCTAGAAGTTTGTCTGGCGGAATGAAGAGAAGATTGTTAATTGCAAAAGCTATGGTGCATCAACCGCCTATACTGGTCTTGGACGAACCTACAGCTGGTGTTGATGTAGAATTAAGAAAAAATCTTTGGGAAAGTGTTAAAGCTTTAAATAAAGCAGGAGTAACAATTATTTTAACAACTCATTATCTTTTTGAAGCACAAGAATTGTGTGACAGAATTGCAATTATTGATAAAGGAAATTTAGTTGCATTAGATACTACTCAAAAATTACTGGACAGAATCCAAACAAAAAAAATTACTTTTAGAGTTTTAGAAGGATATAATATTAAAAATTTAAATTTATCAGGTGTGCTATTTAAATCAGAATCTAGCACATCAATCACTGCAATATATGAAAAAAACTCCTGTAAATTTGATGATATAGCAAATATACTAAGGAAAAATAACATCAAAATATTAGATATAGCTACAGAAGATGGTGATTTAGAAGATGTATTTATAGAATTAACAAATCACTAGATTTTAGTTAAAAAAAAAGTAGAGTTAAAGTTATGGAACTAATAAAAGAATTAAAACAGTCAAAAATAATTAAAAGTGTATTTATTGCTTTAATCGGATCTGTTCTTTTAGCAATTTCCTCAAAAATTAAAATCCCTTTTTATCCTGTTCCTATGACTATGCAAACCTTAGTAGTTCTTCTTTTAGGAATTTTACTTGGTTGGAAATTAGGTCTTGCTACAGTAGCTCTTTATTTATTTGAGGGTATAATCGGCTTGCCTGTTTTTTCTGGCTCACCAGAAAAAGGTATCGGTATAATTTATTTTACTGGACCTACAATGGGGTATTTGATTGGTTTTCTTTTTGCTGTTTACTTTGCTGGAAGGTTTAAATTTAAAGAAAATTTTTTTACAAATTTGTTTCAATTAATATTCTCGGTAAGTTTTATTTATATTCTTGGAACACTTTGGTTAGGAGCATTAATTGGATGGGAAAAACCCCTCTTCAAATTAGGTGTTCAACCTTTTTTACTCGCAGAATTACTTAAAATTTTAATAATCTTGTTTAGTCTGTCTAAACTTAAAAAACTGAGTCAATATTTAAAATAACTACCTAGGTGATCGCTTTGAAAGAATACGTTGAAGAGTTCTTCGGTGCATTTTAAGCCTTCTAGCAGTCTCTGATACATTTCTATTACATAACTCAAAAACTCGGTGAATATGTTCCCATTTAACCCTGTCTGCGGACATAGGGTTCTCTGGTGGTTTTGCTTTTGATTCGGGTAAGGCTAGTAATGCTGCCTCTACGTCATCTGCATCCACGGGTTTAGCAATATAGTCTATCGCTCCAGCTTTAACCGCCGCCACAGCTGTAGGTAGATTTCCATAGCCAGTGAGCATAACAATACGGCTTTCTTTTTTTGATTTATGAAGCGCCTTAACTACCTCTAGTCCGCTGCCATCTTCAAGTCTGAGATCAACAAGGGCAAAATTAGTAGGTGTGCTCTCTGCGATTCTAAGGCCTTCTTCAACACTTTTAGCCTCTTTTACTTGGAAACCCTTCTTTTCCATTGCTCTAGCAAGTCTATTTCGAAAAGGATCGTCGTCATCAAGTATCAACAGGCTTTTGTCCTCGAAGTCTGAAATTTTAAGACTTTTTAATTCTGAATTTATAGTTTTCATACTATTACTTATATGGTCATTGAGTTGAAATTATCAACCTCACAGCACTGCATTATTTACTTTACATTATTTGAAAAAACACTAAATAACGAAACTGTAAGGTTTTTTTATAAAATTTTTCAAAAACCTTTTGTGATGATTAAAGAGGGACACATGAGATGCAGAAATTTAAAGACGTTAGCGAGCTAGTTAACACGTTAAAACCAGATTATCCGGTGTATGGTATACGTCCGGAATCTTTAAAAACCTCAACTCAATTTTTTAAAAAAAATTTTCCTGGAAAAGTTTTATACGCAGTAAAAACTAACCCAAGTGAAAAAGTTTTAAAACATATTATCGATAACGGAATAAAAGATTTTGACACCGCTTCAATAAATGAAATTTTATTAATAAAAAAATTAAAACCTGATGCTCATATTTATTATATGCATACGGTAAAAAGTAGAAATAATATTTCAGAAGCTTATTTTAATTTAGGTATTAGAGATTTTGCACTTGATACTAAAGATGAACTAATTAAAATTCTAGAAGCAACTAATCATGCAAAAGATTTAACTCTTTATATAAGAATTGCTATCTCAAATGAACATGCTGAGATTGACTTATCAAGAAAATTTGGGGCACCGTCAAGTGAAGCACTTGGATTAGTTAGGCTTTGTAAGGAGCATGCAAATAAAATTGGAATTAGTTTTCATGTTGGCTCTCAATGTATGCATAAAATATCTTTTACTAAGGCAATTAATGAAGTTGGAAACATAATTAAAAAAACTAAAATCATACCAGACATTATAAATGTTGGTGGTGGGTTTCCTTCGGTATATCCTGATTTAAATCCTGAACCTCTTGAAAATTATTTAAATGAAATAAAAAGATCAATTGCAAAACTTAATTTGTCAGAAACACCTCAATTAATTTGTGAGCCTGGAAGAGCAATAGTTGCTGAAAGCGGATCAACTATAGTAAAAGTCAATCTAAGAAAAAAACAAAAGCTTTATATTAACGATGGTACCTATGGAACTTTGTTTGATGCTGGAGTTCCAAACTTTATTCTTCCTTCAAAAATGATTTCAAATGGTAGAGTACAATCAAAAAAATTGACAGCTTTTAATTTTTATGGACCAACTTGTGATAGCATGGACTTTATGAAAGGTCCTTTCTTGTTACCTAACAATATCAAAGAGGGTGATTACATAGAGTTAGGACAACTAGGCGCTTATGGTTTAACTTTTAGAACTAAATTTAATGGTTTCTATTCTAATGAAATATTTGAACTGACTGACCAGCCAATTATGAGTTTATATAATGCTTCAAGTAAAGTTAAATACTTGGTTGCTTAATGAACAAAAAAAATAATCCTAATAATATAGGACATAATAAAAAACCCCTTCTTAATAAACCTATAGAACATATAGATATTAAGTCTTTTGATGCTAGAAAAATTATTGATGGGATGGGAAAGATGTCATTTACGTCTAGGGATACAGCTAGAGCCGCTGGCATTTATAATGAAATGCTAGCTGATAAAGATTGCTCAATTTTCTTAACATTAGCTGGATCTACATCTGCAGGTGGGTGCATGAATTTATACACAGACCTTGTTAAAAATAACATGATTGATGCTATTGTTGCTACTGGCGCCTCTATAATTGATATGGATTTTTTTGAAGCTTTGGGTTTTAAACACTATCAAGGATCCCAATTCCAAGATGATACTGTTCTTAGAGATAACTATATTGATAGGATTTATGATACCTACATTGATGAAGAGGAACTACAGGCTTGTGATAAGGCCATATGTGACATAGCTAATGGCTTGGAACCTAGATCATACACATCTAGAGAATTTATTAAAGAGCTTGGTAAATACTTGAAAACTAATGGAAAAAAAAAGGACTCATTAATTGAAACTGCTTATGACAATGATGTTCCAATTTTTTGCCCAGCATTTACGGATAGCTCAGCTGGATTTGGCTTAGTAATGCATCAAGAACAAAATCCAAAAAAACATATGACTATAGATTCTATTCGTGAATTTAGAGAATTAACTGAAATTAAATTACAATCTAAGCAATCTGGTTTATTAATGATTGGAGGTGGTGTTCCAAAGAATTTTGTTCAGGACACTGTTGTGTGTGCGGAGTTATTGGGCAAAAAAGTAGATATGCATAAATACGCTGTTCAGATTACGGTTGCTGATACTCGTGATGGAGCTTGTAGTAGCTCAACTTTGAAAGAAGCAAGCTCATGGGGTAAAGTAGATGTAACAAAAGAGCAGATGGTATTTGCCGAAGCAACAAGTGTATTACCTTTAATTGCAAGTGATGCATACCATCGCGAATATTGGAAAAATAGAGATAAAAAAAAATTTTCAAAAATATTTAAATAAAAATTTTTAAAAATGAAATATCTTTCAAACAAAAATGGCTTTCTGGGAATTGATAATAAGGTCAATTTTAAAGAGAAAGTTGTCATTGTTCCCTTCGGCCTTGAAAAAACTGTTAGTTACGGTGGTGGTACAAGAAATGGACCAAAAGAAATTATTAAAGCTTCCCACCAAGTAGAGCTTTATGATGAGGAATTAAACTATGAGCCTTATAAAAAAATAGGTATTAAAACTTTGAAACCATTTAAAATTGATAAAGACATTAAAAAAGCTCTTAAAAAAATGTCAAATATAAATGAAGAAATTTTAGATAAAAAACTTTTTCCAATGACATTTGGTGGTGAACATTCCATTACCCCTGGATGTATTGCTCCATTCACTAAAAAATATAAAGACATATGT
>MDTC01091833.1_pt1 | contig 19117 bp, 18 predicted proteins | sample 811181 | NCBI WGS metagenome assembly MDTC01 (sample SAMN05326644, study PRJNA326480) | marine metagenome | isolation source: seawater | place: Pacific Ocean: North | collected 2011
CAGAAAACTTAACCGGAATTTCAAGGTTAATTAGAAGTTATGTAATTCCTTCTATGGAAAATATTACTTTATGGCATGAGAGAGATATATCTCATTCAAGTGTTGAAAGAATAATGGCACCAGATGCAAATGTACTCACAGACTTTAGCCTTGCTCGTATGACAAATATTGTTTCAAATCTAGTCGTTTATCCAAAAAACATGATGATCAACCTGAATAGACTAAATAAACTTCCTATGTCCGAAGGGTTGATGCTTGCTTTAACACAAAAAGGATTACCAAGAGAAAAAGCATATAAAATGATCCAAAGAAATGCGATGGAAGTTTGGAAGAGTGGCAAAGATTTTTCAAAACTTTTAATTGAAGATGAAGAAGTCAGCCAACACTTAAGTCCTGATGAAATAAATCAGATTTTAGATATCAATCATTCAATAAAGAAGACAAATCAAATTTTTAAAAAGATTTTTAAGAAATAGAAATCATTAATAATGCCACTAGACTCAAGCCTACAATCATTATAATAATCTCAGTTAAGTCAGCTCTTGTCATAAAAGGCATTTCACCATTCATAGACTTATTATTTTTTTTCAAAGACTGTGTTTTTTTCTTAGCTTCTATCTTCTTTTTTGTTTTCTTTTTCTTAAGTTGAGTTTTTCTTTTAATAGATGTTCTTTTTACTAGAACATCTCTTTTTTTCTTTAGAGATTTTTTCTTCTTTTCTGGCACAAACTATTATTTAGGTTTTTTTGAGAAAACTTCACAAATCATTTTTTTTGATTTCTTTTTTTTCTTTGTTTCAAGTGTTTCAAAAGGTCTTGTATTTACTTGTAGTAAATAAATAATAGGTTTTTTGTCTTCTAAAATATTAAGAAATAAATCTTGCTTTGCTTTAACTTTTGCAAGTCCTCTAATCTTAACATCATAAGGATCGGTCTTACCAATTTCTAAATCAAACTCACCTATAAAATCATTTTCATTAATATAAATATCATACTCATGTTGGACATCAGTGAAACCAGAATATCTAATAACTAAGTCTTCTATTGATTCAAGAGGGTCACTAATTTTTCCATTTGCAAAAACCTCTGTTTCTATATCAAGTTTAAAGTATAAATTTGGCATATTTATATTCTATTTATATATTCTAATTTAAGATCTAAATACTATCTTTACCTAAAATTTCTTCTTTTGCTTGTAGCAGAAACTGATCCATATATTGACGCAACTCATCATCAGAGATCTGAATACTTTTATCATCAAGGTCTTTTCTAACTTTTCTAAATACATCCATATCACCAGCTTCTTCTAAATCAGACTTCACAACTTCAGTGCAATAATCTTGAACTGCTGAACCAGATAAGCCAAGCTTTTCTGCTGCCCAAACACCTAAATATTTATTTCGTCGAGCTAAAATCTTAAATTCTAGTTCTTGGTCTCTAGCAAATTTGCCTTCATAACCTTTTTTACGTTCATCAAGTTTTTTCATAATAATAGTTATTAAATATTGTTTAATTTTGTTATATTAACTCTATCTCAACATTTAAAAAAGTCATTAAATAAAATATGTCTACTAAAAAAGTTCTTTATGAAGGAAAGGCCAAACAATTAATTAAAGGGCCAAATAAAGATACATTGATCCAGATTTTTAAAGACGATGCAACTGCTTACAATAAGAAAAAACATAAAATTTTTGAAAGTAAAGGGGTTCTTAACAATAAAATTTCAGAACATATCATGCTGCTTTTAGCTTCAAAAAAAATCCCTACTCATTTTGTTAAGAGAATAAATGATCGTGAACAGTTGATAAAAAAATGTGATATTATTCCAATTGAATTTGTTGTGAGAAATGTTGCTTCTGGATCGATATGCAGCAGACTTGGGATAAAAGATGGCTTGAGACTGAAGAAACCACTTTTAGAATATTACTTAAAAGAAGATTCATTAGATGATCCAATAGTTTCAAGAGATCATTTGGAATTATTTGGCTGGGCAACTAAAAAGGAGATTGAGAAAATTGATCAGATGAGTCTTAAAATTAATCGATGCCTAATCAATCACTTTAAGAAAAAGGGAATAACTCTAATTGATTTTAAAATTGAATTTGGAAGATTATCTTCAAATAATAAAAAAATTGTATTGGCTGATGAAATAAGCCCTGATTCATGCAGACTTTGGGACATCAAATCTAAAACTAAACTTGATAAAGATGTGTTTAGAAAGGGTATTGGAAATTTAATCGATGCATATGAAGAAGTTGCCTCACGGTTAGGAATCATGCATTAAATGATATGCTAGCAAAAATACATATTACCTTAAAAAAAGATGTGTTAGATCCTCAGGGTAAAGTTGTTGCAAACTCATTACATACTCTAGGATTTGAAACTGTTCAAGATGTTCGGCAAGGAAAGTATATAGAAGTAACGATTAACGAAAAAGATCATTCATTGGCAAAACAAAAAGTTGATGAAATGTGTGAAAAACTTTTAGCAAACTTAGTAATCGAAGACTACTCAGTAGTAATTGAATAATAATAAATGAAATCAAAAGTAATTGTTTTTCCTGGCTCTAATTGTGACAGAGACGTTGCAGTAGCAATTAGAAACATCTCTGGTACAGAGCCAGAAATGATCTGGCACAAAGAAACTTCTTTATCTGAAACTGATCTCATAGTAGTTCCTGGAGGATTTTCGTATGGTGATTATTTAAGATGTGGAGCCATGGCTTCAACATCACCTATCATGAACGAAGTTGTCAAGAAGGCGAATGAAGGCGTGCCAATAATAGGAATATGTAATGGTTTTCAAATCTTAATTGAAACATCTCTTTTGGACGGTGCCTTGATGAGAAACAGTTCATTAAATTTTATATGTAAAGATATTCATATTAAATCTGTAAATACATCTTCACTTTTTACAAAAAAAACAAATATAGCAAGAATGCCCATTGCTCATAATGAAGGGAATTATTTTGCTTCATCAGAAACGCTTAAAAAAATTAAAGATAATGATCAAATCGCTTTCAAATATTGTGATGACAGAGGGGAAGTAGATTATCTTTCAAATCCAAATGGCTCACTTGAGAATATTGCAGGAGTTTTAAATGATAAAAAAAATGTTCTAGGTTTAATGCCTCATCCTGAAAGAGCGGCTGAACTTAGTTTAGGGTGTGATGATGGTAAGCATATTTTTGAGAGCATTCTGAGCCTATGATTACATCAGGCTGGAAATATAAAACTGAACAATCATTAGTTGACAGTCATGGACTAAAATATGATGAATTTGATAAAATTGTGGAAAGCCTTGGTCGCGAACCAAATATAACTGAACTTGGTATCTTCTCAGCGATGTGGAATGAACATTGTTCTTATAAATCATCAAAATTTTGGTTAAAAAAGCTCCCAACTTCTGGTGAAAGAGTAGTACAAGGACCTGGAGAAAATGCTGGAGTTATTGATATCGATGACGGAGATGTGGCAGTTTTTAAAATGGAAAGTCATAATCACCCCTCATTTATAGAGCCTTATCAAGGAGCGGCTACAGGTGTGGGTGGCATATTAAGGGATGTATTTACAATGGGAGCAAGACCAGTTGCTAATTTAAACGCCTTAAGATTTGGAGAGCCTAAACATCCTAAGACAAAGCACTTGCTATCTGGTGTAGTGAGTGGGATTGGTGGATATGGTAATTGTATTGGAGTGCCAACTGTTGGAGGGGAGGTAAATTTTCACCCTTCATACAATGGAAATATTTTAGTTAATGCAATGACTGTTGGATTGGCTAAAAAAGATAAAATTTTCTACTCAGCTGCAGCAGGAATTGGAAATCCAGTGGTCTACGTTGGCTCAAAAACTGGTCGAGATGGTATTCATGGGGCCACTATGGCTTCTGCAGAATTTGATGATAATTCTGAGGATAAAAAACCTACCGTGCAAGTTGGTGATCCGTTTACAGAAAAATTATTGCTTGAAGCATGCTTAGAATTGATGAAAGAAGAGGCGATCATTGCGATTCAAGACATGGGAGCAGCAGGATTAACATCTTCTTCGATTGAGATGGCGTCAAAAGGTGAAGTTGGTTTAGAGATTGATTTATCAAAAGTTCCGATGCGTGCTAAAAACATGTCGGCCTATGAGCTTATGCTTTCAGAAAGCCAAGAACGTATGCTTATGGTTCTTGATCCAACAAAAGAAGGAATGGCTAGAGATATTTTTAAAAAATGGGACCTTGAATTTGAAGTTATTGGAAAAGTTACTGATACAAAAAAACTTATTCTCATTATGAATGAGATAGAGGAAGCCAATATCCCAATCAATATTCTTGTTGAAAATGCTCCTGAGTATCAAAGAGATTACGTAGTTGAGAAGCCGACCCCAATCAAAAATTACAAGCCTGAAGATTTTGATCCAAATGAAATTTTAAATATAATAGATAAAATTATCATGCATCCTGATCTAAGTAGTCGTAAATGGATTTGGGAACAATACGATCATATGGTCATGGCTGACACAGTTGTAAGACCAGGATCAGATGCTGCTGTTGTTCGTGTACATGGAACAAATAAAGGACTAGCTATGACCACAGATTGTTCACCTGTTTACTGTAAACATAATCCTTTTGAAGGAGGAAAGCATGCTGTTGTTGAAACCTGGAGAAATTTAATTGCTTCCGGTGCTTTACCAATAGCAATAACCGATTGTATGAATTTTGGAAATCCTGAAAAACCAGAAATTATGGGACAATTTGTAGAATGTATTAGAGGCATGGGAGAAGCTTGTTCAAAATTAAGTTACCCTGTTGTTTCAGGAAATGTTTCTCTTTACAATGAAACAAATGGCGAAGGAATATACCCTACCCCTGCAATCGGTGGCGTTGGCTTAATTAAAGATTTATCAAACGTAAAAACACTTGCCCTAAAAAGTGAAGGCAATTTCTTATGTGTTATTGGAAAATCCAATAATCATTTAGGTAATTCAAAATATATGACCATTGTTCATAAAAAAGAAGAGGGTGGTACCCCAGAAATCAATTTAGATGAAGAATTAAAGAATGGTAAATTTGTCATGGAGCTCATTAATAATCAATTGATTGAGTCTTCTCATGATGTTGGTGAAGGTGGAATTTTGATTGCTCTGATAGAAATGTGTATTGCAGGTGATTTAGGAATAACAATAGATGTAAAAAAAGACTTCCCTCATGGATTTTATTTTGGCGAAGACCAGTCTCGATATTTATTAGAAATTAAAGAAGAAAAATTTGAAGAAATAGAATTATTAGCTAAGAATACTAACATTAGTTTTGAAAAACTTGGTAAGATAGGTGGTGAAAATATTAATATTAATGGAGTTGGTGATATGCCGATTTCCTCAATAAGGAGTAGTTTTGAATTTGGTCTAGGTCATATTGAGCATTTTGGTGACTATACAGATTACGAATGGTAATATTTTATAGGTTTATTTAAAATCTGTTTTTTTTGAACCTGCTTTAACATTTATCATTATAAAAGACACTAAATTAAATGTTCCGAATCTATTTTTTTGCTTATACTTTTTTACCGTAAGTCCTTTAACCACATCTCCAAATATATTGTCTCCATAATCACCCTCTTGAATAGTAGAAAAAGTCCAAATCCCTGTATTACTTAAAAATTTTTCTTTATGCTGAGGCCTAATGTTAATTTTAAAAATTGCATTACATTTAATCTCAATATTTTTTTCTATAATATTCATGATTAATTCGCCGCTAACCTTATTTTGGGGACCACATTTAAATCCGATAGCTGAGACATCCTTATAGTCATCCTGAAGACTAAGATTTATCGTATCAGCTTTTATCTTTTTAAACTGAGCAACAATAGGTTTTTTGTATTCTGGATCTAAGTCTTTATCTTTACTATTTGATAGAACAAATGACTCATTAATTTTTATAAATACAGGCATTAGTAAATTTTTTTATTATTTAATCTCTAAAATTAAATATTACATTTCTGAAAATGTCTAATTCTTAATGAAGCTTATGCTTTCGATAATTTGATAGAACGACCATATAATAAATGCTCTCCATCATCTCCGTCATTTGTAATAACCCATAATAATGGACAAGGAGGACGAATTTTTGGTTGATCGGCATAACCATCAGTGAGATAAATACATCCATCAAATTGGGTGAGACGATTCTTTCTTAAATAGGCAAATACGGGGTCAAATACTGTTCCACCTCTTCCACTAACTGCTGTAGGTAAAATACCATTATATTTATAAACGTTTCCAATCTCAGCATCACATTCAATAATTAAAATATCAGCACCTGATTTGAACATTGAATGAATTTCCGTAAAGAAAATAGCTATTTCATCATCGCCTATGGATCCTGAGGTATCAATAGCAACTGCAATTTTTTGAAATTGTTTAACTTTAATTCCAGGGCGAGTTCCATAGCGTTTGCTAATCCGACTCATTGTTGAAAAAATATAAGTACGTCGACTGTTTGATGAAAATATCTTTAAAGTTCTTCTCCAGTCAACCTTAGGCTTGCGATTTTCAATCAACATATCGATAAGGTTGTTTATTTCTCCAGGAATAGTACCCCAGTATTTTGTGGGTGTTCGTTCTCTTGCTTGAATTATCATACGGTCTAATTCTGTCTCAGCTGCAATGCTATCACTCTGCGCTTTTGGTGTATTTGGAATACCCCACTTGCTATGATCTCCTCGACTTTGACTTTTTTCCTCTATTATTTGTTGAAGTGCTTCAAAGCTAATAGGAGCTTCAGACTTTCTGACTTTTAGTAATTTTTCATAATACCATTCTAGCGATTGATTTTGCTCCAAACCTAGGTCTGGAAAAGTATCTAGTGTCACCGCACTTTCAGGTAGTTTCCATGAACCAATAAATTGATTTACTACAAGATCTGCAGATATATTAAATAAAGTAGGTTCATAATTTTTAATATCTGTACGAAAAAGATGTTTGAATAATAGATGTAAAGCTTCGTGCTTTATTACTGCAACTCTATTAGATTGGGAACGAAGTTCTTTTAAAAAAAAAGACTCGTTTACCAAGAGGCATATATTAGATCCTGAAACGCTTACAGCGGCTGTGGGAACTTCATCTGAAACAATTCGTACTAAACCACTTAGTAAGTGATTAAAAAAGGGCTCCTTAAAAAGCATCTGAATTATGCAACGTGAAATTTCTTCATGTACATTCTTCATGCTACATGCCGTCTATTAACAAACTTGCGAGGCGTTTATCTCGAATCATTGCCTTAATCTTTTCTGATCCATTTTTCATTAAATCTGAATGAAAACTCATTCTTAAGTCATTGGGAAGAATATCTAGTAGCATAAATTCAACTAGATTATCAGTATGATTGCTTTTAGGCTTATACTTATCTTTAGTTAATGTAAGATATAATCTAGTGCACATTGTTGCTAACCTATCAACTCTTTTTGCACCATCTTCAGACTTACTTAAATTTTCAATTCGTTTAGAAACTTTTTTAAAATCTTTAGCATCTAATATTTCTTCTGGTCCTACAAGCTGTTCAAGATTGTCATTAACAAATCCCAAAAAAGTTCCAACAGTAACATCATCTAAAGAACTCATCGCTAAAAGGGAAACTAAATCTATTTCTTTCTTGAGATCTTTAATGCTAGCTATTTGATCAAAAAATTGCACAAGGGATCGAGGAGTTGATCGTTTACCAGTAACTACTTCAGGATAAGTTAAAACAAAATCAATTCCTCGACTATCAATACCAGCATCTTCTGCCCATTGTGCCCAAGCTTTAGGATCAAAAACCATTGTCAAATGCAAAAGTCTTGTAAGCATAGCATCATCCATTGGCGTTACTGAATAATCACCACCCTCAGGATTTGCGGTAGCTACAATTTGCCATTTAGGTGGTAGCTGCCATGAAAATAGCTCAAAATTTTGAAGTAATTGCATTAAGCCTCTTAATATTCGATCATCAGCTCTATTAATATCATCAAGGAGAAGTATTCCCGGCCCTTCTTGAGTTGGAACCCAATCCGGTGGAGCAAAGGTTGTATATTCATCACCAATAATATCTTTATCAGGGTCTACTTGATAAGGAATGCCATGGAGATCACCCATTTCTTCAAACTGAGCGGGGGCGCAATATGCCAATTGCCAGTTATGTTTTCTCGCAAATTCTTGAACTACGGTTGTCTTTCCAAGTCCATGCGTGCCCCAAATACAAATAGGGGTTCCATGTTTACCTTTTTTTTGTGTCTCTAAATTTGTTTTAAAAATATGATCTAAAGCTAGTTTTAAATTTTTAGAATCTAACTTGGCACCATATAAGAGTAAATTTTCTGTCATAATTTTTAACTATTCCAATTTATTTATAATTCAAAATGAAGTCAATTTAACAATATTAATTAAAATTATGAGGCAGATCATCTTCATAGCTAATTGTTGTTTCAACGATAATTTTAAGGTGCCCTGGAACATCATCTTTTTTAAGTCCGCAAGATCGCATCTTGAATATCTTAAGTTTTTTCAGTGAAAGCAGCAAATCAATTTCTTTTAGTGATTTACAGTCCTGAATGATAAATGACTTAAGATTAGTTAAGCCTTCAATCCCTTTGAGGCTCTTCAGTTTCTGACAATCCTTAATTACAATATGAGTTAAACCTTCTAAATTTTCCAATCCTTCCAAGGATATAATCTCATTGCAATTTCTTATATTCACTCCTTTTATTTGTGAATTTTTTTTTGTAAAACCAAAGCTTGTAATATTACATCCTGAAAAGTCAGTTTTTTTTAGAGACTTCATAGATGATAAACCATCAAGATTTAATCGTTTTGGAGCCAAAGGAATGGTTAATTCTTGTAAAACCTTGTTTCCTTTTAATCCATCTAAGTTTTCAAGGTTATCACCATCGACGTTAAAGTAATCTAAATTATTACATCCAGTAAGACCATCAATATTTTTTAATTTATTTGCTCCAAGATGAATACTTATTAAAGAATCAGAGTTCATCAGGCCATCAATATTTTTAAGTGAGTCAAGTCCACTTAATTCAATATTCGATATCTTTTTTAATCCTTTAATCCCATCTAAATTTTGAATTAAAGATTTTGATTCACATCTTATTACTAGTTCTTCAAGAGAAGAGCATCCTTTTAATCCATCAATATTTTTTAATGAATCTGCCTCCGTAATTGAAATATTTGTAAGAGACTTAATTCCTTTGAGGCCATCTATATTTTCTAAAGATAAGGTATGATCTAACCTTATTTCTTTTAATGACTGTAATCCACTTAAAGCATCTAAATTTTTTAGTTTCTTCGAACCACTTTCATAACCTGTAATTTCTATGGAACTAAGTTTTTTACAACTACCAAGTCCCTCAAAATTTTCTAATTCAGGTGCCTCAGAAATACTCAAAGTCTTCAATTTAGAACATTTTTCAATTCCAGTTAAAGTCTTAAATGATACTTTATTATAAAAACTTAAGTGCTCTAATTTATTAATGTTTGAAAACGCACTCATGTCCTTATCACCCACAATATCAATGCTAATTGTGAGTGATATAAGTTCTTTAAAATTTGAAAATTTACTTAAAGATATAGATGCAGGGCTATTCTCATCTCTAGGATAAGCGATATCTAGTTTCTTCAGATTGGTAAAATTAGATATATCACCCAATATATCAATATTTACAAGTTCTGTTATCTCATTTCGGAGGTTTTGAGCAAATCCATTTTGAGCATCATTTATTAACCCTCTGATTGCGTAATCTAAATAAGGTTGAGCAGGACCGGTTCCTGTAAACATTGAGTTAGGAACAATACGCCCCTCTTCTCCATCCCCCCATTTATTTTTAGAGAACTTATACTCAACTCCTTTAAGAAGTTCATCATATAAAGACTGATCAGCAAGAGAGTTAACAAGCTCTAGGCCTTGATCAATTAAACCAATATCACGTGAGGTAAGAAGTTTTTTAATTTTAGATAAAACCTTCTTGTCAACTAAAGGTTTGTTATTTTTAGTTCCAGTTGATTTCTTTTTTAGAGATACTGGTGCCTGTTTTCCGAGAGCTTGTAATAAGCGTAATTGATATTTTTGAACTTTTTCATTGTCTTCCATAATTTTAGGTCTCGGAAGAGGACTCAGCTTCGAACAACCATCCATATTCAATTTATCTAAATTGGTCAACTCTGATAATGCATTAACATCTTCAATTTCATTACAGTTAGATAAATCTAACTCCTTTAGATGTTTTAATTCCTCAATTCCTTCTAAACTTTTAAGCTTAGTATTTTTACTTAAATCTAAGTATGTAGCATTGACAAAAGCACCTATGCCTAAAAGATTTTCAAAACTTCCTTCGCGGATTTGCAAATCGCTAACTGAAGGCCACTCCTTAAGTCCTTCAAAAGGAAGTTTTTGCATATAATGCCAATCTAAATATCTAACATCAAGATTGCTTAAACTTTTAAGAGTCATTTCACTTATATCTTGGCATCTAATATATTCTATTTTTGTGCTTTCTAGTCCTTCGGTTTTATTAATTGATGAACATCCATTTAAATACATTTTTTCAATACTTGGTATTCCTTTGAGAGCGGTAATATCTTCAAGTGAAGAACATCCATCTAAATCGACTCTTAATCCTATGGAATATCTTCCTTTATTGTAAAAAGCTTGAGGATTTTTTGGTCCATTTAGACTTATCAAACTAGGACAATTATTTACACTCAGGGTCTCCAATGAATTTAATTTCTCTAAGCCAACAAGGCTCTCAATTGACTCACATTCACTTAAATCAATGTTTTTTAATTTTGTTAAAGATGCAATATTACTTATATTTGATAATTTCTTTGACGTAATCACTAATTCAGAAACATTATTAGCTTCTTCAAGACCCTCTAGGTTAACTAATTCATCACATTCTAAGTTCACTAGTTTAAGATTTTTTAAATTTTTGAGGCCTTTTAAACTAGTTATGACTCGAGAGTCTATGTACAATTCTTCAAGTGCAGGCAGTGAATCAATACCTTTAAGAGAAAGTAATTTTTCACCGCATCTTAAATCAATCCTTTTTATAAATTTCATTCCTCTGAGAGCAGAAATATCGGATATATTTTCACATCCGACACTAAGTATTTCAAGTTTATGTATATTTTGAATACCATCTAAATCTTTAAGCTCATCATAACCCCATAAATTAACATCAGTTGCAGTCGACTTTAAGTTATCTAACGACTCTAAAGAATTAAGACTATCAAATACCACATTTTCTAAATGTGCCAAATCTTTTAAAGCATTAACATTCTTTAACCCATAGCAGTTTGAAATATCCAAAGTTTTAAGTTTAGCAATACTTTGAATACCATCAAGATTCTCTAAACTTGAAAAATCGTTTAAATCGAATGATGTCATTTCAAGATTCTTATCAAGTAAGCTCTCCAAATTTTTTAAATTACTTTTTAGCTCTGAGCATTTATTAATTTCAATATGTTTAAGCTTTTTTAATGGTCCAATCCCATCAAGCTCTTTTAATAACTCTGAGTCATTCAGATTGAGTGATTCTAGATTCTTAAACTCTGATAGCGGACTTGAATTTATAATTTCAATATTAAGGGATTTAACTCTATTTTTTAATTCATTAGCTAATTCGCAATCATCAGGAGCGTAAGCAATTACCCCTAGAAGAGCATAATTGATGAAAGGTTGAGCAGGTTTAGTTCCAGTGAATATTGTATTCGGAATAATTTTACCACTATATTTAGTTGAATATGTTACACCATCTAAAAAACTATTAGAAATTTCTACACTTTGCAAAGACCTATATACCTCAAGACCTTGATCAATAACGCTCTGCTCCCTACTTAAAAAAAACTTTTTTATTTTATTGAAAGACTTTTTATCCATTGTCATTAGAACTTCCTTCCTTATCTAAAACTATCACCATCATCAGCAAGAACTATAATCTTATCTGTAGGATCAAATTCTAACATAATCCTTTTGTCGGGATTAAGTATTGTGTCATATCTTTTATTGGAACTTTTATTTTTCGATTTAGCCCGATAACCTATCGCTGTTTCATTCTGTCTTAGTGCTGCTTCAATAATGGTGTAAAAGTTAATAGGATTTTCTAATTTTACGTAATTTGTAATTGGTTTTAAATATATTTCACTATCGTGTGGATTAAATAAACTATTAAAAACTGCACCTAAAAATTTATTTTCGGATGTTTGAGCTAAAGCAAGACTTATTAAATGATCGCTTACAACGAAATCATCATTATCTGGAGAGTCAACTAGTGATCTATTTTCAACATCTAAAATTTCACTAGTTATAGTTAGTGAGTAATTATTTTTTTCTCTAATACGTCTGATATTTAAAAGCGTAATAAGTGTGCTAGCATCAAGTTCATTGAATGTTAAAGGTGTCCCATCATCAGTTGTACCAAAACTTGGAAGAATAACTACATGATCAATGGTACTAAATTGTAGAGTCTCAAGTTGACTTCGCTCAGTTGGATCAATTTCGACATATTCAAGAGATAAGTTGGGCATTAAAGAATTTTGTTCAACTATTAATCTAGAGTCCGCACAATTTGCAGCAATAATAATTTTAGAGCCTTTAGGTGTATTGTCTGAAAGATGCTGAATAAGTGTCAGTGAATTATGATTCCATCCTAACATTAAAATAATTTTAGGTTTAGGTGCTGGAGGAATATGTTCGCATATATTATCTTTATTAATTGAAATATAGCTTTGATCAGACATTATTACAGTATCATCATCCTCCGAAACTGCAATAATTTGATCATTATCATTGTATATTGTTTCTGAGTCTGGATTGATAAGTACTTCACCTTTATTTGTATAAATACCGATTACCGCAGATTTATCATAAGCAAATAATATATCTCTATAAGATTTTCCTGTTAACTCTGGTTGTTTTTTGAAATAGATTTCATCGCCGTCAAAGTCAAGTAGATCAGCAATAACCAATGAAAGTCCCGACTGCAGTAGTGTTTGGGCTTCTATTTTTGTAATAAATTCATTTTTATTAATAATCTCAATTTCATCCTCTGAAATAAGTTTTATACTATCTAGTATCTTGGGGTTATCTACAGACGTTACGATGTGATAAGGCTTAGTTCTTCGATTAGGATTATTAATAATTGCTATTAATGTTTTCATGATTGCCATGCCTGAAGAGTCATTTGATCTACCTAAAATCACGATTGATCTAGCAGTATTAATACTAATTAATTCTAAATCTACTATTACAGCAGGATTACCACTGCGACATACGATACGTGTATTTTTATTTGTTCCTATTGCTTCTTGAATAGTTTCCTCCATTTCAACTTTATCTTTGTTTGCGAGAATCGTAATGCAAGAATTTGGATGATTTTCATTAGCGGTCACTAACTCCTTTATAAGAACTAGGATCTCATCACTCCATCCAAGAATAACTGTATGCCCAACCTCTATTACGCGCGATCTACCCCTTCTTAATTGGTCAATCTTACTATCTATCGCAGTCGTTAAAATACTAATAAGCGTACCCATAACAAATATCCCGCTAAACATGACAAAAAGAGATGCAAAACGAAATATCCAATTGCCATCAGTATCTGCATCAGCTGCGCCTAAACTACTAATCATATAGAGGTAGGCTTGTTCTATTATTGAGTCTTTAGACGAAACACCTGCATACCAAACAAAAGTTGATACCAAAATAATTACAATTGATACAAATAGAGCCAACCAAATAAGAAGACCCATTGGTCCTTTAGATAAAGTATTATCAAAAAAATAACGAATACGATCAAAAAAACTGGGATTAGACATTTATATCTTAATATCCTTTCATTCTATACGCACAACTTTTACATCCTTCGCTAGACTCTGGAACATTTTCTGATGCAATTAGGGTTAAAACTTTATCAATATAATTTAAAAAGCTCTCATTATCAATCGGAACCTCAAACCAACTTGCTTTATGTGATATTGAAAAAATGTCATTTTCTAGTTTCTGCATACTTAAATTTATTTCAGGCACAAAGCATATTATTCCAAGTTTTGTAATGGGGCCAAGTCCAGGCTTAGTTTCTTTATTGTTCTCAAGAGCATATTTATAAGCATGTAATTGTGACGAATATGATTGTGCACTATCAATTGTTAATGAAGATGTTTTGAAATCAACAACAGCATAAGTGCCATCGTCTAACTCTAAGAATGCATCTCCTTTACCGGAAATATATCCTACTTTATCTCCACCAAAGTCAATATTTTTTGACTCTAAGAATTTGTCACCTGGCCCTTTGATAAAGGTACCGCTAGGCATTGAGGGTATCAGTGCAGTAGTTTCTTTTCCTGTAGTTGATTTTTTATGCACTACATCATATTTAGAAAAAACACTTGGAAAACCACCTGGCTCTTGCAATCCTTGTCGTATTCCAAGATAATAGCATCGTTTACAATTATCAAATCCAAATTTAAAGCTTGAGGGACTTAGTTTATACGGTGGAGCTATTTGAGGTTTTGCCATTGGTATTTATCGTTAAATTTTTTTTCTTTTATCTCTTAAAAAAGCGTAGTTTAAATACTTTGGATCCGGTACTGGAATACTATTATACCAATCCATAAATTCTGCATGGCCATCAGGGATAATCATAAATTGATTTCCGTCTCCTAAATCTTCAATGTATAATTGAAAAGAATATATCACTTGATGTGCGATACTTGGATATAGACTAGACATTTCTTTCATTTCTTTTAAAAATCTTTTTATGCCTTCTGAATTAAAATTACCAAACACGAATTTTGAGTTATGAAGTCCAGGTGCTAATACTTTTTTTTCATCATTAGTAAAATACAAGGCTTGAATTGATTTCAAATATTTTTTATCACTATAGTAAGATTTATTTAATTTTTTTAAAGATTCATCATGAAATAAATATTTTGCAAAATCTTTTGTTAGCTGAAGATAGTATGGAACTTTAATAGTTTGGAAAGCCCTACCATCTGGATAGTCAAGATTTTTATTTAAACTAGGATCTTTGAGTACCGTATTTTTCCTTTGATCAGTATTAATCTTAAAAGCATTCGTATAATGTTCGGGACCATTAAACTCAATATCTAGATGAATATTGTTTACAATAGCATAATTATCAAGTTTAAATGCTCTGCCTCCTTTAGGCTTAATCCCATCAATTGTTTTATAAACTGGAACTTCTTCAGTGAACTCAGCTTCATAAAATATCTCTAGGCATTTTTTTAGTCTTGTATCCAATCCAACTTTTTCCTTAGTATCGACAAAATCACCATAAACATAATTTGGATTCCTAAAACCAGTGGTATTATTTATCGCGCCTCTAATCAATGCCATAAAGCTATAATTTTATAATTATTCATTTCTAATGATCTTCTACTTTTGAAGCATTATATTATATAAATAGTATGGATTAGATAGCTTAAAAAAAATTATTAAAAACCAACAGCATCTTAAATTATTGAAAAATTATTTTAAATAGTATTAAATTTAGATGAATTGGAAACTAATTAGAAATCTAAAAAAAAATTATGAAAATTAAAAAAAATTCACTTATTTTTTCTGTTACCTATGAAAATTATAAAAAAAATATAGTTTCGGATAAAGAAAATAAAACATTGGGTGCATGGAAAATCCCAGTCAATACAACTAAAATATTACAGTATGCATATGTTTATTTAACGAATAGCAACAAAACAATTGTTAAAAAATACGAAATAGAAAATTTTGAAAGAAATAATCCTACAAAAGGTTATGAGGACGAAGATAAGCAATGTTTCATTTTTAAAAAAAGTGAAGATGTTTTTTTTGAATATCCAGGTGAAGTAGTACAAGGTCGCCATTATCAAAATAATGAAGAAATGGATAAATTACCAAAGTTAGAAAAAAAAGAAATTGAAAAAAGATTATATTCTTCCCAGAACTATAAAAATTCTTCAGAAAAAAAAAATAAAAGTAATGATTCTCCAAGAGAGTTTTTAAGAAAACAATTAGTAAGAATTATGGAAAATGAATATAGTCATAAACCAAAAATACCATTAGAAGCAGCAAATAAAATAATTTCGACTGCGTATGAAGATCCCGATCAAGACCTTTCAGCTTTGTTTGATGAATATTACATAGAATTAGATAATAAAAATAATGAATAAAAAAGAAAAACCTTTATGGCACGATTAATAATCCTAAGTCTAAACAATGAAGAAGCTAAATTTGAATTTAAAAAAATCAGTAGAGCTAATCTCTATGGTAGCAAGAAGAGAGTTTTCTTAGATAGTCAGGACGAGGTATGTCAAACTGCAGTCATAGATAAAATGTATGGAATCCTTATTCAATCTGGAGATGCTTCATCAGTATACATGGACTCTCAACAAAACTATATCGAAAAGGAAAATATTGTTGGTCTAGACGAGGATGGAAGTCTTATTAACAGAATTGACTCAACATTAAATATTTCTCAAAAATTAAAAAAAATTACTATAGAAGAATTTCTTAATTTTAGCTTTACTTCACTCTATAGTTTGACACAAATTGAATTGCCAAAAGCATTAGAAGAATCATTAACACAAGGCGAAATATTTTCTTTTAATTTTAATTATTATAGTGATTTTAGAGTTGAAACTGGAATTTTATTAAAAAATGATGATGGCTTGTTTGCTTTAATTGGAAAGAAAAATATCATTAGCTGGGCAGATAAAGAGGCTTTACCGACAGAACACTTTGAATCACCAGATGATGGTGAAATTGATTTTGAGATGTTATGAGATATTTTTATTTAGCAGATAATAAAGATAGGGATGCAACTGTCATGGCAGTTACAGTTAAATCTTCTCCAAATCCAGTAATGTCCTTTAATAGTAAAAAAATCAATAGTGTGCGTATTCTAGAAACTTCTGAAGGTAAAACGTATTCTAATTTAAAATCAGAACATGGAGATAATCTTGTTGATACAGTTTGTACTAGTGATATCGATATTGATTTAATTCAAACAGGTCTGATAATTTCTACAACAAGTCGAACATATCTATCCCAACAAGGTAAATTAATGAATCAGGCTCCTAGAATTGAAGAAATTATTTTTGATCCTGAAGGTAAAGAAAAAAAACGTGGTATTCCAAAAAATATAGAACCCAATGTGCGTGATGATACCCCACCTATAAAATGGAGCGGTAAAGCATACAAAAAAGAAGAAGCAATAAGAAAATTTGTTTTTCAAAGAACTGTTCAGTTACAACATACTAATGGTTTAACTTATGACTTTTTGTATGAAATGGCTAAAGAACTACAAGACAAAGAAGAGTTAATGTTTGTAGGAGCTGGTACTAAAGGTATTGACCCTCTTATATTTCAGTTCAATGGAACGCCAATGCGAGGATTCTTAGAAGGTAGAGTTGAGGGGTCTAAATATCAATTACTGATGCACCTATCTAATATGGAGATGAAATTACCATGAACTATCTACAAATAATTAAACAGTATAAATCACATATTGCGAGTAGCTATAAACTAATTACCAATGAACAAATCTCTGAGTTACCAAAAGGAAAGTTATTCGTATCAAAAAAATATGATGGATTATTTTGTTGTTTAGTTATCAATGGTAAAGACAAGAAATTTATTATGCCAAGTGGCAAAGAAGTTCCAGCGGATGCTGCTCTAACTAAAGAATTACAAAAACTTAAAATCAAAGAAGATATTATAATTGCCGGTGAATTATATGTGGCAGGTACAGAAACTAAACGAGAGCGATATGCTGATGTGCACGTTGCTTTATCGACTAAAAAAGATACTTCAATGTGCTTTATTGCATTTGATGTTATTCAATCACAAGAAGAAAACCTAGATACATATGCTGATAAACTAACATATCTCAGTAAAATTATAAAAAATACAAAATATCTAAGTGTTATTCAAGCTGAAGAATTAGAGGCAAATAAAATTGAGGCTAATTTCAATAAAATTGTAGAGCAGCAACAAAATGAAGGACTGATTATTCGCAATGATCGTCGCATTTATAAAATGAAACGAAACATAGATTTAGATTTAGTGGTTCTTGGTTATACCCTCCAAGAAAAAGATACAGTTCGCTCGATTAGTCTTGCTCTAGCGCTAGAGAATAATCAATTTGTTCATGTAGGTTCAGTCGGCACCTTAGGAACAGATAAGCAAAGAAAAGAATTATTTACGGCCGTGGCTAAATTAAATTGTCCTAGTCCGTATCGCTTGGCTGCTTCTGATGGTTCCTTATATCAACTGGTGCGTCCAGAATTAGTAGTTAGTGTAATAGTCAAAGATATTCAAAATGAACTATCTGACAGTACGTCAGTGACACACATGGCTTTTTGTATGCAAGCTGATCAGTTAGAGCCACTGCACTTAACACCAAGTGTCTCAATCTTAAATGCTAATTTAAGTGAGATCCGTCATGATAAGCAGCCTACTTCGGCTGACTGTGGGGTTCAACAAATTGAGCGCGTAGGGTTTTTTATTAAAGATATTAAGACTGATGTAAAAAAACAAATTTCCATGATGCAGGAGTCATCTGTTATCGAACGAGAAGTTTACACTAAATCAGGTAAAAATGGGACGGCCGTTAAGAAATTTATTATCTTAGAGACACATAAAGAGAAATTTGGATATCCGAAATACTTATTTTACTTTCTAGATCTTTCAGAAAGTCGCGCTGAACCACTCAAACGCGATGTACGACCATTTTCAGATATCAAGCTAGGAAAGAAAATCATGCAAGACTACCTTGATAAAAACATCAAAAAAGGTTGGGGAAAATATGAATAAGAAACTAACAAGTGAACAAATTAAAAAATTTAAAGATGAATTACAAAAAATAAATGAATTTGATCAAATTCAAGATATTGCAAATGAAATTGTTAGTTTTGGTGATACTGAATGGGCAAAAAAAATTTATATTAAAGCTTTGAAAAAAGCAGAGGAATCAGAAATTACTTGTTTTCAAAATGCTCATAAGTTTTTTAAAGCAGATCGTGAAGTAGTTATGACTGCAGTTAAGGCCTGGGGACCTGTCTTACAATATGTTGATAAAAAATTTAAATTTGATC
>MDTC01005013.1_pt1 | contig 19111 bp, 21 predicted proteins | sample 811181 | NCBI WGS metagenome assembly MDTC01 (sample SAMN05326644, study PRJNA326480) | marine metagenome | isolation source: seawater | place: Pacific Ocean: North | collected 2011
CTGAATGATCCCATCAGCTGGACTTATAGGAAGAGTAGTTTTACTCAACGGCCTATATTTTAAATTTAATTCTCTAGTAAAGAAATCATTTAAACTTTTATACTTTTTTAAATTAGTTTCTTTGCATTCGTCAAGATTAATATCATATAATTTTAGAAATAGGTCTATCAATAAGTTTTTAATAAAATCATTTTCTATTCTAGTGATAAAAAAAGTAATCCTTGAAATTAAATGCAGTGGAAAAATTATAAATATTATAATTTTTAGTTTTATAAATATTATTTTTAAAACATCCATAATATACAAAATTCTATCAAATTTGTTATAATAAGCCATGCCAGGTAATTCAATAGGACAAGCATTTCAAGTAACAACATTTGGTGAAAGCCATGGCAAAGCTATTGGCTGTATAATAGATGGTTGCCCGCCTAATCTCAAGATTGATCTATCTGAAATTCACAAAGATCTTGATGGAAGAAAGACTGGTAAAACCCGTCATACGTCACAAAGAAGAGAGGAGGATAAGGTTGAAATACTTTCTGGATTATTTGATGGTATAACAACAGGTACTCCTATTAGTTTATTAATTCATAATAACGATGCTAGAAGCAAGGATTACAACGATATTAAAAATCTTTTTAGACCAGGACATGCCGACTTTACATATCAAAAAAAATACGGATTACGAGACTATAAAGGAGGTGGAAGATCCTCAGCTAGAGAAACTGCTATTAGAGTTGCAGCCGGCTCAATCGCAAAACAATATCTTAAAAGGAAATATAAAACAAAAATATTTGGCTACTTAAAAAGCTTAGGTCCAATTGAAGCTGAGAAAATTATAGTAACTGATATCGAAAAAAATCCTTTCTTTTTTCCTAATAATAAACAGATAAGTGAATTAGAAAAATATATGGATGCATTAAGAAAAGAGGGAAATTCAATAGGGGCCAGACTTAATATTTGTGCAAAAAAAGTTCCAATAGGTCTTGGAGAACCTGTTTTTGACAGAATTGATGCAGACATAGCAAAAGCTATGATGAGTATAAATGCTGTCAAAGGCGTTGAAATAGGAGCAGGTTTTAGAAGTGTGGAGCAAAAAGGCACTGAACACAGGGATGAAATTTCAAAAAAAGGTTTTTTATCTAATAATGCTGGAGGGACATTGGGAGGTATCACTTCAGGACAAGACATAGAAGTATCAATCGCTTTAAAACCTACGTCCAGTATAAGAATTCCAGGCAACACTATTGATGACAAAGGAAAAGAAAAAAAGATTATTACAAAAGGAAGACATGATCCTTGTGTTGGAATAAGAGCAGTACCTATAGCGGAAGCTATGCTTGCAATAGTTTTAATGGATCATGACTTAAGAAATAAAGCGCAAAATAAGTGACAAATAATACAAGCTTTATCAATCATTCGTTTTTTTATTTTTTTTATTTTTCTACATTAGGTGCTTTCTTGCCTTATTGGCCACTATATTTGAAATCAATTGATTTTTCCGCATATGAAATTGGTTTTATATCAGCAATTATGATTGGTACAAAAATAATCGCCCCTAATATCTGGGGTTGGCTTGCTGATTTTTCTGGAAAAAGGCATACGGTAATTCAAATTGGATCATTATTCTGTTTTTTAATATTCTTTTTTGTTTTTTTTATTGAAAAATTTTTTGCAATGGCAATTACTTTTTTTTTATTTAGTTTTTTTTGGAACGCTTCACTCCCTCAGTATGAAGCAGTAACAATGAACTCATTAGGAAAAAATTACAATAAATATAGCAATATAAGGCTATGGGGTTCATTGGGTTTTATTTTTACAGTTTTGTCTTTATCTTATCTAACAAAACTATTCTCAATAGAAATTGTACCATATTCTATATTTATACTGTTGATCATCACATGGATTATTACACTTAATATTAATAAAAGTTTAAGCACTGCAAATATTTTTAGATCTAGCGATATGAACATATGGAAAGTTATATCAATTCCTGCTGTTATGGGACTGTTAGTATCTTGTTTTTTAATGCAAATTAGCCATGCACCTTTTTACACATTTTTTGCTATCTTTTTGCAAGAAAATGGTTATACAGTTTTTCAAGTAGGAGCACTGTGGTCTTTAGGCGTTGTAGCTGAAGTAATAGTTTTTTTAAAAGTATCAAAATGGATACCTTTATTTGGGGTAAAAAAGCTTTTTGTAATATGTTTTATTTTTGCGTCTATAAGATGGCTTTTAGTTGCAAGTTACCCTGAAAATATTTATTTGGTATCTTTGTCTCAAATTTTTCATTCTTTTACCTATGGAATGTATCATGCTACAGCCATTTATTTAATACATGAATATTTTTCGGGAAAACTCCAGGGAAGAGGGCAGGCAATATATTCAAGTTTAAGCTTTGGTTTAGGTGGCTCTGTTGGGAGTTACATTAGTGGCTTATTTTGGGATAATGTTGGGGGGAGCACCATTTTTCTTTTTGCCTCTTTTTTTGCTTTTTTAGGTTTTATTGTTGCTCTTATATTTGTAAAATCTCCTCATGTGGAGTATTTAGATAAATGAAGAAAACGTTATATGATAAATTATGGCATGATCATCTTGTAAAACCATTAGGCGATGGTTTTGATTTACTTTACATTGACAGACACCTAGTTCATGAAGTAACTTCTCCACAAGCTTTTGAAGGACTAAAGCTTTCAAATAGAAAAATTTGGAATGTTAAAAGTATTGTGGCGGTTCCTGACCACAATGTCCCTACTACGAATAGATTAAATGGTATTGAAGATAAAATTTCAAGAACACAAGTAGAAGCTCTTAATGATAATTGTAAGACCTTTGGCTTGATGCAATTCAATCTTGAAGATTCTCGACAAGGTATTGTTCATGTTGTTGGGCCAGAGCAAGGTATTGTTTTGCCTGGTATGACAGTTGTATGTGGAGATTCACACACATCTACTCATGGCGCATTAGCATGTTTAGCTTTTGGCATAGGAACATCTGAAGTTGAACATGTAATGGCTACTCAATGTATTATTAAGAAGAAAGCTAAAAATATGTTGGTAAATATAGCAGGTTCAAGCTCAGATTTTATATTTTCGAAAGATATAGCGCTTCACATAATTGGACAGATAGGAACTGCTGGAGGCACAGGTTACGCTATTGAATACAAAGGAAATATAATAAATGATATGTCCATAGAATCAAGAATGACTCTTTGTAACATGACAATTGAAGCTGGAGCAACTACCGGATTGATAGCTTTTGATGAAAAAACTTTTGATTATATTAATGATAAACCATATTCACCCTCTGGTAAAAATCTAGAGAAAGCAAAAAAAAGTTGGAACGATTTATTTTCTGACGAGGGATCTAAATTCGAGAAAGTAATAAATGTTGATATAAAAAACATAAATCCTATGGTGACCTGGGGTACATCGCCTGAAATGGTATCAAATGTGAATGGCAGAGTTCCTCAAGTGGATGATGATTTAATTAAGGACCATGAAGGATATCAAAAAGCATTAGACTACATGGGACTGGTGTCTGGACAATCAATCAATAGTATTGTTCTTGATAAAGTATTTATTGGCTCTTGTACGAATTCAAGAATTGAGGATTTAAGAGTTGTCGCAAAAGTTGTAGATGGCAAAAAAGTTTCTAAAACAATCAAAAAAGCGATCATTGTTCCTGGATCAGGAGTCGTTAAAGAGCAAGCTGAAAAAGAGGGCCTTGATGAAATTTTTATAAAAGCAGGTTTTGAATGGAGAAATCCTGGATGCTCTATGTGTCTCGGCATGAATGATGATCAACTTGGGCCATATGAAAGATGTATATCAACATCAAATAGGAATTTTGAAGGAAGACAAGGAAGGCTTGGAAGAACTCACTTAGCTAGTCCAGCAACAGCTGCAGCATCAGCAATAAAAGGAAACATCGCAGATGCTCGGGAGTTATAAATGAATAAATTCAAAACTTTTAAATCTATTGCAATGCCACTTATAAGAAATAATATTGATACCGATGCAATAATACCTAAGCAGTATTTAAAAGCCGTTTCAAGGCAAGGCTTCGGAAATTTTCTTTTTGATGACTGGAGATATAAAGATCCAGGAGATCTTGATGTTGAAATATCAAAAAGAAAAAAAAATGATGATTTTATTCTTAATAAAAAGGAATACGAAAAAGCTCAAATTATTATTAGTGGTGAAAACTTTGGGTGTGGCTCATCCAGGGAACATGCTGTATGGGCATTAAGTGATTTTGGCATAAAATCTGTCATAGCAATTAGTTTTGCAGACATTTTTTACAACAATTGCTTTAAAAATGGCCTATTGCCTGTGATTTTAAAAAAAGAAGAAATTGAAGAAATTAAAACATATGTTGGTAGCTTATCATTAATTGAAATTAATTTAGAAAACCAATTAGTAAATTGCGCTGATAAAAGTTATGAATTTGAAATTGATCCATCAAGGAAGTTTAATCTAATAAATGGAATCGATGACATTTCTAAAACTTTAGAATATCAGAATGATATTATAAGTTATGAAAACAAACGCAAAAAAAATAAACCATGGTTAATTTAATATGAATATTTTAATTTTACCTGGTGACGGCATTGGAAAAGAGATTTGTTTTGAGGTTGAGAAATTATTTAAGGAACTAAATAGCATTTTTAGTATTGATATTAATTTTGAAACTAGTGATTTTGGTGGTAGCGCTATCAAAAAATATAACAACCCTTATCCAACACACACAGCTGAAAATGTGATCGCTTCCGATGCAGTAATTTTAGGTGCTGTAGGTGGCCCTATGTTTGATCATTTGGAAGGGGAAATGAAGCCTGAATCAGGATTATTAAAATTGAGAAAAAATAACAATTTATATATTAATTTAAGACCTATTTTTTCTTTTACACATGCAATTGAATCTTCTCCCTTAAAAAAAGAAATAATTTCTAATTTAGATATTTTAATCATAAGAGAGCTTGTAGGCGGGTTATATTTTGGAGAACCCAGAGGTTTTAATTCTGATAGAACCGAGGGGTATAATACTATGAGATATACAAAAACACATATTAATAAAATATTAAAGTTTGCATTTGAAGTTTCAAGCTTAAGAAATAAGAAACTTTGCTCTGTAGATAAAGCAAATGTTCTTGAGGTTTCTCAGCTTTGGAGATCTGAAGCTATTGAATTAAATAAAAGCTATAAAGATGTAGTTCTTGAAAATATGTATGTTGATAATGCTGCAATGCAACTTGTTTTAAATCCAGGTCAATTTGACGTAATTGTAACTGAAAATCTTTTTGGAGATATATTGTCTGACCTTGCATCAGTTTTAACTGGATCAATAGGACTTTTATCTTCTGCCTCACTTAATGATGATCATTTTGGTGTTTACGAGCCAATACATGGATCTGCACCAGACATAGCTGGTAAAAATATTGCTAATCCATGTGCAATAATATTGTCTGTTGGCTTGATGTTTTTGCATACATTTAATCGAAAAGATATTTATGATGCTATTAATAATGCTGTCGAAAACACTATAAATAGTGGTACAAAGACAAAAGATATTTCATTAAAAGGAGATAAAGCAGCTACCACACAAGAAATGGGAGACAGCATAATTACAAACTTAAGGAAATATGCAAATGAAAAATTATAGTGTTGCAATAATCGGCGCTACAGGAGCAGTTGGCAGAATGATGTTGAAAGTTCTAGAGGAGCAAAATTTTCCAATATCTGAGCTTTATTTACTCGCAAGTAAAAGATCAAAAAATAAAACAATTCGATACAATGATCATGATTTAGTGGTTCAAGATATTAATGATTTTGATTTCTCTAATGCAGATATCTCTCTATTCTCAGCGGGCTCAGAAGTATCAAAAAAATTTGCACCTACAGCAGCTGAAAAAGGCTCTATAGTTATAGATAACACATCGTATTTTAGATATGAAGATGAAATACCATTAATTGTGCCTGAAGTAAACCCAGAGGAAATAGAAAATTTTAAAAATAAAAATATTATAGCTAATCCAAATTGCTCTACCATCCAAATGGTAGTGGCATTAAAACCTATTCACGATCTTTACTCTATTCAAAAAATTAATGTTTCAACTTACCAAGCTGTTTCAGGAACTGGAGTAAATGCAATTAATGAATTAATATCTCAAATTAAAGAATTTTCAGAAAACAAGAAATTAACAGCAGAAGTATATCCCAAAAGAATTCTCTTCAATGCACTTCCACACATAGACAGTTTTATGGAAAATAGATATACAAAAGAGGAAATGAAAATGGTTTGGGAGACGCAAAAAATATTAGATAAAAATATTTTGGTAAATGCTACAGCAGTCAGAATTCCAGTTATTACAGGACACTCAGAATCTATTCATGTAGAGTGCGAAAAAGAAATAGTATTAAAAAAAGTTTTTGATGAACTTAACAAATACAAAGATATAATAAAAGTTATAGATGACATTGAAGACCCTAGTTACCCTACAACAGTGGAATCTGAAGATTCTAACCATGTTTTTGTTGGTCGACTAAGAAATGATATAAACCTCAAAAATAGTTTAAATCTATGGGTTGTAAGTAATAATTTAAGGAAAGGTGCAGCATATAATAGCGTTCAAATAGCTGAATTATTAGTAAAGAAAAAATTAATTTAATATATGAGAAAAGTATTAGGTATAGAATACAAAGGCACTAGATATTTTGGATGGCAGAAACAAAAAAAAATTATAACTGTTCAAGGCGAGTTAGAAAAAGCACTTAAGAAGTTCTTATCAAAAAATAAAGTTGAGACTTTTGGCTCCGGAAGAACTGATACTGGAGTTCATGCTTCATTTCAAGTTGTTCATTTTGATACTGATATAAAAAGGCCAAAGAGAAGCTGGATAAAAGGGCTTAATAGTCTCCTTCCAGATGATATATCTGTTCATAGCGTCTTTGACACCCATGACGAATTTCATTCAAGATTTTCAGCTATCGATAGATCATATCGTTATATTATTTATAACAGTCCATTTAGAAAATCTCTATTTGCAGATTATTTTTGTTGGTACCCAAACAGTTTATTAGATGAAAAAAAAATGCAACTATGTGAAAAATATCTCCTTGGTGAAAAAAATTTTTCATCTTTTAGGTCTTCGGGTTGTCAATCACACTCCAGTACAAGGAAAATTAAAAAATTTAAAGTATTTAGAAAAGATGATTACATATATATAGATATAAAAGCTAACTCATTCTTATATAATATGGTAAGAAACATTGTAGGATCACTCTGCTTAGTTGGCGAAGGAAAGCAAAGTAGATATTGGTTTAATGACCTTATTAAAAAAGAAAATAGAATATACGGAGGTAAGAAGTTTCCAGCAAGCGGTTTGCATTTAGTTGAAATACGCTACCCTAAAAAATTTAACATAGATATTAGAAGAAAACTTCCTACATTTTAAAATGAAAGATACTAAAATTAAAATTTGTGGCGTAAATGATATAGATATTGCTAAATATATTTATAATATTAATTTGGATTATCTAGGATTAGTATTTTGTAAAAATAGCGTACGTAATATTGAAATTGATATTGCTAAAGATATTTGTTCCCTTGAAAAAAAAGAAACAAAAAATGTGGCACTTTTCATGGATAGTGAAAAAAACTTCATTAAAAATATTATAAAAGAAGTTAATGTGGATATTATTCAATTTCATGGCATGGAGAAAGATAGTTTTTGTAGCCAGTTTGATAAGCCTTTTATTAAAGCAGTTTCCTATCAAAATAAAGAGCTTTTATTAAATTTAGACCAACATTACCCAAATGCTTACGCATTTATTGTTGATAGCCATCAAGAAGGTGAAATGGGTGGTACAGGAACAACTTTTCAAGAGAAAAACCTTTCTTTTAGTTCAAAAAAACCAATTTTAGTTGCTGGTGGTATTAATTCAACAAATGTTATAAATGTAGTAAAAACATACAATCCTTATGGTATAGATGTGAGTAGTGGAGTAGAATCTTCGAAAGGAATAAAAAGTATAAAATTAATAAAAGAGTTAGTAGAAATTATAAAAAATGAATAGAAGTATACAAAAGGGTAAATATAATTTTCCAGACCAAAAAGGCCACTTCGGTGTATTTGGGGGTAGATTTGTTGCTGAAACATTAATATATCCCTTAGATCAACTTAAAAAAACTTATTTATCTCTTAAAGAGGACAAGGATTTTAATGCATTAATGCAGGATGACTTTGCAAACTTTGTAGGAAGGCCTACGCCTTTATATTTTGCGAAAAGATTAACTGAGTTATGTAAAGGGGCAAACATTTATTTCAAAAGAGAAGATCTTTGCCATACTGGAGCTCACAAAATAAATAATGCTATAGGCCAAGCAATACTTGCTAAAAAAATGGGTAAAAATAGAATCATAGCAGAAACAGGTGCAGGACAACATGGAGTTGCCACTGCTACAGTTGCCGCTAGATTAGGAATGGAATGTGTTGTCTATATGGGGTCAGAGGATATAAAAAGACAATCACCAAACGTTTATAGGATGAAACTTCTTGGAGCCGAAGTTGTACCTGTGGAGTCAGGATCGAAGACTTTGAAAGACGCTTTAAATGAAGCATTAAGGGATTGGGTAACAAACGTTGATAATACTTTTTACATAATTGGAACCGTTGCAGGCCCTGAGCCTTATCCAGAAATTGTGAGAGATTTTCAATCTATTATTGGTTATGAAGTTATTAAGCAATCTAAAGAGATTAATTTAAATATCGATGCTTTAGTTGCTTGTGTTGGCGGGGGTTCAAATGCTTTGGGATTATTTTATCCATTTTTAGAATCTGATATTGAAATTTTTGGGGTAGAAGCTGCAGGCAAGGGCTTAAATTCTGGAAAACATTCTGCACCGCTAAATAAAGGTAAAATTGGAGTATTACATGGTAATAGGACATATCTTATGGAAGATGAAAATGGTCAAATTATAGAGACACATAGTATCTCTGCAGGTCTAGATTACCCTGGTGTCGGTCCCGAACATTCTTATCTGAAAGATATAGGTAGAGTAAAGTATGTTGGTTGCACCGATGATGAAGCATTATATGCTTTCAACATACTATGTAAAACTGAAGGCATTATTCCTGCCTTAGAAACAAGCCACGCTATTCACTATGCTATGGAGCTAGCAAAAAATATGGGTTCAGGTAAAAATATTGTAGTGAACTTATCTGGAAGAGGCGATAAAGACTTAAATACTGTATCAAAGATTGAAGGAATAAAGATTTGAATAGAATTGAAAAAAAGTTTAACGACTCAAAAGCAAGTGGTAAAAAATGTTTAATATCATATATTACTGCTGGTGACCCTGAAAAAAAAATTACTGCAGATCTGATGCATACTTTGGTTTCATCGGGTACAGATATTATTGAACTTGGCATTCCTTTTTCAGACCCTATGGCAGATGGTCCAGTAATACAAAAAGCATGTGAAAGGGCTTTAATAAATAAAACCTCGTGTAAAGATATTTTTAATATCGTTAAAGAGTTTAGAAAAAAGAATAAAACAACCCCGGTTGTTCTAATGGGTTATCTCAATCCTATTGAACGAATTGGCTACGAAAATTTTTCAAGTGAATCAAAAGAGTCTGGTGTTGATGGAGTACTAGTTGTAGATCTCCCACACGAGGAAGCACAAGATATTGTCAATATTTTTAAAAAAGATGGTTTAGATAGCATTTTCCTTATTGCACCAAATAGCACACAAGAAAGAATTTTAAATACCTTGAAGTACGCATCAGGATTTCTATACTACGTTTCCTTAAAAGGGGTAACGGGGGCAAAGAATATTGATATTGATGATACTATCTCAAATTTGAAGAAAATAAAGGAAGATTCAAATATACCTTTAGCAGTTGGTTTTGGTATTAATAATGCTGAAAGCGCAAGATTGATTTCAAAACATTCAGATGCTGTAGTTGTAGGTAGTTCAATTATTAAAGTTATTGAAAATAACTTAAATAAAAGAGAAAATATTATAAATGGGGTTTCAAAAATAGTTAATGAAATCAGAACAGCTTTAGATTGAGGACACATTAATGAGTTGGTATGAAAAGCTACTGCCAAAAAGAATCAGAGTAAACACTGATAGCAGTAAGAGAAAAATTCCTGAAGGAGTTTGGGAAAAATGTAAGAATTGTGGAACTGTTCTTTACAGAGAGGAAATATCTAATAACCAATACGTTTGTACGAATTGCGATTATCACATGAGGATTGGAGCAAGAGAGCGTCTTAATATATTTTTAGACCAAGATTCACAAGTAGAAATTAATACAAAATTAACCTCAAAAGACTTTTTAAAATTTAAAGACAGTAAAAAATACAAAGATAGAATTTCAGAATCTCAAGATAGTTCAAATGAATTAGATGCACTGATTACATCAAAAGGTATGCTATACGGAGTACCTGTTGTTGTAGCAGCTTTTGAGTTTTCATTTATGGGCGGTTCAATGGGAAGTGTTGTAGGTGAAAAATTTGTTCGTGCTGTTAATGAAGCGATAAAAGATAATTCTCCACTTATTTGTTTTTCCGCAAGCGGGGGAGCAAGAATGCAGGAATCACTTGTTTCGCTTTTTCAAATGTCAAAAACCTCGAGTGCGATAAGTGAGTTAAGAAAAAAAAATCTTCCTTACATAAGCGTTCTAACTGATCCAACTATGGGCGGAGTTTCTGCAAGTCTTGCAATGCTTGGTGATATTTTAATTGCAGAACCAAAAGCACTTATTGGTTTTGCCGGTCCAAGAGTAATAGAACAAACAGTTAGGGAGACTTTACCAGAGGGTTTTCAAAGAAGTGAATTCTTAAAAGACCACGGGGCAATTGATATGATTATCCATAGAAAAAACCTAAGGAAGGAAATTACAAATTTAATCAAACTCTTAATTAACAATGAAGAGAAGTATTCCTCGTCAAATACTTTATAAAATAAATTGAAACACTCGTCATTACAAAGTTGGGTAAATTGGCAACAAAAACTCCATAGAACGTCTATGGATTTCTCCCTCCATAGAATAAAAGAGGTTGCAGAAAAACTTAAAATTATTAATCGTGAAGAGGTAATAATAACCGTTGCAGGAACTAATGGAAAAGGTTCTACCGTTGCATTTTTAGAATCAATATTAGTAGAGCACGGATATAAGGTAGGTTCATATACTTCACCTCATGTAATTAAATACAACGAGCGAATTAAAATTAATAAGGAACCTGTAACAGATGAAGAAATATGCCAGGCTTTCGACGAGATTGATAAAATTAGGAAAGATACTTCTTTAACCTATTTTGAGTTCGCAACATTAACATCCCTATTAATCTTCAAAAAAAATAAAATTGACGTTGTCATTCTTGAAGTTGGCCTTGGAGGAAGGCTGGATGCAGTAAATATAATTGACCCAAACATATCTGTCATTACAAATATTGGGATGGATCATGAGGATATACTTGGTAATGATCTTGAATCAATTGCTTATGAAAAAGCAGGTATAATGAGACAATCTGGAGTTACAGTTGTTGGATTTAGTGATCCTCAAATTTCAATAATAAATAGGTCATTGGAACTAGAAAATAAATTATTTACCTACAAAAGTGATTATTGGTTTGAGCCAAAATCAAATCACTGGCTATTTAATAATAATGATAGTAATTTATTTCGCCTTGACTATCCATCCCTAAAAGGAAATATTCAACTTAATAACTGCGCTACAGCAATTCAAACTTTAACGTTATTAAGAGAAATTACCTTAGACGAAAAGACAATTAATGAAGCTATTAAAAAAACTAAAATTTTAGGTAGGTTTGACGAAATTAACTTTGCAGGAAAAAAAGTTATTTTAGATATTGCACATAATCCACAAAGTGTGAGTTTTCTTAAAGAAAATCTCAAAAAATATTATCCAAATAGCGAATTTATAGCTGTATTCAGCGCCTTAGAAGATAAAAATGTCTGCTCAATGATTGAAGAGCTTAACGGAACCATAAATCAATGGAATATTTCCGAAATTAATAATGAAAGAAAAACAGATATTCAGGATATTGAGATAGCACTTAAAAGGGCAAAGCAAAAATATAAAACTTATAAAAATGTCACGCAATCATTTAATAATGCAATCTCTGATACTGATGCTAAATCTGTGGTTGTAGTATTTGGTTCTTTTTATATGGTAGAAGAGATTTATAAATATCTAGATTACAAAAATGAAAGACTTAATAGTTAAAAGATTGATTGGTTTAGTATTTTTTTTATTACTATTCATAATTTTTCTGCCAGCCTTATTTAAAGCAGAAGGTGTGAAAGATATTCAAAAAATTTCATTTGGAAAGCCATCTGAAATAATTATTAAAAATAAAGACATGTTAAGGCAATCTGAAGATTTAGCTAACCTTAAAGAGAATAATGAATTTTCTTCTACAGAGAAGATTATTGACATAAATAAAATTTCGCAGGCTAAATCAGAATTTAAAGCTTGGGTAGTAAGAGTTGGTTCTTTTAAGGTATTGGATAATGCAAAAAGATTAAATGAAAAATTACAGAAAAAAAATTTTAGTTCATATATTGTGAAAAAAGAAAAAAATTCAGAATTTCTTTATTACGTAAATGTTGGTCCATTTAATAAATCAAAAGATATTAAAAATATATATCTTAGCCTTTCCAAGATAAAAGAATTAAAAGGCATATATATAATAGAAAAAAATATTAAATAATATTTTATGATTGACTTTGATTATTTTTTACTTTTTTTGATTTTAATTTCTTTTATTTTAGGCTTTATATCTGGTTTTTATAAACAATTACTAGGTGTATTATTCTATATCTTTATCTTCTTAAGTTTAGCTCTTTTTTATTCTCACATTACGGCTTATATATCAAATACTATTGAATTAAATAATAATTTAGTTTTTGGGAACTATAGTGCAATTGACTTAATTTCTTTTACTTTAGTAATAATATTTTTTTACATTGTATTTCAAATAGCTTTAAGGTTTAATAAGAACTCTTTTTCGTCATTCAAATACCATCTAATTTCTGGTTTTCTTGCAATTTTTAAAAATTGTTTAATTCTTTCCTATTTATTATTTATCATTAATTTAAATACATCTTTCGTTGATAATTTTTTTTCAGGTAATTCTTTGTTATTAGGCTATTTTCTTAATTTTGGTGTACAATTAGATAATGTGTGGAATTATTGGAATAGTTAGTTCTGATCAGGTTAATCATCAAATTTATGATGGTTTAACTGTGCTTCAACATAGGGGGCAACATTCTGCTGGGATCGCAACTTGCCAGGATCAAAGATTGTTTCATAAAAAGTCTATCGGCCTTGTGAGAGATATATTCTCTTCGGAAGATATGCAAAGTCTTATTGGGAATATCGGTATAGGTCATGTTAGATATCCTACTGCTGGGTCAAGCGGTTTATCAGAAGCTCAACCTTTTTATGTAAATTCACCTTATGGAATAGCTTTAGCACATAATGGTAATTTAGATAATTCCGAAGAACTTCGTCAAGAACTTTTGGTAAATGATAAAAGACATATTCATACCCAGTCAGATACTGAGGTATTATTAAATATCTTTGCTAGTGAATTAATTCGTCAAAATGAAAAAGAGTTAAGCCCTGAAACCATTTTTAAAGCTATAGATGGTGTGCATAAAAGGTGTTCAGGAGCTTATGCAGTTGTCGCTATTATAACTGGTTTTGGTTTGGTCGCCTTTAGAGATTTAAACGGGATAAGACCGTTGGTACTAGGTAAAAAAATCAATAAAAATAAAAAAGATGACTATCTTGTGGCATCTGAGAGTGTTGCTTTAGATTTATTAGGTTATGAGACATTAAGAGATTTAAGTCCAGGCGAGGCTATCTTTATCGATTCGAAAAATAATTTTTATCATTCACCTTTAAAAAATAAAGAAAAACATACTCCTTGCATTTTTGAATATGTTTATTTTGCTCGACCAGACTCAATAATAAATGGTGTAAACGTCCAGGAAGCTAGAATGAAAATGGGCAAACAATTAGCAAATAAGATTTTACGTGAGTGGCCAAATAATGATATTGACGTGATAATACCAATCCCTGAATCTAGCAGAACAGCTGCTTTAGAAATGGCCTATAGATTAAATATAAATTATAGAGAAGGTTTTATTAAAAATAGATACATAGGAAGAACTTTTATCATGCAGGGCCAAAAAGTTAGAAAAAAATCTGTTAGATATAAACTTAATCCGCTTAAATATGAGTTTTTAAATAAAAATGTCCTTTTGGTCGATGATTCAATAGTTAGAGGAACAACTTCAAGAGAAATAGTTCAAATGGCAAGGGATTCAGGAGCAAACAAAGTTTATTTTGCATCTGCATCACCACCAATAAGATTCCCAAATATTTATGGGATAGATATGCCAACCAAAAAAGAACTTATAGCTTATGAAAAAACTATTGAAGATGTATGTGAAGAAATAGGAGCTGATAAACTTATTTACCAAGATTTAGATGATTTAATCTATGCAGTAAAATCTGGTAATCAAGATATAGAGGAATTTGATTGCAGTGTTTTCACTGGAGAATATATTACTAAGGTCAAACAAGAGTATTTTGACGAATTAGAAAAAAGAAGAAGCTCAAGTTAAAAAAATGCACTCAAATATTCTAGATAAATTTAAAGATTTTAAAAAGTCTATAGTTTTTGAGCCATTTATTTTCATTGAAATTTCAAGTCAAAACTTAAAATTAATTAGTAAAGATAAAGTTCTTAAATCATATAGTATATCTTCTTCGAAACACGGAATTGGTATGCAATTAAATAGTAATAAGACGCCCATAGGAGGACATATTGTGTCTGAAAAAATTGGGGGTGGAGAAAAAATAAATACTATATTTAAAGGAAGGGTTCCTACTCATTTGTCAGATTCAATTTTGCATGACGTAAATGCAGATACCATAACTTCAAGAATATTATGGCTTGAAGGTTTAGAAGAAGGCTTCAACAAAGGCGGGGACCTTGACAGTAAAAATAGATATATATACATTCATGGAACTACGCATGAAGATGAAATTGGAACTCCTACTTCAAACGGATGCATAAGAATGAAAAATATTGATGTTGTAGAACTTTTTGAATTTGTAAAATTAAATACATTTGTATACATAGAATAAAGAAATGAGTAATTATATTAAAGACGTACTTCAAATATTTGAAAAAGGAGTAAACGAGGTAACAGGTTTTAACTCAGTAGGAAATTTTTTGAATAATCATAAGATAAGTGGAAACTACCAACTTATTGCAATCGGCAAAGCTGCAGACTCAATGTCATTAGCAGTAATGAAATCGAAAAATATTAATATAGAAAATGGAATTGTCATCACTAAAGATAATCACTTTAGCAGTGAAGTTTTAGAATACGAAAACCTCGAGTGCATCGAATCCTCTCATCCATCACCGACAGAAAAAAGTATTCATGCTGGAAAGAGATTAATTAACTTCATAGAATCAGCTAAAATTGACGACCAATTTCTTATTCTTATATCAGGCGGGGGTTCCAGTCTAGTAGAATGCTTGTCAGATGGTGTAACTCTTGATGAGTTAAAGCAATATACAGAACACTTACTTTCAAAAGGATACAATATTAGTGAGATAAATAACTTCAGGAAAAAAATATCAAAAATAAAAGGTGGAAAGCTCTCGATTTTTTTAAATAAAAGAAAGACCTTAGCCTTATATATTTCAGACGTTCCGGAAGATAAACTTTCTGTTATTGCATCCGGCCCTCTTGTTAAAGATGATAATATAATTTCAAATGATGCATATGATGATTATATAAAAGAAAAATTATTAAAAATTAAAACTAGCATGTGCCCACCAGATGAATTTTTTAAAAAAATTGAAAATCATATTGTTGCTAAAATTGAAAATGCAAAAAGATCTTGTGAAAAGGAATCAATATCACTTGGCTATAAAACTTTTTTTCATGAAAAATTTATTGAAGGAGATGTTAAAGATTTAAGTAATTATTTTTCAGAATTTTTAGACTCGTGCGACAAAGGCTTACATATTTGGGGTGGAGAATCGTCAGTAATGCTTCCTAATAATCCGGGAAGAGGTGGTAGAAATCAACAATTAGCTTTATTGATGGCTAAGAAAATTAGAGGTAAAGATATTATATTTTTATCAGCTGGAACTGATGGAACTGATGGCCCAACAAATGACGCTGGAGGTATAGTTGATGGTGAGACTGAGGATAAAGGTTTTTTACTAGGATTGGATATTGATACTTTTTTAAATAACGCTGATGCAGGATCATATTTAAATAGTACAGATAGTCTAGTTACCACAGGTCCTACAGGCACTAATGTAATGGATTTAATAATTGCATTAAAAAATTGACTAAATTTTTTTAAGCTCTACTGAGTTTTCATCACACGTAATATAACTGGGGTTATTGTGCCAATCGCCCAAGACGTATCTAGTTAGACCGTGCTTCTTATACTTATGAGTATTTAATCGATGAGTATGACCATGAATAATTATTTTTGTATTAAAATCCTGAGCATATTTTACAACTGTTTTATCATTTACATCCATTATGTAATCTGGTTTTTGTGAAACTATATTTTCACTTTTTTTTCTCAAAAAATTAGCAAGATAGGTCTTAATTGAATACGGTAAAATTTTTATAAGTGTAACTATAACTTTATTCCTTATAATTTTCCTAAATCTTTGGTATGAAATATCATCAGTGCATAATAAATCTCCATGCATTATTAATATCTTATTGTTTTTATTATCTATTATGTGTTGATTACCAAGAATTTTTATATTTGTATATTGTGAAAAAAAATTTCCAATAAGAAAATCTCTATTTCCATGTTGAAAGTAAATATTTATTTTTTTAGAAAGATTTTTTAAACATGTTATTACATCGTCATGATCTTGAATATTCTTTTTATCATCTATCCAGTATTCAAACAAGTCGCCAAGAATATATAACTCAGACATATTATTTGCATTATTTAATAAAAATTTTAAAAATTTGTCTTTAATTTTTGGGCTATTACTATCGATGTGTATATCAGAAGTAAAATAAATTTTTTTCATTTATTCGGATATTTTTACAGATATAATTTGTATAACATCTTTAGGGACGTCTGAGTAAGGACCATAGTTTCCTGTTTCCACATTTGCTATTTCGTCAACTATGTCTAAACCATTCACAACAATCCCAAAAACACAATAGCCCCATCCATTTGGGGACTCATCCTTAAAGTCTAAAAAATCATTATCCTTGTGGTTGATAAAAAACTGTGATGATGCAGAATGAGGTTCAGATGTTCTAGCCATTGCTATAGTTCCTCTTTTATTACTGAGACCATTAGTTGCTTCGTTTTTTATTGGCTTGTCTGTTTCTTTATTTTGCATATTTTCTGTTAATCCCCCACCTTGAATCATAAAGCCTTTTATTACTCTATGAAAAATGGTGTCGTTATAAAAACCAGACGATGCATAATTTATAAAATTTTTTACAGTTTCAGGTGCTTCAGTTTGATATAATTCTATCTCGATATTTCCTTTTGAGGTCTCAATGATAACTTTTGGATTCATTTTTGCGTATACTCCATTAAATAAGGTAGAAGAAATAAAAAGACATGCTAAAATTTTCGTTATATAGTTTTTCATAAATTCTACAAGTTAAGATTTAAGTAATTCTAAATATTATCATAACACTTTAAATTTTAATATTTACAAAGTATCATACCAATTTCTTGTATAATATAGGTTTAGTCGGGGTGTAGCGCAGCCTGGTAGCGCATCTGCTTTGGGAGCAGGGTGTCGGGGGTTCAAATCCCTCCACCCCGACCATTAGCGCCTGTAGCTCATTTGGATAGAGCATCGGATTTCTAATCCGAGGGTAGTAGGTTCGAGTCCTACCAGGCGTGCCATATGGTGAGAGTAGCTCAGTTGGTAGAGCACAGGTTTGTGGTACCTGATGTCGCGGGTTCAATCCCCGTCTCTCACCCCACTGGAGATTACAATATGGAAAATTTAATATTTGTTTTTTATGGGATATCGTTTGGTGCGATGTTATTTTTTTCTAGTGTTATTGCACCAAAAATATTTTCAGTACTTAAAGAAGAAGACGCTGGAAAATTTGTTAGATCAATTTTTCCTGCATATTACAAGTTCTTACTTATAATGTTCTCTATCACAGTAATTTTGAGTGATATATATGATAAAACTTCAAGTGTTTATTTTTCTGTCACTTGTTTTGCATTGTTAATAATAAGTACTTTTGTGTTAATGCCTAATATAAATAAATCAAGAGATGAGAGTAACCAAAAGAAATTCAAGATTCTGCATCTATTATCTGTTATTATAAATATCATAATCTTGCTAGGATTATTGACAATTATAATATTTGAATACATATTTTGAAAACTACTAAGTTAAATAATTCTTTTATAGTTCTGTTTTTAGGTCTAGTACTTTTTTCTCAGTCTTTTTTAAATAATAATATTGTAGTTAATAAAAATAGATTCGAAATTTGTACTTTACATAATGTTAAATTTGTAACAAATTGGACATTTGAAACTGAAGAGTTTAATTGTTGTAGTGATTTTTTTAGTGATATTACTTTCATCAATTCAGTTGCCTATTATTATTCCATTATTTTCACTCAAGAAAAAATAGCATCTTCTCAAAGTAAAATCTTTATTAAAAATTTATTTGGTATTTATTCAAGAGCTCCACCTTTCGTTGTTTAACGTTTCTTAAACTATAATAAAATAATTACTAAAAACGTTATATTGTTGCAATATAACATCTACTGCTTAAGAAAGGGGGCAGAATGCACAACATGTTAAAAAATTTAAAAATTGTATTTTCTTATTTATTTCTGATTTTAATAAGTACAAATACTCATGCTGAAGGAGTAATAATTTCAGATCCTATTGTGAGGCTTTCACCGCCAAATGCACAAATGACTGCTGGATACTTTACTTTAGAAAATACGACAAACAAAGATATTTATTTAATCGGGGCGTCGTCTGATGATTATAAAATGATTGAAATACA
>MDTC01072349.1_pt1 | contig 19110 bp, 8 predicted proteins | sample 811181 | NCBI WGS metagenome assembly MDTC01 (sample SAMN05326644, study PRJNA326480) | marine metagenome | isolation source: seawater | place: Pacific Ocean: North | collected 2011
AAACCGTGCTTTCGACGATACCACTCAGCTAATTTTGCAGTAGTGGTGGTTTTTCCTTGCCCGTAAAGTCCGACCAGCAAAAGTGTGGCGCCATGGGGTTGAAATTCATGAGCAGGACCGAGCATTCGAACAAGTTCGGTGTAGAGAATATTCATTGCATGGGTTTGCAGATTAATTCCTGGGCGTGGCTCTTCGTCACGTAGACGTGCTTCCATTTTTTCAACTAAATCCTTGGTTTGACGAACGTTGAAATCCGCTTCTTGTAATGCCCTGCGAAGACTGCGAGTCATTTCTCGCAGTTCATCCTCATCCAACTTTCGCTTATTCTTCAGCAACCCAATGGAGCGGAAAATACCCTTTGAGAGGCCTTCGAGTGCCATGACCTACCCTGTTGGCTTTCCCATTTCAATCCACCCATCGATGAAAATGGGTTTTACTCCTCAGTGAGCGGGATGTCAAGTTGTAAAACATCATTTTCCAGTTTTGCTTTGACGCGACTGGCTTTTGTCGGAACTTGTGTTTCGACTTCTCGTTCTCGTCCATTCAGACCAACAAAGAGAACTCCTTCGTGACTACGAAGCGAGAGTTCATCTCTTTTTATTCCAGGGTAATGCAAGAATATACGTTCAGTATCACCATCTATCTCCTTCTTCATTCCACGATGGATCGAATGTTGAAGTGATTTTCCAACGGGGTGTGGTCCAAGGGAATCATCGAGTTTCTGCACATGACCGTAGAGGCGAGTTCCTACATCGCGCAAGCGCTCAAGTCCGACCACTTCATCATCCATGAGTTCCATTGTAGCAATCTCGACATCATTCAATTTTTCTTTTAATTCATCTATTCTCTCAAGTTCCGAGTTTCGTCGATTCATCAAAAATGGATGGTCAAATTCAGGAGTAACCCGATTCACAAGACAGTTGGGTACGGGTAATTCGTATTCACGAAGCGATTCATGAGCTCGCAATGTTTCATTGATCCCCATTCGTTCAGGTATGGTGACGAGAGTGAATGAAGTAATATCCTCGTTTGAAAGGACGCGACGAACATGAAGGACGCGACGTCTGAACCGCTCTAATTCCTCTTTCATGGAATCGCTTTCTTTACGCCCAAAGAGCATTGAACGCAATCCGCCCGAGACCCTCATCATTCGAATCAGCCGATCTGACCAGGCTTCGATAAGCTCTGGAAGTGAGAGGAAACGCAGTGTGTGACCGGTAGGTGCAGTGTCAAAAACAATGACGTCCCAAGTTGGATCTTCGACATGACGCAGTAGTTCATCAAAAGCAAGAGCCTCATCAAGTCCAGGAATCACCATGTCAGAGGTTTGAACTTCGGAACGCATTTCGTCCATTTCCTGTTTGGCATTCGGATCAAGCATCATACTGAGGCTTCCTAATCCACCCATGCCACCACTTGAACCCATATTGTTCATCATGTCGCCTAATTTGGGCAAGACCGAGGAAATCTTTGATTCGGGGTCCATTTCTAATCCGAACAGGCCTTCAACGCCTTCTATTGGTGTTGGTGAAGAGCCAATTTCAACTCCAAGTGAATCAGAAGTTGAGTGAGCAGGGTCGCTTGAGACCAAGAGAACGCGCAGACCTGAATCAGCGAGCCAAACTGCAGTTGCAGCAGAGGTTGTCGTTTTCCCAACTCCTCCTTTTCCTCCGAACAATAAGAGTCGAGCCATACTTCGACCAGGTCATGGTGGTCCTTGAATACAACGGATGGGTTTTTTTGAAGCAACGACTTGATGAAGGAAAACACAGCCCATGACATATGGCCTCTACCTTCCTCCTGTTTCAGGTTGCGAGTGTTTCGGCTTTAGTAGGAATGACATTGGGTTGGCGCGGGGTAATGACTCGGTATTCAGGGTTTTACGACCTTCCCACTGCATGGAGCAATGTTTTTTGGGGCATTTTAATCGGAGGTTTTTATGCCTCTTTCACTCATAACAACATTGTTGTACCTTACATCGTGATGGTGAATAACGATGAGGCTGCAGTGGTCAATCCACTCAATCTTTTGCTCCTTTGTCTGATTGCTTCCGTTGCTGTTCATCTGCTTCTTCGCCGAGACAGAGTGCGAAGAGGAAGTTCTCAGCCAACAAGCGGTTGGGCATTGGGTCTTGCTATGGGCGGTATGATGTCATTGGTGTTTATCCTCAGTATTCTCGAAACAGAATTCAACCCCAGTCTCGTGATTACGATTGCTTGTCTCGCCTTGTTTGGACCTCGGTGCGAAGCACTAATCACTTCATTTCAAGGCCATTTAATGCTCAATGGAAAGCGGTGGGGTGCTGTTTTGCGCGGAACTTTTTGGCGTTGTGCATATGTAGTCATGTTCGCTTTTGCACTTGTCAATCTCTCAGCTTGGCTGTTCATCATTCCTGCCGCACTTCTTTTCAATCGATCATCAGAAACATGGATTTGGGATTCGATTCCAAAAGAGGGAAAGAAGAGGCTCCGAAAGATTTGGGCACGGAATGCGAGAGAAAATTCCCATCGTGATTCCGAAATCGAGGACCCGCCAAATGGTGCTCTCGGAACCGGTATTGCATCCGGAGAAGAGTAAGGCTTTACTTACTTGTCCGCTATATCCGTCTTTTTGCCTATTTCACCCTTCTCTTACAAATAAGCATTATCGGGGTGTTCCGCACGCAACCGTTATACAACGCCTGCATAACCAAATTGTTATGGGTACGTGCCCCTATTGCCAAAGCGTCACCTATACGGGTGACACGATTTGCTACTCGTGTGGTAGGATTTTGGCAAATATCCGTTCTGACAAGTTTGCTATGGAGCAGCAATTCCATCGAGGAAGTTTGGATTCGACCTTCAAAATGACCAAGAAACCGACGAAGGGTGGTGTTGTTCAGACACACACTGGTCGTAATGTTAACATTATGAAAAGCCGAAGAAACAGGACTCGGCATTTAGTGCTGCTCTTTTTTGTTGCTTTCATCATGTTAGCGCCGCAAGTTCGGGAAAACATTTTCCAAAAATGGGCACCTGGTATCCAAGAATACGTGATGCTCATGGCTGAAACTGATTTGGCTGTTTACGATAATGTTGCGACATTCACGGTTGACCGAACAATTGTAGTAACTAATTCGAATTCGGTTGGATGGCTATACGAAGACATCGTAATACCAACTGATGTTGAATCACTCTATGGCCAAGACACTGATTTTTCTTATGTTAACGGTGACTTGCCCAGCCCTACATCGATTATTCAGGAAGTCAAATCTGTGAATCTTCTGTTCACAAGTGGTGGATCTATAATTGACGATATGATTGCTATACCTACTGACGGCTCGATACTGAGTTATGAAGATAAAACAATAACCTCCAAAGGCCACTATGTGTGGTGGCCTGGTTACGGTGCAGACAACAATTCTTGCCATGTCGGCAATTGCGTGAAATTAGAACTTCATCTCCAACCGGGTGAAACGGTTGTTTTCTCATTCCAAGCAACGGTGACAAGCACATCTTACTCTTGGTGGGATGGATCTCGTGTTGATACAATCATCGAGGGACTTGATGAAGCGATTAATGTAGATAACAGCGGTAAGTTTAGTGATATTGAATTGCGCGGCGGTGGTGAAAGGTCTCAAGATTTCTCCAGCCCCTACTGGTATGACCGAGGGACACGTGGTGGTGTAACTCATGGATATGCAATCAACGCACAGGAGCAAGTTGTTCTTGAAACAGCAGAATTGATTTCTTCCAGTTTGCCAGAAGGTCTTCAAGACAATGCATACGCTTATGCTCGTGCAACTTTCGATTACATGCACAAACACATCACATACGACAAGAACGCTCCAAACCCTGCACGAAGCGGACCGCTTTGTCTTGAAGAATCAACGGGTGATTGTGATGAACAAACGAATGCCTTCTTATCGCTACTGCGGGTGAAAAATATTCCCGGCTGGTATGTGTTTGGTGCTCTAACTGGTGACTATGATTATTGGGAAGCGCACGGTTGGGGATACATTATGTTGCCAATGAGCGAATCATGGTGTGAATCGCGAAATATTGAGCTAGATACGTGTTTTGTTGAAGGGTCTGTAGATGTTGTCAACAACAAATGGTTACTTCATACTCCGAATGCCTACATTGCATGGGTCGAAGAACCTGACAGCACGGGGACACTGTTGAACAGTTATTATTCTCCAGGAAAGTATTCTTCGAATGGACTTGTGCGTGCGCCGCCACACTACTCAACGATTGGAGATGTTGACACAAGTGGCGGAAAGTATCAGGTGAAGCCAGTCAAAGAAATACTACGGTGATTGAATGCGTATAATTATTGGTGGAGCAGGTCGGGTTGGAACCGATATGGCACGTGCATTACGTGCTGAAGATATGGACGTTGTTCTTGTTGACTCAGATTCACGCGCAGTAAAAAATGCTCAAAATTTGGATGTGTTGGTTATTCATGGTGATTTAACGACGCGCCACAAATTACACGAAGCAGGAATTGGCGAAGCTGAAGTCTTTGTTGCTGCTACGAATTCAGATGAGAGGAACCTCCTGGCTTGTGCTTTGGCGCAACATGCGCATGATGAATTGAATGGCTCAAAACCAAAACCACTGTTGACTATTTGTCGAGTCCGAAATATGAATTATGTCGAAGAACAAGATGAAGGTAAACTCGCGCATTGGGCGAAGGTAGACTATGTTGTCAATCCTCTTGAAGGAGCAATTCGTAGACTTCACTCAGGTTTACGCTCATCTGCCATTGAGGAAGTCATACCGTTTGGCCATGATGCGTTTATCGTTGAAATGGATGTGACCAGTGATGCTTCTCAAATTGTTTTCCAGAGTCTTCGCGATGCAAGTAAGAACATCGAGGGTGGAATGCCGTTGATTGTTGGATTAAAACGCGATGGTGAGAAAAGTCTGGTCCCCGATGGCGATTTTATGTTGATGCCAAACGATAGAATTGCTGTTGCTACGACCGGACTCTCAAGTTTTAATCGAATTCTCAACATATTTGGACATGAAGCTACAGATTTTCCACTTCAACCACGAGTTGCTGTAATTGGGGCCAACCATATTGGTCAACGTATTGCTGATGATTGGCTAAAGTCTGGTGCTTCAGTCACTGTTATTGAACGGGACTTGCAATTAGCGAACACCTTGGCTGGAACTGAGATTGGGTCCAACCCGCTTCTCGAAGTGATTCACGGCGATCATTTAGACCGAGATATCCTTACTGAAATTGGTATTTCAGAGCATCACATCGCCATCGCTGCGCTTGAAGATGATTTGGCAAGCATTGCAGCAGCACTACTCGCCAGTGATATGGGCGTATCAAGAACAGGACTGTTACTCTATGATGCAGATTTGGTGAAAGTTACCCAACGAATGGGCATTACATTTGCTGTAGATCGTAAGCGTGTTGCAGTCGACAATATGCTCGCACAAATTCACACCAAGACTGCTGGTGGTTATGCTATCCTGTCAAACATCCCTAACATCATCGGCGTTAGTATGCTGGTTTCTGAAGAAGCTAAATTTGCCGGTAAAAGAGTTCTTGAGGCTGCATTCCCTGATTGGATGCGGATTGCCTTTATTCAACGTCTTAATACGAACGGTACTTGGGAATCACTTCGACCATCTCCGGACAAAACCTTGCTTGACGGTGACCGTTTAATCATCTTCTGCAGTCCAGAGCGTGTTGTTGAGCTCGAAAAACGGTTCAAGGTGTAAGTATGCGTTTCGATGTACTCTATCTCATCCTCGGATGGACGCTTATTGCGTTGACGTTACCATTGTTTCTTTGTGGTCTCATCACTTGGTGGCTCGATGATTTAGAACTGGCATTGTATGCATTCGCACTTCCAGCAACCGTATCACCCACTCTTGGCCTGCTTATGTTGAGTCTTGGAACTCGGATGGATACGACTGAACGTTTGCGAGACAGAGAGGCTTTTGCTGCGGTTGCACTTGTTTGGCCGATTGCTGTTTTTATCGGCTCACTGCCTTTTTGGCTCGGAGGAGTCTTTGTCGGCCCGTTCACCCCTGATGCCACGTTCGCAGATATTGCTCGGGGTGCAGTTAACTCCTGGTTTGAATCGATGTCAGGATTTACCACAACAGGTGCTACAGTGATTACCCATAACATGAGTCCAAATTGTATTCCAGGGACAACAGCTGACTGCATTAACGCACAACCCCGAGGTTTGCTGATTTGGCGCTCGCTAACTCAATGGTTTGGTGGTATGGGTATCATTATGCTTGGAATGATGATTCTTTCTCGAGTCATTGGTGGAGGTATGGCTCTTGCTCGAGCAGAATTAACCGGCCCCTCACTATCACGGCTGCGCCCGAAACTAAAACAGACTGCTTTTGCATTGTGGGGTCTGTATCTGTTCCTTACTCTTATGGAATTCTTATTGCTCTATTTTTCAGGTTCTATGAATCTGTTTGACGCAGTGAACCACTCTCTTACGACCATGCCATCAGGTGGTTTTTCGACCCATGACGCGAGTATTGGCTTCTACGATTCGTTCTTAGTAGAATCGATTATTATCATTTTCATGTTCCTTGCAGGTGTTAATTTCACGCTCCTTTGGTTCATTCGTGATGGAGACTTTAAGAGAGCATTTGGTGATGAGGAGTTCCGAAATTATGTCGTTTACATCACGGTGGCTATTCTTGCAGTGTTCGTCGCTCTCGTTGCTTCAGGCACATCTGCAGGAAGATCGTTACGTGACAGTATGTTTCAAGTCATTTCTATCGGAACCAGTACCGGATATACTTCGACAGACTACATGGATGCGTCTTGGCCATTGGTTACGCATTTGATTCTCTTCATCTTGATGGTTGTAGGTGCAAGTGCGGGTTCAACCAGCGGAGGATTGAAACTTTTGAGAGTTACTTTGGCGTTCAAGGTAGCAATGAGAGAACTGGTTCGAATTGCTCAACCTCGAAAGATTGAGCAAATTCGAATGAATGGTGAAGTGGTTGAACAGAATCAGATCGGTCTCATTGTCGGTATGCTGTTTGTCTGGGTTGGTCTGTTCTTCATATCCAGCTTGATCTTAGCAATTTTCATGCCAGGTGACACGTTTGAGAGCGTGACAATGGTAGTAGCATCTTCACTCGGTAACACAGGTCCGACATTGGGAGATTACGGCCCAAGTTCAACTTGGGCAGGTATGAATTCAGGCGCATTATTGATCACCTCAATTTTGATGTGGTTCGGCCGTCTTGAATTACTTACAGCAGTTATCTTGATGCATCCAAGAACTTGGAGGCGAGAGAGCCGAGTGCACTCCGACCGTTCTGCAATTGCCTTGTACCGTAGAATAATGGAAGAAAAAGACGATAAGAAAAATCGTGATGATTCAAAATAATTTCATTTGACCACTGGATTCAGGTGGCTCATCATCTTGTTTTTCTTCAGAAGTTTCCTCTTTTCGAGTAACCGTCTCTTCGGGAATTGCATCAAAGGTTTGTTCTGTTAATTGACTCTCATATTGCTCATCATACTTTGCAATGAGAGCTTTTGTTGCTTTACGAGTGAGCGGTAACCCCGCAAGGGATGCATGCTCTTCCCCACTGAATCCAAACTTGAGAGAGAGGTCGAAATTTCCTGAATCGCCAAGTTGCGGTGAATCTTTGAGCATTGCAGAAAGAAGCGGGAGAATCTCTTCTCGGAGAGCCGACTGACTCATTCCGGAATAACTCACCATACGCTTGATGATTGAAGGCCGTGTGCGAGATGTTTGCCGCCGTAGAAAGTTCGGATAGGAAGGGAATATTCTCCCTGAGAAGGGAGTGGTGTTGGTTACTGAGGCAGAGAGACTTGCGAGTTGTCCACTCCAATACCAGGAGCGATGGGCAGTACTTCGAAACTGACCCATGTACATTTTGGAGGCACTTGAAAGACTCTGTGCACCTCGTCGAATCATCTGGGGTTGGGGGAATAACCCTGCATTGTTCCAATGAACCCAATTAATCATATCAGGAGGTGATTTTTCTATAGAACGGCCAATACGAACTGCTTCTTCAGCATTTGTGGACCGATACAATTTGTCCAGTCCAGGAAAGACGCCTTCTGATGTATCTCGATGACCTGCAAGAGCTTGTCCAACCACCATTTCCTTGGTAATTGTGCCAGTTGAGGTTGAGGAAAGAACTTGCAAGTCTCGCACTAAAGCACGTAAATCTCCTGGATTATTTTCGACCAATGCTTCAATAGCAGTATCCTCAAATTCTAAATTTTCTTCACGCAAGACTCTCCGTGCAATACGCCGAAGAGCCTCATCACTCGCCCGTTCGAACGTGATGGTTTGAAGGTGTTTCGTAAAACGATCCCTCGTGGAACTCCAAGATGATCCTCTCCCCCATAATCCCATTATTTCATTGCAAGCAAGTATGACCGGTTGTCGAGTTTTGGCAAGAAGGTTGAGCAATTCGGCTTTTCCTCCCGAATCTCCCTTCAAAGAAACATCTTTTCCAGAATCGTCATTACCCTGCATTGCTTTTTCGATTCTGTCTTGGCTCACTGCTCTCAAACCACCGGAAAGGTGGTCGACCTCATCAAGTAAAACGAGTGTACGTTGCTTCTTTTCATTCGGATTGTGGAACAAAGAACGGTGCGTAGAGCCCTGCGTGGCTACCTTGCGTATTGCTGCAGCATTTCTTGCATCGGATGCATTGAGTTCGATGACATTCCAACCCATGTCCTGCGCAATCGCTCGTGCCACCGATGTCTTACCAACACCAGGAGGTCCAACAAGTAACAGTGCCTTCTTACGTGGTGTACCGTTTTTCCATTCATCAAGCCATGCACGAATTTTTCTTCGTTGGACTTCGTTCCCCTCTAGGTGGCGTTCAGATGATGGCCGATGTCGCTCCGTCCAATCGGAAATACCAGCCATAGTTTGACAATTTTCCGAAGGTTCTTCAACCTTCACCGATGTTTCATTCGTTTTCGTGGTTAACGATACAATTAGAGCGAATCGATGGCAACCCGATGTTGCTCTCCAGAGTCTCTATCTCGAACAGTAACTGTATTGTCTTCAAGGGATTGGTGATCCACAGTGATACATTTTGGAACCCCTATTTCATCTGCTCGTGCATAGCGGCGGCCAATTGAACCACTTGCATCATACATTGAAACGATGTTCGGCTTTGAACACATGATCGCGTGAATGCTTTGAGCAAGCTTTCCCATTCCATCTTTTTCAAACAATGGGAATATGCAATAGTCTACAGGTGCGACGTGTTCGCTCAAATGCATTGTCGTATATACCTCCCCATCTTTACCAGATTCATCATAAGCGTGATCGAGAATATGCCAAATAATTCTATCGATTCCAAATGCAGGTTCAACTACATGAGGGATATACCATTCACCTGTAACGGTTTCAGTACGTTGGTCGCGTTTGACATGTTCTTGCTCAACAGTTACTTTTTCTCCATTTGAAAGCGTCACCTCAAGGGGAAAAGTCGATTCGGAAGGTAGATTCTCAACGGCTTGTTTTACAGCACCTGCCAATGCACGGAATGCGGGACCTGCCTTGGCACCCTCAGTCGTCCAACCATCGATTTCAAGAATTTGGGGTTGGTCAAATTCACGACGAGCACGGAGCGATTTTCCAGTAGCCTTCTCATGAGATTCCAAGTCGTAGCATCCTCTATGTGCGATACCAACACACTCAATCCACCCATAGGAACCGTGAATTTCAGCATCCCAGCAATCGCTTGCATAATGCGCCATTTCATCTGCTTCGTGCTGGCGGAAGCGAATTCTTTGTGAGTCAATTCCGACTTTCGATAAGAAATCGAATGTCTGCGCCATGAAATATCCAACGGTTGCATGCCGAATCACACCGTTTTCAATTGCTTGGGGTATGCTCATTTTGAGTTCGCCTTTATGTTCTGCCAGAAGGGTCACTTCGTGATCTGCCCATTGTGAAAAATCGTGAGATGGTTCTTCGTGGGGGTTGATGAAATATTCCAATTCAGCCATGTTAAATTCCCGCAACCGTATCATTCCTTGGCGTGGAGATATTTCGTTTCGATAACCCTTACCAACTTGAATCGCTCCAAATGGAAGACGCTCTCGATTATGTCGATATAAAGCTGGGAAAGATGTGAACATTCCTTGTGCAGTTTCCGGCCTCAGAAAACCAGGGCGTCCGGATGAACCAGCACCGATTGTTGTATTGAACATCAAATTCTGAGCGGTAATCGGTGACCAAACTGGGGCTTGACATGATGGGCAAGGCGGCTTTGATTTGTCGAGGAGAGATTGAAGTTCTGATTTGGTTAACGCATCAGGATTAGGATGGTGTAATTCGAGCAATGTATCTGCTCTACTTGCCTCTTCACATGTGGTGCAAACGGTCATGAAGTCGGAAAACTCACCGACGTGACCTGATGCTTCAAGAACAGCATACGGAGTGACAGTAGGGCATGATATTTCGACGATATTCCCAAGAGAAAGCCAGTGGTTGAGCCATGTTTGATTCACCTTATTCCGAAGTCTTCCGCCGACGGGTCCGAAATCATACAATCCTTTTGCGCCCCCGTGAATCTCGAAAGCAGGGAGTAGTATTCCTCTGCGTTTAAGCATACCAGACAGACGTTCCAAACGGCTCGTATCAAGTTCTGTCATTGCCACACCTAAACACCGGTAGAAGAACTGGCCTTTCAACCTCACCGTTCAAGAATCCCAAAAAGATGCATCAGCAGCGTAATCAATTTCCGCCATCGGTACTCTTATCTTACATAAAAAAAGAATTATACAGGTATTCTTTTCAATAAAATTATATCCATTTTTATATAATTTTCATAAGTTTCACACCTTGGTTTGAAATGTTTTGTTTTGCTGAGAAAACGATACATTGATTTACTCGTAGCATACGATGTGCGAACACGGGTGTGCAAAATAAATGGCAGATATACACTACTTAGAGAATCCTCTTGAGACAGAGGAACTCTTGGAGTTATTATGTCCACCCGTTCGCAACTGGTTCAAAGATAAATTTCCAGATTTTACAGACCCACAAAAATTAGCAATTCCTGCCATAATGGAACAAGAGCATTTGCTGCTTTGTTCACCAACAGGTTCTGGAAAAACACTCACCGCATTCCTTTCGATAATTGATCAATTGGTTCGTAGAGCATTGGATAATAAGTTGGATAAACGTGTATATTGCGTTTACATCTCTCCAATCAAAGCCCTTGCAAACGACATTGAGCGCAATTTAATCGGTCCATTGACTGAAATTTCGGAATCATATTTGCCAAGTCGAGCACAAGAAATCAAAGTCGGACTTCGAACTGGAGATACCCCTCAATCAGAGCGCCAAAAGATGCTTCGTAATCCCCCTCACATCCTCATCACCACTCCTGAGAGTCTAGCGATTGCCATTACCTCTCCAAGGTTTCAGCCAATCGTGAGCGAAGTCGAATACATGATTGTCGATGAATTACATTCACTGGTTCCAAGCAAGCGTGGTGTTCACCTTGCACTAACGCTTTCTTATCTTGATACCCTCCTCAATCGCCCCGTGCAAAGAATCGGAATTTCTGCTACAATGGAACCTCTTGAAACAGTTGCTGAATACTTAGTATCAAGCGATGATCGCGAGAGTCGGGGTGAAAACACTCGTGTTTCGATTGCAAAAATCTCAGGTTCACGAGAACTTGATTTGGACATTCTCATTACGGATCCAAAATTCAGCGATCTGTCTGTTCTCAAAATTTTTGATAAGAATGTTGACGCAATAGCTGATTTAATCGCTGCACACACGACCACTTTAGTCTTTGCAAATACGAGAAAAATGACCGAAAACATTGTTTTGAAATTACGGCCTTATCTTGGTGATTTGGTCGCAGGTCACCACGGCTCAATGGACAAAAAGATACGACTCGATGTTGAAAAGAAATTGAAGCATGGCCATTTGCGTGCAGTTGTCACCTCTTCATCTCTTGAAATGGGTATAGATATTGGTTCAGTAGACTTGGTTTTACAGATTGGTAGCCCCGGTGACATTGCTACTGCTCTTCAACGAATTGGCCGAGCAGGACACCATGTAGGCGGTATTCCTCGTGCACGATTTTTACCATCGAGCGTTGATGACCTCATCGAACTCGCTGCATTGCAATCGGCAATCCAAACTGGCGATATGGACCGACTTGATTTTCCCGAAAACTGTTTAGATGTCGTTGCACAATTTATGATTGGCTTGGTCATCATCAACGATATTGATATTGATGAAGCGTACGAAGTTATCGTCAACGCTTGGTCATATCGTAATTTCGAATATGATGATTTCATTGAAGTTCTTGACATGCTTGAAGATGAGCGACGTATCTGGATTGATTGGGAAGAGAATATTTATGGAAAGCGTGGATATGCTCGTATGATTTATTACCAAAATATTGGAACAATAGCTCCAGATAATTCCTACCTCGTTTTCAACGCTGAAGGATCAATTCTCGGACAACTTTCTGGTTCTTTCGTTTCCAACCTTCGCGGTGGTGACGTGATTTTACTTGGTGGTTCAACATACAGGGTCACCAACATTCAGGGCACACGCGTTAATGTCGCATCAGTCACAGGTCATCGCCCCACAGTCCCATCGTGGTCGGGTGAAGCTCGCTCACGTTCACGAGAACTTTCGAATGCACTGCTCAATCTCATCGGCCACTGTATTGTAGCACTGCGCCGAGAGCAAGACCCAAGGATTCTGTTGCGTGATGCATACGGGCTGTCTTCTGATGTGGCGAATGCCATTGCACGTCATTTAGAAGAGCATTCTATCGATTCATTTCAGGTTCCAGATCCGAATAGAATCTTGGTTGAACAGGTCATCTCAGGCGGCCATCCCACGTACATGATTACAACTTGCAGAGGTAGAGGCTTCAATACTGCTCTTGGATATTTCATGGCAGGTCTAGCGGAATCAAACAACATCTCGGTCATCGAATTATCATTTGATGAAAATGGTCTCCTGATTCGAACTTCTGAAGAAGTCGATCCTGGGCAGATGTATCAAGCGTTCAGAGATAACGATTACACCGAAGTCATTGAGCGTTATATCGTAAACACACAGATTTTTGCAAAAAGATTCAGAGAAGTTTCCGGTCGTTCGATGATTATTCCAAAACGAATTGGCTCAGACGAAGTCAGCCCGCAACAATTCCAGCAACGTGCTGATGCGTTATTGAATAAACACCGAACAATCGATGACAGTCTGTTGATGCGAGAGGCAAAAAATGAAATCATGTTTGGAGATATAGACATGAAGAGTCTCCAACAATTTTTGAGCCTATGCTTGACGGGTGATGCTCGTATTGTCCACAACAAAGTGACCGTTCCTTCACGACTTGGGATGTCACTTTTCATGTCTGCATTTGAAGATTTGATGGCTATGAAGACTCGCGCCTTCCTGGTAAAAGACATTGATCCAGCAGTTCTACAAAGACTCTTGGGAACTCGTAGTCTTGCAACAGAATTATCTCCAGAGCAACTGTCTCGATTCTATCTTGACAAAGCACCTATTCCGAAAAATGCAACTGAATTATTTACTCTCATGTCTCATGGAGGCGGATTAGACTCATCGTTCCAAAACCCGTTGTACAATGAGAAACTCAAGGACATTGAAATGGACGTGCTTCGTGAATGGGTTGAAGTTCTTTGCCAAGATGGAAAAATTACCAAAATCGATGGAACTGGTGCACCCGAATTAGATGGGAAGTGGTTCAGTACCTTCATGGCAGAAATTCACGGAACGCTCGGTTGTCTTTCGATGAACGGTGGAGGTGACGTTGATGACTTGCGTGAACTCCATATTGGCGGACTTAGTTACCGAGTGGCAACTCAATTTGATGGGCGTGTTCCGACTGCTTGGGAGGATAAAGAACTCGGCGACCCTCACGAAGCATTGCGTGTTAAAATCATTGAAATGCTCGGCAGTGAGGGTCCCCAAACTGGAGATGTTCTCAGCGATCGGTTACCATTCCCTCGAAAGATGGTTGACAGAATTTTACTTGAACTTGAAACACGTAACGTCCTTTCAGTAGGATTCTATAAACAAACAGATGACGCCGAATATATCCTCAAGATTGACGAGCATCGATTAATTGATGGCTCTGAAGAAGTCGTTGAATATAGATGGGTACAAAATCTCGTTCTCGACAAGACTTTCAAACAATACAGTGATGGTTTTACAGCATTCGACTCACACGTTCTTTTCCAGAAACAACAGGAACTTTTGTACAGAGTCAACGATTTCCGTTTCAAAGATTGGCAAGACATGCAGTTGGATTCTGATGTCATTATGGGCCGACTCTTGCACAACCGTATGGGGTATACCAACAAGGATACAATTCCCATGCTCCTTGGCTTGAAACCTGAACCGTGGATTGGCCCAATGGAAGAAGAACTTCTGCGTCGTATCCCCATTGGAGAAAATCTCACACGACAAGAAATACTACAAGATTTCCCGAAAGGAGACGAGCATCGTGCGCTACAACGCGACATCAAATATGCCATGTCGAATCTTGAACGACAAATGTTGGTCGTCAAGCAATTTGAGGATGTTTCAGGTCGAAGGCGGCGGTTATCACTTTTCCACAGAGTTCACGGTGTTTATGACACTCTTGATTTTGAGAGTGCTTTGGTCGAAATAATTCGTCGCATGGGTCCAGTAAAGGGCAGCACTTTGCGATTCTATGTTTCTCGTTCTTTTGAGGAGCTTACTGTTGCTTTGATGAATCTCGAGAAAGAAGGACGTATTGCGAAAGTAATGGCATTGGTTCCTGACCCAGAGGCATTCTACTGTATGCCCGAAGAAGTCCAGTTGCTTCAGCGGCCTCGTAGAGAAGACCGAGCAATGAGAATCCTCACCCAGTCTGACCCTTATGTTTCTCGATTTATTTGGGAAGTTCGCAGTGTTCTCGACCGAGGATGGTATCTTCCAGTGTTCAAGGGAATTGACCCTATCGGCAAAGTGCTGATGTTCAAAGTCAATGATTACTTGGTCATCAAAGATCTACACGTCCCGACTGCTTATCTTGAAGAGTTCTGTTCTGCCTTTGAATTGCTTCTCGAAAATCACGCTGACCAATTAGTCGATGTTGCAGTGATGTCGAATTTCAACAGCGAACCGGTTACCGATATGGATGAAAAGACGCGTTCTGCGCTTGAATCGATTGGCTTCAAGATGGCAGGGGAACGAATGATTCGTGGCGGAGTTGTTGACCCTCAACCAAGAGAGATTGCTGAAAGGGCCCTTTTCTATCGACATCATTTGCATCAAAAAACTCGTCACGAGCATGAAAGTGCTGCAGTGAGAAAAGTCGATGAAATACGGGATGATTTCGCATTAAGAGGAAGATGTGAACTTTATCGGGTCGACCTCAAAAGTATGGCCAGTGCAAATCGTTTGCATCAAGGTGTAAATCTTCGAGGACATCAAGTTTGGTCGACCTACGAGCATTTCCAAAATCTTCTCGCGATTCGTGGAGAACCCCACGAGGACGAACTCTGGGATATTATCGAATTCTTTAGCGGTAATTCTGACCCCAACTTGTTCAAAGAGCGACATGCTTTGACTCAGTCAGAATTTAGGAAACTCATCCAACCGTTGGTTCGAACAGGCCACATCGTTCAAGACTTTAGAGGAGGATTCCGGACTGTTAAAATCTCGAAAGACGTTGATAGAATTGAGTTGCGGCGTGAATACTTGAGAAATTTAGTCAAAGAATATCCAGTTATTACGCTCAAACAAATTCTCCGTCTTGCAGGAACTCCGTTTAAGCCTGAAGAAATAAAATCTGTACTCACCTCATTTGAAGAAGATGGAACTTTGGTCAAAGGTTTCCTCATCGAAGACCTCGATCAAGTGTGCTGGGGTCGTAAAAATTTACTTGAGGAGGCCCAAGAAATTCCACCTATACGTGATTTCGTTCTTCCACCCAGTGATCCAATTGCTCCTTACTTTTCAGACATCTTGAAAGAAAGATTCGGATTTGGTTCAGCCTATTTGGTCTTCAAGAATGCAGAACCTGTGGCTGCCTTCAAAGCCAATACGCGTAACAACATAATCGAAGTGAAAGATTACGAAGGTTCTGAAAAAGCTTGGCGCATCGTCAAAGAATTTGCTTGGGAGCACCAAATGCCTCTGCAAACTGAATTAAGAATCGGCGGCAAGCGGCTTAAATGATACACAAACTGAAAGTATGATTTTAGTCAACACACCAATTGCTTGATAAGTCACCGTTGGATGCATTTTGATATGAAAGCACAGGCAGTCATTGTCTTATCACTGTTTTTCCTAAGTTCAGTATCGCCACTTTTGATGTCGGCTGAAGCAGAAAATTCAACCGGGATTGAAATTCTTGATACTGCCGTGAATCCTGAAAATGGCCACACATACCACCTCCTCAGTGCCAGTTCTTGGGAAGATGCAGCAAATGCCGCCCGTGGGTTGGACGGTTTCCTGACAACCATTAACGATGAAGTTGAAAATCAATGGATTTTTGATACCTTCTCGACGTTTGATAATCAATCTCGACATCTCTGGACTGGCTTGTCAGACTATGATGAAGATGGTTTTTACAAATGGCACGATGGCTCCCCCTTTTACTACAATAACTGGGGTGACAGTCAACCTTCTCAAGGCGGCGATGAAGATTTTGTTCACATAGCAAGTACAAACATGGGCAACATCATGCCAGGCACGTGGAATGATTTGGAAAATGACCCGCAATATTTCCCAGTTTATGGCGTTGTAGAGGTTGGCGAGGGTGCTGATTTTTCACTTCGGTTCAATGGTGATGGCGATAAGATTGTGATCCCTCATGATGACACTCTCAATATCACTGGTGGTCTTCACCTCTCCGCTTGGGTTTTTCCTTACTCAATTCAGGGTATTCAGTTCATTACCATGAAAGGTGATTACGGATGGGGAATGTATCTCAACAACGGTGCAGTTGGTTATGCTTCTGAATACAGCCTTTCCAAGCATCCACTTTCAAACATGACCGTTGCTGCAAATCAATGGAGTCATATCGAAATCGATTTCATTGAATCTGTTGGTGGACATTTCAAAATCAACGGTGAACCTGCTGGAAACATTTCTGCAGAAAAATCGATGATTCCTCAAGGTGACTTCGGGTCAAATGACTGTTTCACATCTGGTGATTCATGTGATGAGCTTTACATCGCAAGCATGGGTGCAGGTTGCGACTGCAACTTCTTTGAAGGAATGCTTGACAACATTTCGATAGGAATTTCTGCATTGAACATGACGACAAACTGGATTTCAAACTGGACCTTCGCAGAGGGTGAAGGCCCAGTAACTTCAGATGATGCCAACCGCACAGGAGAGATTGACGGTGCAGATTGGGTTATGCCAGATGGCACAATAGTTACGCAGGCTGTTGAATTGTTCAACGATGAAGATATTATAATCGAATCAGCTGAAGCAGGTGACCAACTTTTGTTTTATGCAGATGTTGAAGAAATGACGAAAGAAATGTACTTCAACATGTATTCTTGGGACCAATTCGAAAAACAACCAATTGACATCGATGTTTACATTTCTCATGAATCAATACCGAGTTCATGGGAACATGATGACTACTTTGTCGCAGAATTCAGTTACCTTTGGGAAGATTGGAGTTGGCCAGATGCTGGCATCTGGTGGATTGTTATCATACCTACCGAGGACATTGAAGACTTGACAGTCACTCTTACTTGGGAAATCGCAGATCCTCCTCCGGAATTGAGTGAGATGACTGAATTAAAGAACAGCATCCCAGTCACCGACCAATCGATTGATGTTGGACGACAGGCACCTCTTGAAGAGCGAATTTTGTATTATTACGTAAATGTCACAGAACCTCTTGCCAGTTTATCTGTCGAGACTTACGACGGAACCGGAAACATAAATCTTGGACTTTCATGGATTACGGTTCCAGATCCTTTTGATTTGTTCAGCGATATTTTCGAGGATGATGACGATTTGGAAAACAGTGCTTCGAAACTTGCTTGGAGCACTGGCCAAGGAAATGAAGAAATGGCTACATTGTATGATGTCGAACCCGGGATATACTATGCTTCTGCATTCACATTCGGGCGTGCTCTTGATTTCACCATCAGTGCCAGTTTTGCTTATGCTCCTGACAACGTTGCTCCTGAAGACGCCATTGAACTCTCGCCTGGTATTGCCTACGGTCCTTTGAGTGGTTATGATGGCCTTCTTCAGTATTTCAAAATTGACGTTCCTACCGGCACTGAACGACTTGAAGTAGACCTTTCAGAAGGATATGGTGAAGCGACTCTCTTCTTGCAATATCTTGAAGCCCCTGATGCTGCAAACTTCGATTACCTTTCAGGCACACCTGGTGCCGGTGACATGGTTGGTTTCAATGACCCCACACCTGGTATGTGGTACATCTTGGTCTACACTGAAGAAATCTTCGCCAACGTTATGATTACTGCTTCTTTTGAAGACCGATATATTTGGAGTTATGATGGAACTCCAATCGAACTTTTCAACGGTGAAGAAATATCAGGTATTGAGGCGCCAGAAGGCGAAGAATTGTTCTTTTTCGTCCAGTTAGAAGAACCCGGTGAGTATCTCGAAATAATTTCATTTGGAGGTGAAGGTGAATTGCTCATTGAGGGCGAGGGTGAACAGATTGTTTTCAACTTTGGCGGTGGCCAAGGCGAAGGTAATGGAGGGCCTGGAGGACGGCAAATGCCGGGCATGGAACTCGAAAGCGAATCAATAATTGTCGAATCGAAGGGAGAAGGAACTGAACATACGCTCTTTATTGAATTGCCTTCAAACGGCCGTTTTGATATCTCACTCATTGCTGAAGAGTCCTTTTCAGATGTATCGTTAGTCGCTAATTGGGAGTATTCCGACTTGCCACCTGTCGATCCTGATGAACCCGATGAACCCGTCGTAGTCATGTCTTGTCAAGAATCGGCCAAGGAAGTCATGACCCAGTTCGATATTGACAACGATGGCGTTCTTTCTGTTCGAGAATTTGAATCAATTGATGCAGAGGATGTCGTTTTCTCAGATATTGATCTCAATGCTGATGAGACGCTTGAGTATCG